>Ga0315914_1003036_pt1 | contig 25667 bp, 11 predicted proteins | sample MpolenodulesMG_FD_203920 | JGI IMG/M metagenome (GOLD analysis project Ga0315914, IMG submission 203920) | Medicago polymorpha root nodule microbial communities from Los Angeles, California, United States - elongated nodules | ecosystem: Host-associated > Plants > Roots > Nodule | place: USA... | reverse complement strand
TTGTATCGTTGTATCGTCGATTTCCCAAACTATACAATGATACAAAAGCTTTAAGTTCCAATATTCAAAGTGATTACCAACCTAAGTTCCATGTCTAGAACAAAAGTATTGATAAAAGATTATTCTAACCTAGATTCAAAAGGTATTTTTCAATCACAATTCAAATTCATAAGATCAAAACATAGAAAGCAAGAATAATATCAATATCATAAGATAAATTAGAATCACACAACATCTCAATCAAAGGGAATACATACTAATAGAGTTAACTACATTTAATCCCAACAAAAAGAGTTTAGTTACTCATTGTCATGGTAACCTTACAAGGAGAAAAGAAGAGATGGAATGGAACTAAACCATGATGTCTCAATGATCTTGTGTCTTCCTTCAATCCTTGTGCTCCTTGCTCTTTAGAGTCTCTCTAGTCTTTTTCTTGTTTCTCTCCTAAAGTGGCCTCTAATATTATGGTATGATATGATGATGTGATCTGATAATATCTGATCTCATCCCCCTTCCTGATGTGAATGAAAGGCGAGTTGAGCAAGGAGCGTGAGTAGGTGTGCTCGCCATGGCGAGTTGAGCTTTCTTCCCTAGTGGGTTTCTGCCACGTCAGCTCTGAGGGGTTAGGCCGCCTTAACTCGCCTCACGAGTAAATATGCTCGCCATGACAAGTTGTGCTCGCCCTGCACTCGCCATGGCGCATGGGAGGCGAGTAACTATGCCTTCTTGCCTTTGCTTGCTTTGGCTACTCGCCATTGTGAGTTGGAGGCGAGTAACTTCAACTTTCTGCCTCAGCTCGCCGTGGCGACTTGACCTTTGCATTTCTTCATGTTTTCTTGCTTCTAAAGTGTCCAGGCGTGCATTTTCCTAAAAAGAGTTGACCTTTGCATTTATATTTTTACTTTTAATCAAAATCAAAATTTCATAAAAAAAACACCGCTCATAATTTTCAAACACTAGCGAAATAAAAAAGGGGAAAGACATGCATGTGAGTGCCCATCTTTTCACTAGTATAAAAAAAATACATATGTAATAGAAACACTACATTAATGTTGGTACTTTTCAAAGAGTCGTAAGTGTTCAAAATTTTATCATATCAATGTTTTCCTATCGATACATAAAAATTTATGGAAGGGAAGAAAACCTACTGTCAAATATTTCCATGTGTTTGGTAGAAAGTGATATATCTTGTCTGATAAAGACTACAGAAGGAAGATGGATCCTTAGAGTGATGAAGTAATTTTTCTTGGTTACTCCACAAACAATAGAGCCTATAGAGTTTTTAATTCCAAAACTGAAACTGTGATGGAATCCTTTAATGTAGTGATAGATGATGTGCCTAAAGAAAAAGTTCCTGATGTTGATTCTGATGTTGGAACATTTGTTCAGGAAACAAATGCACCTATCCAGGTGAATGAATCTAAACTTGAGAAAGAAGAAATTGAGGAAGATCAGATGTCCACTACTAAAGGTCCCTCTATAAGAGTTTAGAAGAATCATCCTCAAGACCTAATCATTGGGAATCTTGATCAAGGAATCACAACCAGAAGATCAGTTGGAGTCATTGCCAACTTCTGCTTTGTGTCTAAGATTGAACCAAGGAATTTCAAAGAAGCCCTAACTGATGAGTTCTGGATTTAAGCAATGCGAGAAGAACTAAATTAATTCAAAAGGAGTGAAGTGTGGGATTTAGTTCCAAGACCTGTAGGTGTGTGCAAGGTACCAATCTGAACCAAAGATGAGTCATCTTACTCGAGTGAAGAGGATATTGAAGTACATCAATAACACTAGTGATTATGGGATCTTATACTCATACAGTGAAAACTCTAAGCTGATAGGCTATTGTGATGTTGACTGGGCTGGTAGTGCTGATGACAGAAAAAGTACCTCTAGAGGATGTTTCTTTCTAAGAAATAATCTAATTTCCTGGTTTAGTAAGAAACAGAATTGTGTGTCCCTATCTACTGCTGAAGCTGAATACATAGCAGTTGAAAGTAGTTGTTCTCAACTTGTTTGGATGAAGCAGATGTTGAAGGAGTATAATGTTGAACAAGATGTTCTAATCTTATACTGTGACAACCTAAGTGCTATCAATATTTCCAAGAATCGTATTCAACATAGCAGAACAAAACACATTGACATTCGACATCATTTCATCAGAGATCTTGTTGAAGAAAAGGTTGTGACACTTGAACATGTTGACACAGAGGAGCAACTGACAAACATTTTCACCAAGGCCTTAGATGCTTAACAATTTGAAAAACTAAGGGGCAAGTTGGGAATTTGCCTGCATGAGGAGGCTTGATCTGTGTTGTGAGACGTGCTATCAATTTTCTCCTATTTGCATGTCTTTGAATTGTGGGGTATACATGCAATGAAGTACTCCTAAAGTCCTCTACCTTTCTGTGTTGGCATATTTTGTGGCTAAAAAGGAGGGAGAAAAATGGTTATGTGTAGATGTTGTCACAGATGTTACAACATCTTGATGTTCTTAATGATGATCTGAGAATCTGTTCTCGGTAATTTTAAAATGTGCACGCTCCTTGCTAATGTTCACTAGAATGTTGGAACATGTCTGTGAAGACTTGTGTAGATGTTGGCACTGATGCTGCAACATCTTGATGTGTTGCTCTGAGAATTTTTTTTCTCAGTATTTCGGTTGTACATGTTTCCTGCTGATGTGCTATAGAACAATGGAGCATGTCTATGTGTATGACTTGTAAAAGTCTAGGTGATTTTGTGTGACCTTGATAGGTCTGCTAGCTTGTCTGCTAGTTGGTGAGTATTCCCTGAAGATTTGGTTAAATTGGTTGAATCAGCCCTGAAGTTTTCCCATATTCTATGCGTTAATAGTTTTGGCTTTCAAGATTCTTATTGTGCATGTGTTCAGGGGGAGTAATGGAATATTCCTGTAAGTAGTCACTCATAGGTTCTTATATTCAGGGAAAGTGATACTTCTATGTGTGCTTGTGCTAGTTCAAACTGGTTGACAGGCTGTTGGGTCAGATGTTTAGACATCCATGTTTGTCACTTGTAAGTATGAGAATTTATTTTTCCTTTGCTTCTATATGTGGTTGGTGACAACACTATGTAGACATGCATGTCTGTCATTTGTAAGTGTGAGAATTTATTTTTCCCGTGCTTCTATGGTTGGTTAGTGACGGTACTCTGTAGGTATGAGAAATTTATTTTTCCTTGCCTCTATGTGTGGCAGGTACTCCTGTATGGGTGAAGATCCTCTCCATTTCCTAAATAAATGGAGATTGTCAATTACTATAGTTTTGAAGTAAATATGTGACATAAATGCACATATTTCAAGAATTGAAAACATTAATATCACATATTTACTTCAAAACTATAGTAATTGACAATCTCCATTTATTTAGGAAATGGAGAGGATTTTCACCCCTCCTGTCTGATGTTGTGAAGGATGTTGGAACATCCAATGTGTGGAAATTCATTTTCCCTGTTTGTAGCATAGGAATTTATTTTTCCTCTGCTCTTGAGAGAGTTTATTTCTCTCTATTTATGTGTGGGAATTTATTTTTCCCTATTTGTAGCTTAGGAATTTTTTTCCTCTGTTTTTGTGAGACTATGCTATTTATCTGATCCGCTGCTGCATGTCTCTGATAAGTGTAATACCTCTACAGCTGAAGTTGTGATTGAAGATTATGTGAGGTATTCCTGTTTGCACATTTCTGACATCTCTTTAGTGATACTGTCATGCTACTCCTTCTTCTTGAATATGTGTTCGTGATGACTTGAGGAAGTGTATCTAAGGTATCCCTTTAGGTTGTGCGTGCTAGCTGTTTCTTCATAGGTATGTGTTCATGCTCTTGGAGAAATGGTTGTCTTCTGTATCCCTCTATATTATTTGTATTTGGCCTTAATTTGTTTTAGCCAAAAATTTACCGAAGGGGGAGATTGTTGGGTATTTGTATTGGCTGCATGGTTGCTAAAACAAATATCCTTGTATGTGTTGTTGGAACCAACGTTCCAACATGTGGTTAGGCATCTCTGTAAGATGTTGAAGACGATGTTTCAACATCCTGGCACGGTTCAGTGTGTCTGGGTTCAGGCCTATTTGTTCGCGCGCCCTTTGTTGTTTAAGGAAACTATATTTCCTTATCTTATTGACCAAGCAACGCACATATCTTTATAGAATCAGTCGTGGAATATTCCTAATGTAATGTTTATATTTTAGGAAATATTTGTATTTGTTTTGGACGATCCTAAAGATGTTCCGACATTTTAGGACTTTCCATATTTGTTTTTGATTTTTGTTTTGCAGATTAGCTGAACCGATCTGCTTTGTTCTGAAGCCCAACGAAGTATTTGGCCCAAGCTGCTTCAGTATATAAACAAGACTTCAAGACATAATTGATCATTCAATCCGTCATTCTAAAAAGTTTAGATTTTTAGAGTTTTGAGTCTACATGTGCTCTACTCTTGTATCATGTTGATGTAAGTTTAGAACCTTTATTGTGAGCCTTTCTTGTATCATTTGTGATACTTGTTTAGGATTGTGTGTTGAGTTTGATACTCTTGTGTACTACACCAAAGCTTGTAAGCAAGGTGTTAGTTGTTGTGTTTGAAGGTAACTTCATCGTTTGAGTTTGTGCTTAGGTCTGATAGGTCAGAGGGGCTGTGACTGACCATAGGATAGTGAGATGGGATCTCAGATCTAGGAGTTCCTAGGTTGAAGTCTATATGGGTAGGTCCTAGGTCTTTAAAGTAAACGAGAAGTTTGCTGAGAGCTATAGAATAAGGACTACCTAGTGGATTTCCTTCCTGGCTTGGTAGCCCCCAGAGTAGGTGTGTTCGTCACCGAACTGGGTCAACAAACTCATTGTGTTCTTTACTTTCTTGTCGTTTATTTTCTTGTTTTTTTGTTTCTGTTTATTTCGTGATGTTGGAACATTGAATGAAACATTACAAACATTGAAACATCTTACAAAACATATTAAAACAAGTGCGCTAGAATTTCAACATCGTTTTGAGAGAAGTGTTGCGGATGCTTCTAGGCAACCAGACAATTATCTGGTTTAATGTCTCCTTTACAAATTCCAATTGCATTTACCTTGTCAACTTCTTCTCCGTATGAGAAATTGTAGTAACCGTAATCTATCGTTTTGTTGGAATATATTTGTTCCAAAAAGATGTCACAAGTACTACCATTGGTGATATTTATGAGATTTTCATTGCATTTGTGGTAGCGGAAAAATAGTTGGTTGTTGGCTTTGGATTTTATTATGAAAAACAGAGGAAGAAGTGAAACCAAAAGGCAGCGTGAAGAAATCATTCTCCTCTGGACTTGGCTTAGCTGTGAGATAGTGATGATGGAATTAGTGGAGTTTTTGTGTAAAATATTGAAAGAGACTTTTTTTTTTGTACAAAATATCGAAAGAGACTTTATAAATGTAGAGAGTAATATTATATAGTTCTTTCATTAACTTTTAACCTTTTTGGTGAATAGACAAACTGTGGTAGGTGAAAATCATTAAAGGGGGAATGTCCATTCTCTCAATTAGATGTTTGAATTAGCATAATTTTACATCATACACTCTTTCACTTTTTTTTTTAGTTTTTCATTTTAGGTAAATCATCACTAATATCGATCGTTGTCATTACCATTACCACCCTTCTATAAACATTTTCTCTACAAAGAATACAATGGGTTGGACCCAGTTATTATCCCTCATCATTAGTTCTATAAACACTTTCTCTTCCAACCACCACACACACACACGTGTGCGCGTGCGAGCGAGCGTGCGCACACACAATGCATATACTTTATATTATTTGTAAAACCAAACATATTAATACAGCTATATAATATATAATATGCTGACTTAAATGTCAAAAAACTTAAATCTTCACTAACTTTGTGTGACATGTACTTCAAATTTATTAATTTTCAATTTAATTTAAAATAACACTTTTTTATTAAATCTTTATAAGTATGTTAATTCTCCGTGTTTGGCACGGGTATCATACTAGTTATTATTAACATCATTGTAGATGTGTTTTAAGATTTGATTATGTTAATTAATTACTAAAATTAAAATTATTAGTTGTTGCACAATTACAGTAACCAGTTGGTTGATATCCAATTTGAAACATTAGGGTTGAGAAAAAAAGAAAGTGTGCAATCTATTTATTAGGAACTTGATATGGACCAATTTTATTAGAATAAATTAGTTGGTTATTAACCAAGTATGACTCTTCCAGTTCATGATGTCATGTTTTAAATTATATAGGTCTATGGTTCGAACATAATGTGAGTTCTATTTGATCAACTTTTATTAGTGTTAGCATGACCGAATTCTAACAAAGCTTCGGACCTTCATTTAAGGTCAATACACTCTCATTTTTTTTACACTTATTGTCTAAGGGTTCGGTATTCATGATGAAATCGAGAACACACGTGACTATGACATGAGAAGAAGACGTAATTAAAGTCTGAAATTCCACATGGTCACACCACCCTTCATGTAGGTATACATTGGAAGTTTTCTTTGGACTACTCATGAACAATTTAGGGAATGCATAGAAAATCCACATTAAACAAGTTATTCTTCACCACAATTTGTTCAAAAACCTCAAAACAAAGAAAACTACGTGGAAGAACATGATAAAAACGATAAAGAAGAAAATGATGAGCATGATGAAGACAATAAAGAATAGGAAGAAGAAATAGTTATTTAAGAACATTTTAAATTATTAAATCTTAATGATGAAGACAATAAAGAATAAGAAGAAATAGTAGGGTTTTTTTTTTTTTTTTACGAGAAGAAGTAGTAGTTATTTTAAGAACATTCTAAATTATAAAATCTTGGGTTAATTAAGTAAATGGTCCCTATAAATATTAATTTTTTTTAGTCCCTACAAAATAAAATCACACTTTTTAGTCCATGTGACATTTTTCTTTAGCATTTTAGGGACCAAAAATGCAGACGTAAATTTTTTACAGGGACTAAAAATGTTGATGAAAATTTTTACGAGGACTAAAAATACTGACGAAAATTTTTACATGGACTAAAAGGTGTGATTTTATTTTATAGGGACTAAAAATGAAATTCTGAATATTTATTGGAACCATTTATTTAATTAACCCTAAAATCTTAATCAAGCGCTTAAAAAAAAGGTTTAAACTAATATTTATCCCCCCTCTCCCTCAAGAAAAAAGAAAAAACGTAAGTTTTTTTTTTTAAGTAGCCTAATGACAGGAGCTCGTAAATTTTAAATATGAAAAAAATGAAGTGTGATGGTTCGAACCCGCCCATACATGTAATATCGAGTTAAGTTCAAGAAAACAAACATAAAATTTAATTATAAAAAGTTTTACACCAACAATTAAATTTTAAATATGTTTAGATGTGAACAATTATAATTGATTAATGTATACGAATATCTTAAATCGAGAATTATGACGTGTTTTTGAAGGACTGAAGTGGAATTTACGAAAAGTCTTCTCCAAATTCCACACTCCCTCCCCTCATTTCTGTGTCTTCCTCATCCCAATCACAAATCATGGCTTCGCATCTCAACCTTTCACCAATGTCACTGTGCATTCTCATCATCGTGATGTTCTCATTCTGCTTCGCAAATTCATCAAACGAAGAACGAACAAGCGAGCTTCTATCCATTTCATCAAGATCCGATTCAGGTATAATCCATCTCAATGACCAATCCATCGCTCGTTACTTAACCTCCATCAAAACCCCACGACCCTATTCTCTTCTCATCTTCTTCGACGCTACTCAGCTTCACGACAAATCTGAACTCAAACTAACCGAACTTCACAAAGAATTCTCCATCGTCGCTTCTTCCTTCATCACCAACAACGCTAACTCTTCATCTCTTTCGAAACTCTTCTTTTGTGAAATCGAATTCAAAGAATCGCAGCTCAGTTTCACTCAATTCGGCGTTAACGCTCTCCCTCATATTCGTCTTGTGGGTCCAAATCATGGATTGAAGGATTCTGAACATATGGATCAAGGGGATTTCTCTAGACTTGCTGAATCGATGGCAGAATTCGTCGAAGGGAAGACGAAACTCTCTGTGGGACCAATTCATCGTCCTCCGATTTTGTCTAGAAACAAAATTATTCTCATTGTTGTTGTGGTTTTGATCTGGTTGTCGTTTTTTGTTAAGAAGCTTTTGACAGGAAAAACATTATTGCATGATCCTAGGGTTTGGTTGGCTGGTTCTGTTTTTGTTTACTTTTTTAGCGTTTCTGGTGCAATGCATAATATTATAAGGAAAATGCCTATGTTTCTTCAGGATCGTAACGATCCTTCGAAGCTTGTGTTTTTCTATCAGGGATCTGGAATGCAGCTTGGTGCTGAGGGTTTTACTGTTGGATTCTTGTATACACTTGTGGGTTTGCTTTTGGCGTTTATGACTCATGGTCTTGTTAAGATCAAGAGTGTTACCGTGCAGAGGGTGGTTATGATTTTCGCTCTTTTGGTTTGTTTTCTGGCTGTGAAGCAGGTTGTGTTTTTGGATAATTGGAAGACTGGTTATGGGATTCATGGGTTTTGGCCTTCTAGCTGGAACTGAGTTTTGAGGCTTGGCACAGTCTATTTGATTTCCTTTCCTCTGAAACTTGAGAATTTTTGGGTATGTAAAACTATGCATTCCTTCTAAAATTTAACAACTTTGCCGGAGGTTATATGTAGCTTATGTTTTGTTATGCTAGAACTTTGCCAGAGATTATATGTAGCTTGCCGTGGCCCTTGTGTTAGTGACACAAATTTGAGCTAGAATTTAAGTATTGGAAAAGTTTTATAATCTGGGGAATGCATTTTGTTTGGATGTGTTATGATTAGTAGTAACTGGAACATGTTGCATTTCATTTTTCTGAATTTGTCCTGTTTAGTTGATTTTTTTTATATTCTTAGATGCGCCCTTAAAACTGAATGTTCCGACACTCGTCTTTTTGTGCAAGTGCATGGCATATAGATACAACTATTAATATCTAGGATTCAGATTGTTTGAAGTGCAGGCTGTAGCTATGAATGAAAAAAATCAGGGGAGTTGGTTTTGATAAATCCATAGATCTCTATTAAGTTGCTTATCCTGATCAAAAATTGATTCACTTAGCACTTCACACCAGAGTTTACTACTTGCACTTTAGAATATCCTAATTCTGCTTTCTCTAATATAGATTTTACAAAACTAGAAGTTTAGGTAATAGTATGGTCATACCTTGGCTTATGACATTAGTCTTTTGCAGTATCGCGGTGCATTATAATTTGTTAAATAAATATTTGATATGCTCTTTCACTGCGATCAAATCGAAGTCCCTGTGCTTTATCATGAAATTGATATATTTTCTTTAAGTTAATCCACTTCTCCTAAATCAGCAGTCGAATGGTGGTTATTTTCGGAAAAACTTTGTTATACTTTTGGTTTGACAGTCAAAGTACCTGTCCACTTTTATGGCTTAGACTATCAGACTGTGATCATTTCCATGATTGATATGCATGCATACATACCGGTGGTATGATACACTGTGTTGAAGAAAAGGCTTTGACCTTCTTAACTTAATATGCCAAGATTTGTATTATTCTTCAAGTGCGTGAGAGATAAAGCCATTAATCTCTAAGGGTCAGCTTATCTGAAGTGCAGGGTGTAGCTATGAATGAAAAAAATCAAGGGAGTTGGTTTTGATAAGTCCATCCATAGATCTCTATTAAGTTTCTTATATCACCCACTTAGCACTTCACTCCAGAATTTACTACCTGCACTTTAGAGTATCTTTAAATTTGTTACCTCTAGTGTAGATTTGACTGAATGGAAATAGTATGGAACTAACTTGGATTGCAACATTTATCTTTGTTAGTACTGTGCATTATAATTTGTTAGATAAATATTTCACATGCTCTTTCACTGATGATCAAATCAAAGTCCTCATGCTTTATTGTGACATGGATATATTTTCTTTTAGTTAATCCGCTTCTCCTAAATCACAAGTCAAAACATTGTTATTTTGAAGAAAATCTTTGTTATTATTTTGGTTCAACAGTCAAAGTACCTGTCCACTTACATGGCCTAGTTAGTGGATTGTATTAATTTCCATGGTCATGCATGCCTGCATCCACCTGACCTTTTTTAGTCCAAAAATTGCTTTACTATTTACTTTGCTCATTGCTTGTTATTTTGTGAAATTTCTTTTAAATCTGGTTGTGCTGGTTGTTGGATAGAATTTATAATAATTTCCCTGCTAAAGCATTTGCATTTTGCATTCCAAGACTCTCACCTTTCCACTTTCAGTCCACTCAACCAAGTAAACTTTTAATAACAAGGACATCTGCACATGCGACTTGGCAGTGAGTTAAAAATAAGTGGGTAGCATCATTTTGGTGGTTAGTTCTAGTAGGAGTGGGGTATTCACAAGCTCAATTTTGATTTCTTGTTGAAGAATCAGCCTATGTTTGGTTGGGCGGTGGCATAAACATAATCACATCCCAAGGCTGGCGAAACATGAAATATTAGAAGCTCCAAAATTTGGAGCTGTAGCGAAACACGGTGGGTGGGGTATCCCACCGTAAATACAATTAGACACTTGAAAGCCATAGGAACAGATAACAATTTCTGATACATAATCTATATGTGGGTTTGGAAATATATTCTGTCCTGAATCTTCTGAAACATACCTATTGAATCTTGTGTTAAATTGTCAACGTGCTGTTAGTGTTGGGTGTCGACTTTCAACATGTTTTGGGAACTTATTGAATTTTGTGTTCAATGGTCAACATGTTGTTAGTGTTGGGTGTCGACTTTCAACATGTTTTGGGAACTTAAGCTGGGTCTGGAAATGAAAATCTGAAAGATACAAATTCAAGCTTTGGCTTTACTGCTATTGTTTTTTTTCTTCCTAGTAATATTAGGAATATGCATGTCATTCTAATTGCTTGGCATACTTGATTTCATGTTAGATTTGACTAGTCTGTATAAGATTCCCTTGGCAGAACATGGTAGTGGTTTCCAGACTTTAGTTGGTAAACTTAACTATCATCGTGATCAAAACATGTTTCTGACAATAGCATATCCTTCGCAAGAAGACACGTCTATTTTTTCACGCAGCATATCCTTCTGCGATTCATTGTTTATTCAATTTATTCTCAATTGCCTATTTTAAATGGTTTGTTTAAGCACACTTAGATCGTCTTCTGCTTCCACCCTAATATCTATAACTTCTATTTTCATTCCATTGCTTTCTCTTCTCTTGTCTTTTCCTCACGAGTTTGATATTTGGTGCAATTCACTTATGCCTTTAAGAAGTGATATTTCCTTTGGTAGAACAATATCATTGAAAATAGGCAAGTAGCATGTAAAATGCTCGAGTTTTAGCGATGCATATAGTTTCCCTTCAAAAGGTTTCGACTGGCCACATACAATACCTCTAGTAAACGAGAAAGTTTACGTGTTCCCTGATTGTTTGGTTAATGAACCAGATTGAGATTTTTTCCCCATCTAACTATATTCATATCACATGAAGTACACGGTGCTTGTCTGAGAAAAGGAATTCTTAATTCCTTGTCTCTTGGGTAAAAGCACATAAGCTTTTGATAAACCCAGAGCTTTGTTTGTTGCACGACACTTTTGTTACACCCTGTGACAGTACTAATGGACCTCTTTTATCTTACCATTAGATGTAGTTTAAAGAGTAATTGCGAAACCAAACAATTGGGCCCGGGTAGAATTTGAAAATTGCTCTTTAAGCTCCTATGGTTTGATCACAGGCACCCCCGAACTACCCAAAATACCTCTAACGGCAATTAATTACCGTTCACCGTCGAAATGGAAATTAATTGCTGTTTGTTTGCAACAGATCCATACCCATTCTTTGTGTTTGATTGATACAACAGATGTTGGCGGCTCTGCATTTAATTAAACAGAACCAACCACGATGATGGCGAATAGGTAAGGTAAGATGCTACACTATTGTCTATTTTAATAATGTAAAATAATTAGAAAAAGAAAATAGTTGATTGGATTGTAGAGATGGGGAAAGAAGTAGCAGAAGAAGATTACCAAGAAAGAAGACAAAAGATGAAACTAACGTTTCGGAAAGGAAGAAACAGTATGGATCTCAATATGGAACAATGGAGCTGAACGATAATTAATTGTCATTAGGGTATTTTGGATAGTTAAGGGTGTCTGTTAGCAAACCATAAGTGCCTAAGGAACAATTTTCGTTAATGAGCTTTACCAAAAAAGAATTAATCAAAAGAACCTGAATCCGATTCATGGGTGCAACAATTTTTTGTTAAACTTTACTTATCCTCCAGTTGAGCCTCAGATTATCAGAGTCCCTTTTCCTTGAGAATCAGAGGGTTACCAAAAAGAAAGAGTATTTGTGGCTGGTATGTCTCTTAGGCGATCGTTTTGAATGAAAGGAACATAAATTTTGAATTTTAAAATCTAGACAAACCAAGAGTCTCTAAGAAAGGGTGGATGCTATATCTTTACAGGCTATACTATTTTGACAAAAGATACGGGCTATATTGTTACTGCTTAGTTGCTGATTTAATTTCTTAATTACAAAAGAAAGTAATACTGTAGCAAGTAAGATCAAGACGTGCATGATTCACGGTAAGCAATAGCAACATAGCAAGTACACTCTCAAAAGGATCACGCAGCATATTTTTCTTACAAAACATCTTACTAAATTAGAAATCCTAGACAGCTAGACTTGCTTATATTGTAATCTGCTCTTTTAACAGTAAGGAATTTCCCCGATCCATATATCAAAACAACCACAAGAAATATATTTCATCCTTTCTTGCATCTATCTAATTTCTTTGACAACCACCATGAGAAGATGTCCATTTTGCACCGCAAGCATAGCAAAACTCAAATTTGCACCTGCAAACAAACACCACCCTTGTTCAGTTTTTCACTCATTGTAGTCTAACAACAATTTCTTAATTATCTTTTTGGTCTTTTAACCTCCTTATTTTTGAAGTTTCTTAACTTTAAAAAGGGTCAATTTGGTTCTTCAACTTTACTATGATTTAACTCATGACGGTCCTTCCTTTTAATCAAAACGTTAAACAGTTAAATCCACTTACCATAATTTCTCAAGCTAGACTTTTTTAACTAATAAAAATGAACGATATTGATCTTTGGAGCACTTGTTCATGCAATGAAACCAATCCAAATAGCTTCTGCCAAATGAATGTCAAGACCCTATCTTCCAATGCCACAACAAAAAGGAATTCTATAACACCACACTGGATGACACAAACCACTACGATAATAGTTTATGTGCAAGGGTGATGTCCTAAATTTGGACAGAGAGAATGATTTTACAAACCTTATAATTTGAAACAAGAAGACTTTCGCAATGTATTACAAGAAGACCTTCACTAGTTTAATTCACCATGCATACAGACTGCAAGTTTACATGTAATGGACGAAAAAGACTAATATGAATTAACCGTATGGGGTTGGGTAGCTAAACTAATTTTAGTTGAGGGTTAAGAATTGAGAGTACATAGTTCAAGTCATGGCAAAGATAACAAGAACTAACGTAACAATAATAATAAAAAAAAAAAAAAAAATCAATTTTTCGTTCATTTCATTTTCTTATCTGTTTTCGAAAATAGAAAAGAGTTGAATTTGTGAGTAGAACAAACTGACCTGCACGTAATATGCAAACAGCCATCCCTTTTCTCAACATAGAACCTACATCTTGGACACCTTTTCCATTTGTTCTGATTAGCCAGCTCTCTAACAAGAAGATCTTCCCTTCCTCTTTCATCCGCATTCAATTTCTGATATTCCTCACAACCAATCCCAGGATGCCAAGGAACATGACACCTTGCACAAAACAATCTATGACAAGAAGGGCACTCAGATTCCCTGACATCTTCTCCTCCTCTTCCTTCATCCTCATCAAGCAACATTGCAGAACAATCCTTAAAAGGGCAATAGAATTTAGGAACAGTAAGAAAAAAAGCCTCGCATAATGCATCATTCCACTTATCAACCAATTCTGTTGGAAGCAATTTCCTGCAAGATTCAAGCTCCAACACACCTTTGCAGTTCAAACCAGGACAAGACACATTTGTTATGTTGTCTTGGATTTTCGTAGCCACTTGTTTGACAACACATTCAGAACAAAATGAATGGTAACATATTTGATTCCTGAACATTTCATCAGCCGTTTTTGTTTCTGCACAAATCTCACAAATTATGATTGGAGAAGACGGTTCATCTGCATTGATGACAATGCCAACATCAACAGCCTTTGATGAAGATGCTACGCAGTGCAACGGTGTTGAATGCATAAGTGTTTGATGAAATTGTAACTCATGAGCAACGGTTTTTGATGAAGATGCTACGCACGGTAATGATGGTGGTGGTGCCAAGAAGGAAGAGGATGAAGGGTTTTGGTGAAAAGTGATGACAGAGGCCAACAAGGTTTCTTGAAACTGTAATGCTTCAGCATACTTGTCATCGGAGACAGGGACGTTAGGGTCAATTTCATCGTCGGAGACAACAGAGAAGTAAAAGTCGTCTACGGTGTCAGGACCAAGGAATGAGGATGATGATTGTTGTTGTGCCGTTGTTGTTTGAGTCTATGCTTCACATTTCTTGTTTTTAAGGAAGGAAAGAGTTTGTAACATAGAGCGTGAATGAGAAGATGCGGTTTTCAATTTGAAAGGGCGCACAGAGAGATTAATTAACTTCTTAGTCAAGGAGATAACTTTAGTTATCAGCGCCTTCCAATTTTCCAAATCCATTAACTCCTCGTTGGTTGATACATACCGTTTTGCCATAATGTGAATCGGCAACATTAATATACACCTTCAAATTGGAGTATCGTTTTGTTTGAATATTTGATATAATTTTTTAAAGGGTGGTGATGCTTACAAATGTTTTTAAGTCCACAAATTTTGAAAGCAAAAAATAAAAATTTTGCGTTGAAAATGATAAATTTTGAACTCTTAAAAAGTTGACTAAAGTTGAAAAAACAACTTTTCAAAGCAATTTTTTGGTCAAGAAAGCAATTTTTAAATTCGTTTCTTTTTTTATTCAAAAAATAATAATAAATTCGTTTCTTTTCAAAACAGTATTTAACATTTTTCTTTTTTTAAATAAGCAAACCTCGTCAAATATCTTGTTAAAATTAAAAAAGTTCAACAAAAACTCTAAATGTTTAATTTAATGGTAAGAAAATACTTCATCCACTAATGCTCCTTTGGACTGAGATATCATTCCCTCCTCCTCATCCTAAATCTATTTTATGACAAAATCATCAAAATATTCATTCTACCATAATATTAAAGTATAATTTAAATACTACAACAATGGTATGAAGTTTTTGTTGGAAAAAGAAGAATAGGAAATTAGGGAAAGATAAAATGTTTTATGGACACCAACTTTTTAATCTTGTACGAAAATATGATTAATTTAGTTGAGTATATGATTAATTCAGTTGACATTGAAAATTATTGTTCATATGAAATTAACAACCATATTTTGAACGTGATTAATCAAGTATATATAAGGAACTGAAGAGAAACTAAACGGGAAAAATAAACACCACTGTAATCATCGACTAGAACTTGAACTATCTTTTGAGGGGCTTATTATAAACTAAAGTTCTCATACTAGTAGCACATCTCATTAACTAGGATATCCTCACATCTTTTGTTTCTCGATACACATGACTAATTTTAACATTCCAACTTTAATCTAGAATTTGTTTGATCTTCCTTATGATACACCATCCAAACAAGCTTTCCCTTTTACCATCATCATTCCAGCTTCAATCCAGAATTACCAAACAAGCTTCAATTCTCATTTTACCATCATTCAAACTTCTAACCACCACAATGGAAGCAAGCTGAAATTTCAAATTTATCACTCCACATCCTCTCACAAAACAAAGACCTTCACCCCACCTTCCACTATCATCTCGAATCAATCCTCCACAACCCGCCAATCTAGTCGTTTGCCTCAAAGCACCATCGGTAATGTATTAAGGCAAAAATCTCAGTGCATATTCTAGTTTAGTTATATTTCACCAAAATCTACTCTTCCTTTTAGTGACTACTATATGAAACTGTCTCTGAACCTCCATGAATCTAGTAATCAACTCAACACCAAATGTAATATGTGGTTTACTATTGCATAGGTATCTCAAGGATCAAGCAGTTTTTTCACAATCCTCCACCAGTATCACATTTGATGTACAAGGGTGTATACTAGATTACAATTGAACTTTTTAACCTTTTCAATACATCTGCATTATACCTGTTCTGATCCAGTATTGCCCCCCCTTGTTAGTAACAACAAATTTTCATTCCCAAAAAGTATGGTAGAGAGCATACCCAAATCTGTCATACCGAATTATAAATTCATGGTTACCTTGAGTTCCTCAATGTCATCTAAATTATTTATAGGTACAAGCAAGCAGGTCATCAACATATTAGCAACATCTTAGCTTTGTTCTGCACCCTCACATAAACAGCATGAACTACTGCAGAATGGGAGAATCCTTGCTGGAACAAGAAAGAGTATATCGTTTTGTTTTTAAGTCTTTGGTCCTTGTTTTATCCCATATAAAGCTATCTTCAGCCTACACACCATGTCTTTGCTTCCATCGACCTCAAATCAAGGTGGTCACACTTCATAAAATTCACCTTCTAATGGCCTATTTAAGAAAACAAATTTGACACCAACTACTTGCCAAAGCAATCACCAACCTTATTGTTTCAATTGTGAACACAAGACCAAATACTTCGTAGTCTAAACTCTAAACCAACTCTTTTGAGAACCCTTTTTCCACCCATCTTTTTGTACTTATCAATAGATCCATCAGGTTCGATGGATCTATTAACATTCTAATTTGGCCTCGATCTATGTAAGACAAAGGACTGTATTGAAATGATTAATACATGAGGGGTCAAGTCAAACTCTAAAGTGAACATGAAGAACTAAAAACCTGGTTAAATCTCAGGCTCTACTCAGTTGCATACTTTTTGTTGAATGCAATGGACATCATCGACTTACTAATATTATTCTCTAAACATTAACAAATTTTCCCTTATGATTAACACAAACAAATTGAACAAAAAATAATCTATTTGATGAAAAGTAGAAATTTGCAAATAGCAGCAATGTCCTTGACAATTATTTAAATCTATTTAACTTGGTTGGCAACCACCATGAGTAGAAGTCCATTGTTCTCCACAAGCATAGCAAAACTCAAACCGGCACCTGCAAACAAACACCACCTTGTATTCACTAATTCAATTCTAAAAACAAATAACCCTCGCGATGATTAACTATATAATCATGTTTAACTGCATAATCACAGACAAGAGTTTCAAATGTGACTTAGAGTAACTTACCTGCAAGTAATATGCAAACAACCTTCAGTTTTTTCAACAAAGAACTTGCATGTGGGACACTTTCTCCATTTTTTCACGTTAGCAAGCTCTCTAACAAGAAGATCATCATGCCCTCGTTCATCCGCATTCAGTGTTTGGTACTCCTCACAATCAATCCCTGGATGCCAAGGAACATGACACCTTGCACAAAACAATCTATGACAAAAAGGGCATTCAGATTCCCTAATATCTTCCACCCCTTCATTCTCATCCAACAACATAGCAGAACAATCCTTAAATGGACAGTAGAATTTAGGAACAGTAACAAAAAGAGCTTCACACAATGCATCATTCCACTTATCAAACAGTGTTTTAGAAAGCAATGGCATACATGATTCAAGTTCCAACGTACCCTTGCAATCCAAACCAGGACAAGACACTGTTGACATTTTTTCTTCGATCTTTGTTTCCACTTGTTTGATGATACATTCAGAACAAAAGGAATGGTGACAATTCTGATTCATAAACATCTCTTCAGTTCTTTTTGTTTCCGTGCAAATCTCGCAAATGATGATTGAAGAAGACGGTGAAGATTCATTTGACTCTTGTTTGGTCACGAGTTTTATTTGCTCTGTGTTGAGAACAATGGCAACATCAACAGTTTTTGATGAAGATGCTTCGCAGAGTAATGAAGGTGACGGTGATGAGTTGGAGGAGGCAATTTGGGAATGGGAATTGGAAGTGATAAGTGAATCCGCAAGGGTTTGTTCGACCTGTAAAGCTTCAGCATATTCGTCGAGGTCGTCATCGTCATCGTCAGAGATATCGGGAACAATGTCTTGCTGTTGCTCTTCCTCCATTGGTGTTTGGGGGAAAATGTGGAACGAATGGATTTGAATTTCATTGTTACTGGTAGAGAATAATGGGGTCCGTTTGATTCAGATTTTTTCAAAAAAAATCTTTTTTTTCTTAAAAAAATCACTTTTTTCATTTTTAAATGTTTGTTTAAGATTTTTAAAAAGATCATTTTATCAAAAATATTCTATGTTGACTCTAAAATGAAAAGTTATTAGGATTAACTTTTCTTAAAATCTATTTTTTCAACAAAAAAGAGATAACACATGTGCATGTTAGAACACTCATTTTTTTTAAATAGATTTTTATAGATAGTAGATAAACACAAATAATTTCAATTTTTTTTTTTAAATCTCTAAAAAAATATTCTTTAAATTCTTCTGACACAAAATCTATTTTTTTTAAAGGTGAAACAAGCTCACCCAATATCCTCGGTGAAACCTAGATTTTTTAGCATTGGGAAACATGTATCGTCCTTAGCAATAGGAAACGTTGCTGAAGCCTTGAAGCTCGAAGGGAAGTACAGTCCCCAAGAGAGTCTTTTTCTGCCTTTGAAATGGATAGGATAATACTTGGATGATATTATCATTGGTGACATTGATGATATTGGCCAACCACAATGTTATAAGTGTATTTCTTCTTTCTTTTTCACAATATTTTTTCTTTTGTTGTTTCTTTGTACATGTGACATTATGGTTGGTCAATGTCACCCAAGTACATGTGATAAATATTATTTTATCTATTTATTATCATTTTAAATAAAATGTAATTCATGCAAATTATTATTATTATTATTATTTTAACGAAGTAATATAAAATTTGTAATGTTAATTTTTCAATTTTCAAAATTATTAGCAAATGTGGCAGAAATTTAAGTTCATAAGAATAAATAAATATTTTATAATTTTTTTTAAGGATTATAATTAAATATTATGAGGTAATTTATAATTTTATAAATAAATTAGTTTTGTTTAATGATGTAAAGTTAGTGAGACATATTTAAGTACTTTTCATTTGAGTCTTTATTAGTGTATTTCCATTGGAATCATTGAATCCTTAATAGGTACTTTTATTAAAAATATTATAAATAAGTGATGTGCAACGTGAGATCCATTTAATGAGTCTCTATTAAGAAACTACCATTGTGGATGCTCACAAGCTTTATTGCGTCGTTAATTGGTTTTTTTTTCTTTTTCTTTCTTTCTTTCTGTGGTGTGTCTTTACCAACTGAGACGAGAAATGTTAACAACACACTCTTTCTAACACACTCTTTTGATTGATTAAAATTTACATGGGACCCACTAAATTTATATGGGACCCACATGATTTATGGGACTCATGTGAATTTTAACAAATCAAAAAGAGTGTGTTGGAAAGTATACGTTAAAATGTGTGTTGATAATGTTCCTCATGTTAGGTTTAATTTTTCTTATTTTTTACTGATTATTGGAGGGAAGACATATTTTGGTCCTTCAAAGTTTTCGTGTGGGTCATTTTAGTCGGTAGGTGACAAAAATAAAACCCAAATTAGTAGTAAGAGGTGAGGGTATAAATGAGGGGGTGACAAGTAGATTCTTGTAGATATTACTAGTAGTGAGACCCAATATCATTGTAACATTCTGGAATCTGTTCCACGTGCACGTTAGTTGAGGGAAAATTTCTAACTGAACTGAATGTGGCCTGCCAAGCAGAGGAATAAGAGAGACTGAGGAGTGGCAATAGCTACAATCGGTTTATGAACTGAACGTTAGTTTGATATTATATTTGGCATTGTCTCTAGCCATGAAACGTTGCTTTATTAAACTCTGTCATTCCCTAAAACATTAAAAATACTTGTGATTTTTGGTATTTTGATTGAAATTCTACTCAGTTTTACTTGTTGTCTAGGTGTATACTCAAAATTTTACCTATATGGTTAATCATTAAGTCCACCTATATCTGTAAGTGTGGTTTATATTTGTGATGCATTCTTTTTCAAAAATATGTACGTTTATTCGCTGAGTGAGTTTTGATCACAATTCACATCATACGATGAGAATTGGAATTTTTTCTTTATTTACATGTATAATTAGTTGTTTTTTGGTTTCTTTCTGTCATTATTGTGTGAATTTTGTTTGTTTAGCCTAGTTTTTTGTTTGCCTTTAATTTTACTCATTTGCTTCAGTATGGTTGACTTGCTTTGTGTGAAGTGTTGAAATGTGTTAATGCTCTTTTGTTTTTTCTTTTCATTGTTTTCTTCTTACTTTTTTCTTTGAGAACTTAGCAAGTTTATCTGTAAATTTTTGTTTTGAAAATGATGTGAACATAATTGGTGCAGGCAGCAGAAAAGAAATTTTGTACAATTATGAAGGTAGAAGGAGAAATTTGGTGAAACACGAATGCAGATGGATGAATCTGTTGCATTTATAAAGGGTGAGAATTGTTAATTCCATTACTAATGTGCATTGTGTACTATATATCTGATTGGTACTTACATTGGAATAATGTTGTTTGTTGTGGCGGGGACTTGAAAACTTGTGAGTTCACTAACGGCGATGCCATTAGTGTTAAGGTTGGGGAAGGTACTTACAAAACCGTAAACATTGATAGTACGGAGTGCGGAGGATATTCTAAGCATGGACCTGAAGTGGTTAAGCCCCTATGAAGTACATTGATGGTACGGAATGCGGAGGATATTCTAAGCATGGACCTGAAGTGGTTAAGCCCCTATGAAGTAAGGAAACTTGAGTTTGCATGACAAGATATGGTTTATGAGTTCTACAACCGGTGTGAGTGAATGGGTTTGCTATCCGCAAAAGCAAGATCCTTCTAAGCAAGGAAATGGTAAAAATGCTTTATAGTATGACGAAGAAGGTAGGCTTGACCACCTGTTTTTGTGCGATTATACAATACAAGGCAAATGGATTACAAAGTTTACGATGATATGTTGACATTTGATGTAACATATGGAACGAACAAATATCACCTTAGTTGTGTTTTTTGGAGTTAATAAGTATAATCATAATTTTATATTTACTGGATTTGGGTGAGAATGAGATGGAATTGACACTTTCATCTTCAAGTTGTTGAAAGGCACATTTTCCACGCCGTCATCATCAAATTATAAGTGCAAAATAATATTGTCGACATTGTCTTCTTAGGAAGATTTGAAGCGGAGATATGCAAACTTTGCGACTTTTTATTTTTTGTTCAGAAATTGGAGTATTGCTTCTTTTGGGTACTATATAGCTCTAGATGAATTGTTAATTCTTACACGTGTTGGTTGGCTGATGCAACATGATCTATATTATCACAAGGTTGCTCGAAATGATGACCATGTTGCATCAACCATCATTTGGAGTAAACTTGTGATAATATAGATGATGTTACATTAACTAACGAATGCAAAAATCAGCAAACCCAATTTGATTCAAGGTTCTAGAGTACTTGTATGAACCAATGCTACAATTCCAAAATAAAAACAAAGAAAAAAAGTCGTCAAGTCTGCAGTTAGGGGTGACAATAGGATCCATGAGATCCATATCCATCCACTATAAAATCCATCCACCAAACAAAAAACTTGTTAATGGATTGGTTTGAAATCCATCCATTAAAGACTATGAATGGATTGAGTCCATCCACCTAATTTTTAAAGTCCAATGGATCACCTCTTTAAAAAAGAAAAAAAACCAATGGATTACTTCAAATAATATTTAATTTTTTTATTTAAATAAATATATATTTGATAAAATAAAAAGAATTAATTAAAAAAATTAATTTAGGAAAAAAATTGACAAAAAAAAAGAAAAAAAAGAATTTTTTAATATTTAAAAATTATTAATTAAATATATTATTAAAATATTATTTAATATTATTTTATTAAGGGTGGTGGTCAACGTTGGAGTTTGACCGGTCAACGCCGGAGCTCCACCGTGGACCACCGTGAGACGGTGGTGGACCGCCGTCGTTCGCTGGGAAATGGCCGGACCGCCGCCGTAGGGTCGCCGGAGCTCCACCGTGGTCAACGCCGGCGACGGCCTGTTGACCACCACCACCACCATATTATTTTAAGTTATTTAATTAATACTATTGAATATTTCTAAATTTTTAAATTATGTTGGGCTTATGTCAAAAACCCTATTGGGCTAAAGAAAAAAAAGTGCTGGACTTGCTTATATAAAATTCATTTGCATTGAATTTACTAAAAAAATCTCTTTAATAAATAATATACCCCTTCAAACATAATAATACACTTTGATTTATGGATCGGAAAGATTATTCATCCAATAAAATCTAATAATGGATGGATTGGATGGACATAATACTTAATGGATGGATTGGATGGTTTTTTTTAACAAAAAAAATAGTGGATTGTAATGGATTAGTGAACCTTTTTTGATCCATCCATTAAGATTCAAATCCATATCCATCCAATCCATCCATTTTGCCACCCCTATCTGCAGTTATCCGTTTCAGACCTTAGATGACAATGTCAACAACGTTATCTTGTACTTATCATCAAATGATGATGACATCGAATATGAAGCTTGACAACAACTTGAAGATGAAAGGGTTAATTTCATATCATTCTCACACAAATCCAGTAAATATAATATTGTGATTATAATTATTAACTCTGAAAACACCACTAAGGAGCAGTGATATTTGTTCGTTCGATACGTTGCATCGAAGGCTAACACATCACCATAAACTTTGTAATCCATTTGGCTTATATCGTCGTACCAAAACAGGTGTTAAAGCTTTCTATTGTCGTCAATGGTGGCGCAGTAGTAAAACATCATTGGGTCATTTGATGCCAACCTGTGAAGATAGTGAAAAACATTTTTACCATAGCACCGTTGCAAAAGGCGTTGTTTTTCAATCTAATTTTATAGGCTTAATTGCACTTTTGGCCCCCTATGTTTCAAGAAGTTACGATTTTGACCCCCTAACTAATTAAAATACAAAACAGCCCCCTATGTATTGGATCTTTGGCAGTTTTGGCCCTCTAGACCAATTTTGATTCGGTCAACACTGACGTGACACTTCAAATTAGTTAGGAAGTGCAATTAAGCCAATTTTATATTATCATTCCTAAGAAACCGTATCTTTTTGTACCCTCCAAGTTGTTTCGCAAAAGAACCATAGACTTGAGACGAGCATATACCAACCTTTATCATGTCGTTTGGCTATACTATATTTGACTCACATTTTTGTATGTGCAACAAGCATTTCAAGGTACTCTTCTTCTAAAATCTCATGGTCGTGTCGATCGGTAAAACAATTATTCACCAACTTGTCAGAACATATCAACATGCACTTGGAATTTTGCTTCACATCCAGATCGAGAACATGTCAATAACATTCTTCTTAAAAAAAATAAAAATAACATTCTTCTTCATCTTCTCTGAGTGACATGTATCACAAATCTAAATGAAATTGAAGAATATGATTTATTTATTTTATATGAATATTATATGCAATGCCTTGTATGGATATACTAGCTTCTAAGACGAATCATTTTTTTTGTGTGTGTGTGAAAAAATAGTATAGATGGATGTTGTATATACGTACCTAAAAAATATAGTATTAACATTGTGATTGCACATTTGCACTAAAGTTGTGGTCACAGATGTTGTCACAACTATTAGATGAATGATGAACATAGATGGAGTAAAAAAAGGCAGTCTTGGTGAAATCTGGAATTACATTCTATGACAAATTTCAAACATTTTGAAGAGAACAATGGAGAATATTTGGGAGCAAGAAAATGACGCAGGTGATGGATTACAATGAGTGTTATTATTTCTATATATAAAATTAAAATTAAAAAATTATATACTTTTATGCCATTTTATATTTACAACGGTTAAATTTATCAAACATGTTAACTTCAATCTATTAGCTTTTTAGCTATAAATTATTGGTTATAAATTAATTTTCAACTTAGCGTATAACTTAATTTTACCAAACTGTTCTATATCACTTTTAAAAGAACTATTGAGATTATAAAGTTGTTCATGAAATTGCAAACCTACCCCTTAACAACACAACTGTAGCATCTACACTTGGAAAAAAATCACATTGTTTTATCAAGCTTGACATTGGTGCTTCATTGCCCCTCAACAAGCAATATATAGGTCTCGATTTAGCTTTCGAAATGAGAAATGAGAGTCTGCACAAAGTAAAAACAAAGTTACATGCACTATCTATATTGGGTTTGTGTTGCTCGAGCACAAGTTTTTACCAGGATTAGGCTAAAAAAACGAAGTTACATACACTAGCTACACAAGCCTTCCCATTCTACTTCTCTACAAGACACGGATCAACCACCTGACCAATACATGATTTTTCAAACATCAAAATAAATACGATAGTGGTGTGTTCGCTTTCTGAATGGAACAATTTTTCATCAGACTTTATTTTCCTTTCGACCAAACTCCTAATTAATAGAGTTCATTTTCATTTATTTTGATTAAGAGCTCCTTTTAATTGGGAACTGAAGAATTAGCGGACGGAAAAAAATGAATGCAAGGGATAAAATATAACAGTACATGATTTGAATTTGTTAATTGTTATTAGGGAGATGAAACTCGTATAACTTACTGGTTAAATAGGCCAATTTGTGTAAACCAAAATATAAAAAAAGTTGTATAATTATTTTGTAGGAGTGTTAAGAATATTGTATTTTTAACACTCATTTTTTTGTTGTATAAAAATAACTTATCTTACATTTTAAAAATGAATCTTCATATAAAAAAAATAGTAGAACCAACGTTGATTTCATCAAAACAAAAAGTAAAAGTTAAAAATAGAATGTTCCTAACTCTTCTTATTTTTTATCCATACAGATCATTTGTTAAACGATTTAGTCGGCATGTCAAAGACTATATGCACCATATTAAGTGTTGTGTTATTGGCGGATAGCAAACTCTATATTTCAATCAATTTACTTTCACCTAATATTTTTTTTTTACTTCTTGCTCCCTGCATCCTCAGAAAAATATCCTTTTACTTCTTCTCCCTCCATCCGAACAACATGACTGATTTTATTTGACTATGTGCGTTATTTATAGAGTATTGATATGTGGTACGAGGTTAGTTCTATTGAAAATGTAAGTTTTTAAACTTTTAAGATTATGAATGCATAATTTTTAAAATTAAATTTCTATATTTAGATTTTATCTTGTATTCTTAGAACACAAATTAACAATACCTTTTTCTTAATTAGGATATCCTAGACGTCTAATGGGTAAAAAATAATTCTAAATTAGAATTTAAATTCATCCCATTTATCATTATATTTTGAGTAAATTACACTCCCTTCCCCTCAAAGATGCTTGAATTACACTCCCCTCTTATGTTAGAATATACACTCCCCTCCCCTCTTATTCAAAATATATTATAAAATATTTCACTCCCCTCCCCTAAGAGAAGCTTGAATTACATTCCCCTCCCCTCTTATGTTAAAATCTA
>Ga0315914_1003031_pt1 | contig 25678 bp, 16 predicted proteins | sample MpolenodulesMG_FD_203920 | JGI IMG/M metagenome (GOLD analysis project Ga0315914, IMG submission 203920) | Medicago polymorpha root nodule microbial communities from Los Angeles, California, United States - elongated nodules | ecosystem: Host-associated > Plants > Roots > Nodule | place: USA... | reverse complement strand
AATACTGTACCAAAGGTGATGATATTCAACTAAATAAAGATTATTTGGAAGCTGGAATAGAGAGATTTGAAGGTTTCACAAAGGCTGTTGAGGGTTTCCTTTTGGCTAATCCTGATTACAACAAAGACAACAACCAATTCAGAATATGATCCATTGATCCCTTTGTCTTGCTTTGTATTCCAATAATAAAACATTTCAATTTGCATCGTCAGAATATTTTCTTTATCTTTTTATTTATTTATTTTCATACTCTTTCTCTTTTTTGCTTTCTAGCATGCAGACATAGGGTGTACGTTTCTTTGATTTTCTTTTTTGGATGTCTTATTTCTCTTTAGGGGTGTGCTTGGTTCGGAAGAGAAGTTGGAAAGAGAGAAATAGGTAAGAGAGTTTGTGAAGAGAGAAAAGGATGAAAAATATAGAAGATTTGATGTATTGTTTGGTATAAGATAAATAAGAGAGAAATAGAAGAGAAAGAAATGTTATTATTTTTAAAAAGACAAAAATATCCTTGGTAAGACGAACATTATAGACTTTTATGATTAATTAAAAAAAACCAATGGCATAATAGACTTTTTGTCTTCTTCCCTCTTTGTTCTCAATTTTGAAAAGAAACAAAAAAGGTATGGAGCCCACCATTTATTCTTTCTCTCTTCTCAATTTCTCTTCTTGCCAAACAAGAGAAATCTCCAACCTCTCTTCTCTCTCTCTTCTCTATCTCTCTCTCCCCTGCTTCTCTCATACCAAACAAAGGTGTATGTTGTTACTTTCTATTTTCCTTCACCTTCTGTTTCTATTTTTTCTTGAAATAAATAATTGCAACTTACTATTTTTTTTTTTGAAAGAATATCTGCGACTTACTATTAATGTTTCTCGTTTCAATTTTGAGGGTAAATAATGAAAATTACAATTATCAAAAATAATAATTTTATGAAATAATTTATCAAAAATGATAGTGAAAGTTATAAAACATTATGTTTTTTAAAAGGATAATAATTAATTGAACGAAAAATAATTACGGCGGATCTCAAGTTACTCTATTTGAGTAACTCATTATAAACCTTATCTTTTACCTGGTCAACTATTAAAATTAGCACAATCCCTAAAAAAAGAATTAATATTAGCACGAATCGAGTATAATATTTTAAGAGTTGCGTTTCCATTTTCTACTTAAACTCTTTTTTTTGAAATATTTTTAATCTTTTTTTAAATACACAATCTTTGTTACGACTCAGACTATTTACAACAAAAAAATTGGTGCACATTGTATACAAGTGTAGATGTAGTAAACCTCAAAATTTTGAGGTCAATTTTTAACAAAAACTTGAAAACCAAAATATGCAAATCATAAGCAAGCAAAAGGACAATGCCAAACCAATATGCCACTTGTAGGAACTGACATCACTAATATGAGCTCTCAAAATAAATATTTCTAGGACGTCACTCAATGATTACATAGAATCTCATAAAACAAGCCAAGATGTATCAAAAGAAATTCATAGGAAAATTCAAAAATTGATCAATAATAAATGCCTAAGCTGCAGTCTTCCTCAGCTTAGCAAGCTCTTGCCTAACAACGGCTGCCCTCTGCATAAGCCATAAAAATAAAGCATCAGAAACAATACTACTAATATAATTTGATCCTAAACAAGTCACTCAACCAATACTACTAATATCAGAAACAAGAAAAAGAATACGTGTGTAAATTGAAACAAACCTTGATCTTCGCCAACATGATCTTGAACCTATCAAAATCATTGAGGGCTGCCCTTCTCTTCTTGACAATCAGTTTTCTGCCCCATGAACTCTTCTCCCACTTGTTCTTAACATCTGTTTAAGAATAAAACAACTCATTAACGAAAGAATACAGCAGAAAAACTATGAAATTTTTCATAAAGTTGGTACCAACCAGCAGCCTCCATGGCTTTGATGAGATCCTTTTTCTTTGGAACTCTCTTAATATCGATCTTGATGTCAGTGAGTGAGAGCCTCTTGAAATTTATAGGGGACCTCTCCATATCAGGAGCATCAACAAGAGCCTGTCAACATATAGTACACAAATTCAATGATGGATCAAGAAAATTTTTGCTGGAGGGGACAAACTTAATTTGCCATAATAAAAAAGTTACATAGTTCTTAGCGAGTTAGTGTGTTTATGCAAGTATAAACAGTGCAGTACTATCTCAAACTTGGATGCAATGAAACCACAACATTCATTCAAGCACTATTCATGGGAAATGTTGAACATGACATTTATAGCGTTCAAAGGTTCAAACACGTGTTTGTTTACAAACTAATTCAAAGGGAATAAGAAACATGATGCTGTATCGATTCATATATTTGCAAAAGAATGAACTTGACACTAATTTCGGATCAACAAAAATGTGGGTGCAAGCCCCCAAAGTGCTTCCGTCCCTACACCAATTATGCTATGCAGTTTCAACATCAAACTTACAAAAAGCATGTCCAACTAATCAACAATGCTTTCTAAAAAAAAATAATCAACAATGCAGACAACTCAATCTTTCTAATGAAAATACAGGCTGTAGTTGGATAACGACTTAATTAGCAGCTTATAGCATAAGCTCTTGTCAAGATAGGCACTTATGTTATGTATAACCTAGGCACTTAGGTATAACCTATTTCAATAACCAAAACAAAAATAAAGTTAAATTGTTTTCGTATAAGAAATTAGTTGTTTTCATAAGTTATCTTGAAAAGCTTATGAAGAAAATAAGCTGAAAACAGCTTATGATTACCAAGTATTTATGCCAGGGTATAAGGCCTTAATATAACAAGATATCAATACCTAGACCACCAAATTTGCTCAAAACACCATTTAATGCAAAACACAGACACAAAACTCCTTGAAGTAGAACAAATCAAAACCAGAAGCTATAGGCAACCTAAATTCACCATTAAAAACTACCAGATTTTTTTTCTGGCAATGAAAATCATGCCACCATTCTATCAACAAACCTAAAAGATGCAGACAACTCAATACTATTTGTAATCAAAATGCAAGGCTTATTTGGATAAACCACTTAATTAGCAGCTTATATCTTGAAGAGTTTATAAGCTATTTATATAACAGATGATAAATTAAAGATAAATTGTTTTCGTATTAACAATAAGCTGTTTTCATAAGTTATCTTCGAAAGTTTATGAAAATAAGGTTAAAACAGTCTAAGAATACCAAGTGTTTATGCCAATATCCCAATATATCGATACCTAGATTACCAAATTAGTTCAAAACACCACTTCATGGACATAAAACTCTTTAAAATAGAACAATAAAAACTGGTAGCTATAGAAAACTTAAAGTCGCAAACAAAAAACTACAACAGTTTTTTTTTCTGGTAATGAAAACCATGAAAACATTTTATCAACACTCAGATGAAAAAATTCATTTGTTTTTTGCTCCAAGTTTCTAAGACACCAAACCTACAAGATGCAGACAACTCGATTTTTATGATAAAAAAGCAGTGCCTATTTGGAAAAATGGCTTAATTTGCAGCTTATAACATATACAATTATCAACACAAGCAATTACGTATAAACTATTTCTATAACAAAAGATGAGGTAAAGTTAAGCTGTTTTCATATAAACAATAAGCTGTTTTCACAGGTTATATTGGAGAGCTTATTAGCATAAGCTGAAAAGAGCTAATGAATACCAAGCGTTTGTGCAAGGAGATAAGCCCTTAATATCACTACCTAGAACACCAAATTAGTTCAAAACTTAACTTAATGCAAAACATGGACACAAAACTCCTTAAAATAGAACAAAATAAAACCAGCAGCTATAAAAAAACTAAATTCATCAATCAAATTCTACCATAAATTTTTCTTACAATGTAAATCATGACAAAATTTAATCAATATCCAGATGAAAAAATTCAAACTTTTTTGTTTCAAGTTTCTAAGAGAAAAAAAACCTAAAAATTAGGTACAGATCTAATAAAAAAGCAGAGTAAAAAACAAAAGAAATGGAAATATAAATGTACATACTCTGGTTTGGTCAATGACATCAACGATGACAACTAGTCTACCGTAGTCTGGTCCGTAGTTGATCAAAGCAACCCTTCCAATCTCAACGAATCTCTTGAAAGGCTGCAAAAAAGTCAGGGAAAAATATTAGCAAATGACTGTTAATAGAACGAGAAAACTTAAAATATGAACAGAAAAAGGATGAGAAATTGAGCTCAGAGGACTCGCCATTTTGTTCTCTAGGGTTTCTGAGATTCAAGGTTGAAGCAGAGAGTGAAAGAAAGTGAGAGAGAGTAATTAGGGTTTTTGTTAGGGTGATATGTTGGGCTTAGAGTGACGGGTTATATAGAAGCCTGGTGGGTTAATTTCAAATATTTGAGCCCAATAAGAGTTAGTAATAGTTTTTATATTTTTTATTTTGTTTATTTGGGAAAATAGTTTTTATTTTTTATTTTCTAAAATTTGTGTTAATTTTTTTATTTTTTTTGATAGATAGATGAAATGGCAAAGTCATTATAAACTCACACACAAGTGGAGGTACCGGGGTTCGAACCCCGGTCATGGGGTCCGGCCTAACAATTTTGACATTTTGCCAATTGAGCCAAGATTTCTAGATTGTGTTAATTTAATTGTTAATAGTTAGAATATTGATAAAATTTGTGTTAATTTTCTTGAAATAGATTTTTATTTTAAAAATTTTAAGATTTTTTTTAAAATAATATGTATCAAACTGATGAAAAATTCTGATTATTTTGTTTTAAAAAGGAGTTCTTTTCAAACAAAAAATTAATGGCTACGCCACATATCAATAATGATCAAATTCAAAATGAGTTACAACATCTTGTTATTTTCATTTACAACTAACCACCTAATTAATCACATATTTTCTTTCTTAACCATAGTTATGCAATTTTGAAGGATGACTATCTCATTGGTTGAGTTAAAAAAAAGTAGGCTTAATACATCATTTGATCCCTTAACTTATTTTATGATTTCAATTTGTTCCCCTAACTATAAAGTATATCAATTTGGTACCATAAATCTTATTCCGTTTACTATTTTGGTCCTCTCCTTAGTATTTTGCAAAATCTGTTAACTCATTTTCACGTGTCATTTAAGATTGATGATCAACGGTTGGATTTTAAAAGCACACATGACATACCGTGCACTAACTTCTATTGTCATCTTCTTCATATAATCTTCATAAAAAGAATCCAATTTTTTTTTTAAATTAAATTTTTTTCCTATCAAAAATTTGTCATTTCAACTTCATAAAAAACCATATAATCAAATCCTTAAATCTGGAATAAACACCACCACCATCATCTAACTCACAATCAAACTCATTTATCAAATTCATGAAAATCTATAGAAATCTTTTCCTTCTTCTTCATTGAACCCTTCACAGAAGCAACACAACAAACTAATCCAAATCACTACAAGCAACACAACAAAACAACAACACAACTATCATCAAATTAAAATTAACAAAAGTCAGAAGTTTAATCTCATGGAAGAAGAGGGTTTTCATAAGGTTCGATTGAAGAATGAGAAAAGGGTTTAAATTTGACATACATATTGAGAAGGGTATTGATCAAAAACGTTTTTGGGTGATACCCATTTGAGAATATATGGTTATGACTTATGAACGTGTTTACCTTCTCTAACAGCTTTATGTGCCAAACAACACTTGATGATGATGGGTTCGTGATGAGTATATGGTTCAATTGAGAAAAGGGTTAGTGAGGTTCAATTCAATGTTTCAGATTTTTTGTGAGGTTAGGTTCTTCAATGTCAAGAATGCTTCACATTTTTTTGTTTAGGAACAACAATTTCTTCATCACCATCAGATTTTTTAGGGGTGTTTGGTGAATGTGCTATTGCTAGATTTTTCTTTTAATGTTTTTTTTTCCCCTTTTTCTGGGTATGAAATATGGAGTTCAAGAAGGAAGAGTGTGAAGATTGTTGGTAAACTTTAATTTTTAGGAAATTTTTTTAAAAAAATGGAGAGACAATAAGAATTATCATATGCTGTGAGTCCACGGTATGTCACATGTGCTTTTTAAATTCAACCGTTGATCACCAATCTTAAATGACACGTGGAAATAAATTAACAGATTTTGTAAAATACTAACGGAGAGGACCAAAATGGTAAACGGCAAAAAATTGATGGGACTGAATTGAGACACTTTATAGTTAGGGGACCAAATTAAAAATAGAAAATAAATTAAGGGATCAAATGATGTATTAAGCCAAAAAAAGTATTAAAGGAGTTTAGGGTTCGAGTGTTAAAGATGCAAGGTTTGAATCCTGCCAAATGAAAAACACATTTTTTTTTTAATAACTTAAACTAGCTCATAAAAATTAGTGGAGAATTGAATATGGCATCTTGAAAAAGAAACGCCTTTCAAATTTGCAAGTCTACTCCACCAAAAACAACCAAGCGGGTTGGTGAAAATACGAACATAACAATTAACTTGGTAACATTTGTGATGCAGGAGGGTTTCTTAGTAATTTTATAATATTTATTATTTAATCAAATCTTAGTAATTTTCTAGAACTTTCTATTATTATTTCGTTTTATTTTATTTCGACCCACGGGTTTGTTTTTTCTTTCACTATATAAGCAGAACTTATGTAGCCTAAGAGGCACACTTTTTGATTCATTAATAATAATCGGGATTTTCTCTCAATTCTAGTGAATCCGAAACCCTATTCACACAAGTTTGTCGCTTGCGAACTTGTTCTTTTCTATCTTGCTAACCCTCGCTTCCGTACTGCGCGTCAGTTGTGTGTTAAATAACACATCTAAGAATATTTTGTCAACAAAAAAAAACACATCTAAGCATATACAAATGTTTTGATAGAAAAAAACACAAGGTTTGATCTAGGCAGCTCGTCAGATGATCAAACAGCTCACAGGGGCGTGCTGTTGTGCGACAAGACTGGTCGTGCCACGATTTTCACTCTTATGCAATCCCCTCTTCTATATTGAAACATGGTCAATGAATTGTCACTTTTTTTTTTTTTTGCAGCTAATGAATTGTCTCATCGTCACGGTTGAACTTTGACTTTTGATGGATCTTTGATTTTGATTTTACATGTTGCCTTCAGTCTACGCACCTTCCTTAAAATAAGAAAGAATGAAAAATTTCTTTGCTTCCTCTCTAGTTACTGTTCGTTTTCCTATTACTCAATTTTTTTCAAGGTAAATGAAGACTTAAAATCTCAACCTTTGATGAAAAATCACATGCACGAGGTTGGTAAGGAACTATTGTTATTCTGAATTATGAAATATGAATCCAACAACATATCGTCATATCATAGTCTATAATAATGTTGGAAAATGGCCTTATTCTACCAATAGCCAACTATATGTGGGACCATACATTTGAATATTTAGCCTTATCGTTAAGAGACAAAATCACAGCCAGCAGCCACGATCATTGAAAGTCTTCAAATAAAAATAAAATTCAATGAACAATACTAACAATCAAACACATGTCCATTTAAGTCAATTTTCAATTGCATTCAAAATTCATTAAATTTTATCAAAGGGATCATTTCTAAGAAATTTCGTTTTAAGGGCTATTTGTTCTATAAAAGATCAAAGTCTCTCCCTCTTGGTCTATATCATTCACAACTTTGATCGTTATCATTCTACAATCTAACAAAAAAATCACTATGGGAGTCACAACCTTTACACATGAGTATTCTTCAACCGTTGCACCATCACGCATGTTCACAGCCTTGATCATAGACTCTAGAAATTTGATCCCAAAGCTCTTGCCCCAGTTTGTTAAAGATGTTAATATAATTGAAGGAGATGGAGGAGCTGGAAGCATTGAACAAGTCAACTTTAATGAAGGTAAGCACTTAGCAATCAAACATAAACCTCACTCGATCCAACGCATATTGAGGTCTAATATGTGAATAGACATTTTTAAAACTCATAATAGTTATGCGAATGGACATTTTTAAAACTAATAATAGTGTTTTAGTAAAATTACTAAATTTTTGTTTGAATTTTAATTTTTAGACATTTTAAATTACAAAATAAAATATTAAATTCATATAATCAATTTCATTTAATATTTCTTTTTCAATTGATAATAAAGTCAATTGATTTAATCTTTATTGATAAATATTAATTTTAATTTTGAAAATAATAGAGTATGTGTCTTTATAATTAAGTAAAATATTGATAAAATACTTTTCGATTGCTTTGGTGGCTTTACCATTAGGTCGACATCAAATAAACCGAAGAAGTTTATTTCTTGAATAACTTCTAATGTATTTCTATTATGATATGCAGGTAGCCCTTTCAAATATTTGAAACAAAAGATTGATGTGCTTGATAAGGAAAATTTGATTTGTAAATACACTATGATTGAAGGGGATCCATTAGGGGACAGGCTGGAATCAATTGCTTATGATGTGAAGTTTGAGGCTACAAATGATGGAGGTTGTCTATGTAAAATGGCAAGCAGTTACAAGACTATTGGAGATTTTGATGTTAAAGAAGAAGATGTAAAGGAAGGAAGGGAAAGTACCATTGGAATTTACAAAGTTGTGGAGTCATATCTGCTGGAGAATCCACAAGTCTATGCTTGATTTTTTATTTATTTATTATATGTCATGTATCATAGATCATATACAAATTACAAATCGATTCAAATTTGTAATATTTTTTATGCAATAGTCTATTCAAATTTGTCATGAGTGTGTGCAACCATAGGGACATTTGGAATGGTTGCTAAGAGTTGAATTCCTTAATAAGTTCTTATAGCATGTGAGGCCATAAATGGCTAGAGATTGGTGGTTTTGCAAATACATTTGTACAAGTTAGAAGCTATGTATTGGACATTTCAATATTTGAGCTTTTATATTTTATTATTTTGAGTTTTTATACCTTTTGATTTCCGACCATAATCGCCCAAAATGCCCTGTGATCGATGTTGGTCTTTTGCACACTCAAATTCTGAAGCAAAAATGCTCTTTAGACAGTACAAATAAAATGCTGGGAAAGTGAATATAAATGGGAGAATATGTAATAATATAAAATAGAGTCTGTGTAAAAATTGCATACTCTAATTACAAACACAGGCCAAACCATGTTCATTCAAGCAACTTCTACCCAAATCTTCTTTGGCAAAATAAGGTGCAAGATATTCATGGTTCATGAAATTGATCTATTCCATAATCTGATTTGTTTTACTATAACCGAACCTTATGAACTATAAATGGAGAGATTTCAAGCTAAAGTAAGGTATATACATGACTCTCTTTACCCTTCCAAAGATTCCTTTTTGTTTTTTCACATATCTTGCCTTTTACACATTCCTTACCCGTGTAAGGCATGTATAAATATATTCCATTTAAACATTCTTCATCCATAATCCAATTCCTAATTATAAAAATAACTTCTCTTGATTGTTCTAACTTTACAGATCCATGGTTTACGAGTCCCAGGTAAGGCCCTAAAACTCCATGCATATATGTTTTTTTTTCTCCATCTTTTCTTTCTTTTGTGTGATTAATTACGATTTTGATGAATTTAAACATATTGCAAGCATCCCTTGTAAGAGTGGTCGATCCATCAAATGCAGACACCTCGAGTCACAACGATACAAGTCCGAGTCGATTGTAACGGATGTGCGCAGAAGATCAAGAAAGCACTCAATGGCATCAATGGTAGGTATATTAATTTTACAAGATTTTCCTTCTTAATGACACCAGCAACATCAAGCAACTATTTTGTGAACTTGTTGTTTTGCAGGTATACATGATCTTCTCGTTGACTTCGATCGACAAAGGCTAACAATTATTGGATGGGCAGATCCAGAAAATATTGTCAAAGCAATTAAGAAGAAGGCAAAGAAGAATGCCACCATTATTTGTTCCAATATTGAACTAACACCTTCATCTAAAGATTCTAAACCAACAAAACAAAAACCAAAAGAAAATCTTCCAGCTCCACAAGCTCAAGGAACCTCCTTTCCAAAACCAATGGTTGAGGCAACACCAACACCTACATGGCACAATGCAAGACAACACTGGCAAAACAATCTAGGAACTGAAAATGTAGAAAATGCTCACATGTTGCACAATTATCAGTCTAACCATGTTAACAGAATCGGTTTCGGGAACAACTATGTTGACCATAGAGACAGATCATACCATAATGACCCTGTACTTCTACAAGAGCCATCTCAAATCCAACCATTGAATGTCATACATAGTTATAATACTTACATACCATCATCTCATATCACTGAGTATGAATGTGTTAGATCACCATCATGGCACACACATTACAACTATATAGAACACTACAATGACAACAATGTAGATATAGCAGCCATGTTCAGCGATGACAATCCCAATGCATGTACCATAGTCTAGTATAGTGCCTTAGACATAGAGGAGAGAGACTTTGCATGAAAAGTAAAGGTCTAATTTGCTTTCCAATATCTTGATTCTGTAACACAGTATCATTCAAAATTTAGGTAGAAAATAAAAATACTTTTTAGTTTGCAAGAGACGTAAGAAGGGAAAACAAAAATAATATCCCTATCTTCTGTGCTGATTAACTTGTACTGTATGATTCCTTTCGTCAAAGCAAAAAAGTACTTCATATGTAAATATGCAATTTCCTGAATTTGGCAATACAGAAACATGCTCAGGTTGACACTAGATAGAAATAGAAGAATATATATGCCATTTCCTGAAATCCTTATCAAACACGAGGTTTTACATTCTCTGATGACTGGTGAGTTTGTATATCCAGTTACAGTAGTGTATGTAACTACAAGATATGCAAACTTTCATTGTACTTGCTAAATTACAACAAATATAAGAAATAAGCATATTTTCTGAAGTGTTTTACACCGCAAAAATAACTATCATTACAATTGGCCATGTTCAAGAAAGAGATCATACAGGTTCTTAGAAAGTATCTAATTGTTTATTTGACATGGAAAGTATCTAATTGTTTATTGGACACTAACAGATAATCAAAATAGATATAATTCAAAGGAAATGTCATGGATCCGAGTATTTAGATAAAGCAACGGAATAGGTGTTTACGAACTGACATGCAAGAATGCGTGCAACATGGATACCAGAGGGGAACTTTAATGATATTTTCATACACGCACTTACTTTGATCACACTCTCGTACTGGCTAAATAATGGGTGTATCTAGACAACTCGTTAGGCAAAGATCATTTTTTTTTTATCTAGAGGATACATTCTTGAGAATAGGAGTATTTTGAGCATGTCTTCAAACATATACCAATACATGTGAACTACAATATGCATTTCTATTAATCAGTAAAAATCTTCAATTACATAATCTAGGGGATTCTCATTTAAAAAAAAAAAAAAAACTGAATAACACCAAAATTCCTGAGAAAGTAAACAAAATTGCGAACAAAAAGCTGGTTGGAACCCAGTATCTGTTCTCTCTTCCTCCAAATCTCTGTCAGCCGCAAACGGGACAACTGGGAACTCGTAATCTGTAATGTAGAACACAAACAGTAAATTAAAACCTCCGAACACTAGGCATATATGATCTTATATAATAGCTTGGAACTAGAAACATCATGATTCATGATATAGTATAATACATATCTCGGTTAAAAATATACTGCATAAGATGGAGGGGGAAGGAAAACAATGAATAATGTCATGGTAAAGGCTTTTTGGCAATAGGTTATAAAAAACAAAATCAGCAAAAATTTAAACATGTTTAGAAATTCCATACTAAATCCTGGTAGAGTTTCAAGGTCCTGGCTCCATGTAAAGTCATATCTATCCAACCACATTAAACTCGCTTACCAATTTTGGTAAGAACTATTGCATAACAAATGAGAACTTATCCTCTTGTAATACCTTCAAATAAAAGGAACGCTAGTTTTCATTGTCAGAACTTATTTCAGATGCATCATCTTCTTCACCATCTTTTTCACCATCTTCATCCTCTTGATAAAATTCAGCCTCGTCTTCACTTTCTTCTGTTTGGATATCATGCACCGAATGGCTTATTCTCTGAGAAGCCTTATCAATCTGAAAACATATTCAAATGAGGCCCCACAAGTCCAATAAACATTCACCAGATGGCCAAATTAATTTTAGAAAATGTGACTACCTGTGATGTCACCAGTTGTAGACGACCTGATAATTGCAACAAAGACTGAAGAGTTGCCCCTCTGGAATTTGTAATCTGAAAAATGGAAGACAATAATTGAATTTCTCAAACAGTACACGTATTGAACTGAGCCAGAAATCATTGGAAAATCAAAATGAACAAAAGAAGCCAGCTTGACAAGAAAGAAAGAAATCAAAACACCCTTAATTTTATCTAAAAAAACAAATGAACAAGAATTACCAATCACAAACTTATGCCATCATTCCTCATTCATATCCCAATTTTACTCTTATTGCCAAGCTCCAACACAAAACTTGAATAACAAATATAATCAGATAATATATTAGTTTCTAAAATCATGTTTTTATTGCCTATCCCAAAGAATATGCTAGAGGAACATTATTTCAAAAAATATGTTATAATGGCCTTTTTCAAGTTTTGTTCTTAAACAGGAAATGTAAAAATAAAATGTGCAAAGCAACCTTTGTGCACTTTAAGCAATATGCACTGTTGGCCAGTGATTATCAAAAAGAAACTAAAATTGGTTGGCCAGCATTTGATAAAAATGTAAACAAACATGTACCATGCATATTAGAAAAAGAACAACGGGAAAAAATTACGAAATTAAGGCATAATTGCTTTCAGATATGTTTACACAAATAATACTTATAAGCCAACAAGCCATCATAGAACGCTGTCAAGATAAACCATGTTGAATTAACTGATCCTTCGGTCATTTCACTATTTTTCAAGTCTTCATGTCCATATATAATGAAACTCAACATAAGTAGAATCTATCAATTTACGACATCAATGAAGCATCCATCACAATTTCACTAGTAGGAATTATGGAAAAAGATGTAGACCTAAATTAGAGTAAGGATAATTAATATTTGAATTTTTCATTGTAAATTTAAAATTGAGTTGCCAATACCAATCATGTAAATGAGAGAAGCGAACTTAATCCATGATACCTTGTACACTGAATCAATCATATGTGTTGCAGATTCTTCAGCAGCATTATGACCATGGGTAACTAAAATGCTATACATCCATGGAAGCACATACTCTCTTCTAGCCGACCTGTCAGTAAAGATTTATTTATAAAGTCACAGTAAATGAAAAATGAAGATTTCTTTATGAAGTAAATGAATATTGCCATTCACAGAAAATGAAATTTGTACCGAAAAATATCATTAAATTCGACAATCAAGTCAATATCATCTAATTGTCAAAAAAAAAAGTACAAGATCTCTATGAGAAAAACTGAAGATAGTGCAATAGAAGATATCAACCATATGAAGCCTTGATTACGATTCTGCCTCTATTTAATATATCTATCTAACAATTATCATATTTGGAAGCTAAAGGAAATGAGGCCTGATTCTATTCTGCTTCCACAACACGATGGTTATTATTAATCTTTAGAAATTTCATCTTCACGATTGTTTTCTTGCTCCCAAGATCTTCAATCTTGAAGACAAACCCAAACTTTTAGTGGCAACCGCCGGAGCACCACCTTCTGAAAGATCCAACATGTGGCATTTAGGTTGATCTCTTGCTAGTAAAACTGTAAAACAATGAAAGTGAATAATCTGAAAGCATCCCCTCTCAATGTCGGTGCAGCAAAAAATAGCTTCTTCTTCTCAGGAACTTGAATAAGCTAAAATAATTGACCATTGAGTTACATTCATGAGCCACCGATAAGTCTCCCTTCCTTCCATCAAATCTTGGAAGTTGGAACCATCTTCAAGATGGTGTATCCACAACTCCAGGATCGGAGCTCCAAAAGTAGTTGAAACAAAATGGTAATATACTACAAAGACAGGACTAAAACCCAATACCAAGCATAAAAGAGAAACCAGTAGAGTTCTAGTTGGCATTTTCAAGGATGATAGGCTGTACCAAAAAAATGTTCCGACAACTTTGAAATTAATAGGAATATATTTAATGTCTTTATTGTTGATATCTCTTGTTTGAATGATTTGTCATGTTCCTTTTGTAAACTTTTTTAGAGTTCTGAAATGATGCCACATCAGCAGTTTTATGTGAGGATGCTTGGGAGGCCTCATATTATACCTTAACATGTACCAATAGACTATTAGTGGATATAAACAAATGAATTTGCATACCAGCCGTTAGAGAATAGAGAGTAATCCATGCATGTTTTGTGGTTTTCAATTGTAGCTCTCAAGGTTGAATCCAATGAAGGGAGCGAATGGTCGTAAATTACTATTGGTGCGATAACTGACACATGTGAAGGATTAAAGCATACTCTAAGTTCCATGGACTTGTATTAGCCTTGACACCAAAAGAGATATCAATGATTGGATGAATTCAAAAAATGGCAACATCACTCTAATCCTTTCTTTTTTTATTGACTTTACAATGTTGTTTATTGGATTCATATAAAAGCAAACTGATACATGCATGGTCGCCAATAGCAATAAACCGTGGTTGGTATATTGTCACCCATTTACAAACATTGGAGCATGTGGATTAGGGGGGTTGCACGGATGGCAGGTTACGCGGGTGGGTTGGTTTGGTTGTATCAAATGAAGAAGAAAGGTTTGCAGCTGCTGGGATCACACACATATCACCATCTATCAAGACAGAAGCTTGCGACACACTCGTCACCAACACCAGAGAACCTCGCAACCACCGGTCTCTGTCACACCAACCACAAACTCACATTTTTTTTTTTTATGAAAAATCGGTATCCGGTCCAAGAATCGACTAATCCGAGGGGACCAATCCCACCGCCCACTTGCAAAAACCCCATTTAAAGCCAGAGCAAGCTCTGTATGGACTTAGCCCACCGAAATTGGCACCAGAGGGAATCGAACCTGAGACCTTTGGAGGAGCAAACTCCAAGATCCCAAGCCAACCACTAGGCCAACCCCAAATGGGTTACCACAAACTCACATTGAAAAATGAAATGAACTAAAAGTAGGAGTCTAGATTGAGTGTGATGAGAGAGGTTAGCTTTGGTGTTGCAGTGCATCACTATCCTCTAGTTATACATGAAAATTTGGTTTAGAGCAATGCCAAAGCTTACCTTGAAAATATATGTACTCTATCTGGCAGCTAATTCTCCCTTTTCTAATTCCTTGAAAATAGATATTTTCTTGTGGTGCTAAAAGAAGACAGGAATAAACCCCATCTGGACATATCATTATACTCTTTCTTTTTTGTATTTCATGAAAATGCAAAAAAAACTTATGTGTTCAGCTACTGTGTGCTGTTAATGAATTTGACATTTGACATTTATGTGATTGTTTTAATAGACCATCAATATTAATAGTCGACTTATTAATAGGATAAAAAGGCTAAACTTGAGCACAAGCAATACCCCAGAATGGCAACTAAGAAAGGAAATGCAAATAAAAATAAAAGCAGTTGAGTTTCACTTCAACGCCAAACACAAACTTGTTGACAGTCAAATCTCCTAAAAGAGAATTGAACTAACAAAGGCAGCACAGCAGCGACCAAAAGCAAGCATTTGACCAAGAGAATTGACTGCAACCAAAAGGCTACTCAGTGTTTATTTGACCAATTTTGACATGTGACAAACAACCAGACAATTGTGACAGCAACCAAAATCCTCATGAAATCTGATATGTGGCTGCAGCTTGTAGAATTGTAATGATATATTTATATGATAGCAACTAAAACCAGGACCACCACCAAATTAGTAAGTAATTAAACTAACTTGGTTGTCTGAACCCAATTAAGATGCCTTGTATTATCCTTTACTCTTCTAGCAAACTAAGTCAAAACAAACAGAAATCTCTACAGAACTTTCAGGATCTAGTAGCCACAGTCTAATTCTCTCAAATGACAAGAAAACCCCCTCATCAACTCAATACCTTCTTATATTTGTAGGCAACATTCCTCATTTTCCCTAATTACTTACCAAACTTACTAGGGGTTACCCATCAATAACATCAAAATCTGATCTGAAGAATTTGTTCCGTCGGCTCAATAAATTTACCCTACGTTTGAATTTACCCCTCAAAACAACAAATGGGCCAAATGAAGTTAAATTGCTACAGAGAAAAGTGCACAATCTTTTGAATTTACCCCTTAATAGCATTATCTTTTAATGAGCATGATATAATATGCCACAGAGATCCCTTCATTTGAGAGAAAAAAACAACTGAAAGAAGCCAAATTTAGAGGTAGTATCAAACCCTCCTTGAATTGTAATCAAAATTCTATGCTAACTTATTAGATTTCTATGCTAACTTATTAGATTTCTACTAGGCAAGGGACCAGATAAAGCAAATGCCAACCATAAGTGAAGTGAAGTGAACATAAACCTAGAATAAGTGTTGGTCATTTTAATGTTGCAATAAAATTAGGAACAAACACATTCCCCAAAATTAGGAGAAAACAAGAGGAAACTGAAAGCATTCATCATAAGCAAAACACCTTACAGGAGAAAGTAGAAGAAAAGAAAATAAACCTTGATTGCCATATAGCCAGCAACACTTCCAGTAGCTTGAATGCTTCGCTTGGTTCCATAGACAAAACAGCTGCTCTTACCTGATAAATGCATTTTAAATTTAGGTGCATAAATGATTACCATGATTCTTAAAAACAATGGATAATAAACATAATTATAGTGATAACAAAAAACAAATAGATAAAAGAACAGATTTCTTTTACAAAAAACAGAACAGGTGGAATCAAAATTAATATCAGATGACAATAACCCTGACTGATAACTAACCTTCTTCTTTGGAAGAGTAGATTCTAGATCAATACCCTTTAACAATTTAGAACAAAGTTCAAAGTTTGATGCACAATCACTCTCATTGTAAAGCAATCCTAGTGATCTCATCCGGTCCTCCATGCTAATTATATTAGTCTCACTTTGCACAATACCATCTGCACAGATTGGTAAAGCAACAGATTATGCAAAGCAAGGGGGGGAAGTGTCAATCCATCTTCTGTTATCAACTGAGCAGCATGAATATGCAGAAGGCAAATTGCAATAAAAGTATATCTCATTTGATGAGTGGAAATGACAATGAATCAATTCTAGAAGCAATGGCAATAAGTGCTAGGCTGCTAGCCCATTGACTAGTACTTGCTAAAAAGAACTGTAATTGACAAACAATTCAATTCCTTGATTTTGTAATAGAAGGTCAACACTATGTGGTTAACCTTAGAATTATAAGATCATTCAATAGGTGTTTTATGGTTCAGTTATTGCAATTCTTTTAGATCAAATAACAGATAAAGTTGAACACAAGCCGTATTTACAAACAAGATTCTTTTAAGCAAACATAAGGTAGCATCAAATTGTCATTCAAAAGATTGTCCACAAGAATTTTTATATTAATAGACAAAAATATAGGGGGAAAAAATTATGTGTGGTACACAAACAAATTCCAAAAAGTTAATGAGGTGCATTGAGATCATACTGCACGTGGCCTTGCAATTTCAATATAGACTCCCCCACCTATGTGCTATCTATGTAGGATTCATCAATTCATGCAGCATGGTTTTTTAGAAGACAAGTGAAATTTCCACATTAGTATTAATTTAGCCACATAAACTCTATTCATACACAACTTCAATTTTCTAGAGAACAGTCAAAGTTTTTGATTTGTTATTTAGCAGAAAAATATAATAAGCCAAAAGGAATACATCCAGACATCGAAATAATTTATGCTTCAACAAGAAAAAAATGATTAAGTACCATCTATCTCCATAGAATCAGCTATAACACTTGTAAACAAATCAACCATCACATCCTTGTCCAAAGAGTCTTGAAATGATTCCTCTTTCTCACGGGAATCAAAAACTTTAGGAATTGGAAGCAAGGCATCCTCGGCATTAGCACGGTCTAGGGCAGTTACTGTCAAAATATAGAACAAAAGTTAGTAACCTAAAATAGGATCAGGAATCAATTACTAAGAACTAGAGGATCAACTTATTTTATGTGATAGATTTAAATTGGTTAATAGCAACAAACCAAGCATAATAAAATGAAAATATAAGTATAAAACCATTTCTGGGTTTCCACCCAATAGGTTGAGCTTTTCAAATGATTAATTCTGACAAACACAAAAATAATCAAAATAAGAGAATTCTTGTGAGAAAGAGTTAATCAAAGGCAAAGAAAGTCTTCACCTCTTTGTACATCTGTCCTGTTTTTAGATTTGACACGAGATTGGCTCTTTGGAAGAAGAACGCCATCACAGGAGACACTCAACTTCACATCTGCACCGGAATGCACTAAAATATTTTGAAATGATGGTTTTACAAGCATCCCGTAAACAAGAAAAACCTGCCCAGAAGCCGGCTTCTGGGTGCTTTGTAAGTTTGCAGCGTATATTGCGGGGACTGCACCCTTGTAATTTTTTGTGGACATGTCTTCCAAAGATAATGAGATTTTTGTGGGTTTTGCATTTCGTAGTTCTTCAATACTGTTTCCAAACCATAAATAACAAAGACCAACTTCTGATATGGCCAAAACACATATGCCAGCCTCATCATGTTCCCCTTTATCAATACACCTACTATCAAGAAAGACAGCAGGGTGCTCCATTGCAAGAACACAGCTAGCTGACTGCTTTTTAGATCCATCTATACTCCAAACAGCAACATATCTTTCACCAACAGCAGATGAGAGGATATACTTGCTATCTTCAGTGAAGACCATACACCGGACAGATCCCTGATGGTTAAATTAAAAACAATTATTATACAAACAACAAAAGCATCACAAAAAAATAAGGCATGGGGCAGAGTATATAAAAAGAGAAAAACATATTGAACTTACAGGATGACCAGAGCATTTTTGAATCTTTTTTTTATTAGAACAATTGAAAATCTTCAATTGTGCTGCTGCAGTAGCTAACTTCTTCCCATCTGATGTAAGTAAAAGGGAAATTACCAAAATCAGAAATCATTGTTATAATATTACCTACACATTGCAGATTCATCTTAACCATGCCTCACTGAAGCTCTTTTGACCAGGAAATTTTGTTTATAGTTTAACATCCAATCAACAAAAACATGGAGCAAAAAGGAAAAACTCTTGCTCATTCTAATTATAACAACAGCAACAACAAAAGTCGAACCCACTTGAGAGTAGACAGACTGCATAATTAAATTTGCAATGCCAATTTCAAATAAAATGCATGTGAGGGTAAAACAAATAACACATTGCATACAATTTGTTAGGTACAGATCGATTCAGTTAGTATCCCAGCCGGCAATGCATTGATTTCATTTCCTACCACACAAAAAACAGGCATTCTGCAAAAGTTGTGAAGGATACATACCTGGGGAAACTGATATACAAGATACTGCCTTTGATGAGACTTTAAATTTCTCCAGCAGTTTTCCTGTCGTGAAATCTATGGCGCATACCATTCCATCCGCACCTGCAGTATAAAAGGTTGATCCATTTGCCAAAGACGAAATGGCTCTGACACCTCTGCATTCGAATTGAATAGTAAGAATAATTTACTCCCTCCGTCTCATATTAAGTTTCGTTTAAGATTATGCGCACTTAACAAAATCATGGGGTGTATTAATTCATATGATAAAATGTGTTTCAATTACTGAACTACCCTTATTAATAGTAGTTAGTGAAATAGTTAGTTGGGTTGTGACACAATAAATAACGGTTTTGCTAACAAATACGCATGTGTTAAGAAATCAAAAACACAGAAATATTGTCTTGTAAGTGGCGCATTCAATTCCTTGCAACCACAACCAAACCTTATCCCACTACGTGGGGTCAGGTACATGGATAAAATTACGCCATAGTGATTTATCATGAACCAAAGTTGGATCCAACTCATTAATCTCTAAATCTTTATTAATAGTTTCTCTTATAGTTTTTCTAGGTCTTCCTCTGCCTCTAGTGAACTGAATATCCTCCATCTGATGTACTCTCCTTAATGCATAATCTACAGCTCCTCTCTACATGCACAAACCACCTAAGCCCATTTCCCACCATCTTTTCTGCTATAGGTGCTACCCCAACTCTCTCTCTAATGTTGTCATTTCTAATCTTATTCCGTCTAGTCTTAACTCTTACCACACATCCAACACACAACCTCATCTCTGCTACACTTATTATATTCTCGTATTTTTTTCAAGACAATATTCATCTATTAGGTTTCTTAAAATTTGCACACATAGGACACTTATTAGCAAAACCCTAAGAGTCAATATTGACTAAAATACTAGAATAACAAAAGTTAAGTTGAAAATCATAAGGCAATCTTATGTCTTACTTACCCAGGATGACCATCATTGATTTTCCAGGACAATTGACCAGCAGAAACATCAAGTGCTAAAACATCACCACTACCAGTTCCAAGCAGCAACAATGAGGATGATGAATGTTTCCTTTTCCTCTGCAATAACAAAATAATTCACACTATCATTCATAAATATTACTCAAACACAATAAGGAAAGAGAAAGAAAAAAAAGTTAGTACCTTTGTTTGAAAAGACGACCACTTGATACAAGTGTAATCAACAGAAAGATGTCCTTTTTGATCAAATATATTGGTCTCATGAGTTGAAGTAATGTCTGCAAACTCGGTCTGAACTTGACCTTTGAGAGCATCCCATATCTTAATACGACCGTCACCGGCGGAAATAGCGAAGAAGTCGAGAGAAGGATTGAAAGCGGTTAAAATGCCTCTGATATCTGCTGAAACCGCCATAGCAGAAGGAAGAGTTGGTGAAGAAAAGAACTAAGCGGAGAGGGAAACCAGTCAGGGATATTGGTGACGGAGATGACGCCCTGAGGTGGTGGTGACGGCGGCGAGAAGAACCAAGAGTTATGTTAGAAGGACGAAAGAGGTTGCAGAGTAGAGAAGAGAAGAAAAGAGGGAAAACAATAATGGGCCGGGTTGGTTTATAACTGCCTTAGCTAGGTTTAGGCCCAATTATTACAAGTGTATGGGGGTGTAACTGAATAAATCTTCTAAAATTTCAAATATACGTTGAAATTGTGTAACTTTATTTTTATTGAAAAAAGAAAAAGGACACCATATAAAAATGGAAAATTGCTCCTCTGACTTCAAAAATGTCATATTGACACATGAAAATTACCTAAAAGCTCTCAGCGGTAGTTAACTACCGTTTGGAAAATCGGCAGCAGTTAATTGCCGCTGTTCACACCAGTAAACAGAACCAGTGCAGTCTGTAATGGTTTTCCCAGCCATTTTGGTCTGTTTGTACCTGTAATTTCAAACAGCAATTCCACATGAAATCTAATCGAAACAGCAACATCCAGCAATCACAAACATCAACATTTCATAGTTTGTCAATTATTCGGTAACATTACACAAAACTGATAATACGTTAATGTTACACAATTGTTTGAAATTCGCCAAATTTTCCACATTATGCAACACATGACACTAAAAATCCATTAATTTACCATAAATGTGAAAGTCAAATATATATATATATATATATATATATATATATATATATATATATATATAATTCATTAAAGGTTAGTTACATCTTGGCCACAAAAAATGGTCATTACATTATATATCAAAAAAAATCGTTGGCGCATATCGACCAAAAAACAGATTAACACTGACCAAAAAGCGTCATATTTCATCTAATAAAAGTAAGTCATCTAAATGTTCCAGAACATCTTCAAATTCTTCGTTTGCTTTAACCGGAGTGTCATCAAACATAATAGGATTGTCTTGATGTGTTGGTTTTTTTTTGTGAAACTGATCTCTCTTTTAGCTCAATCTCCATGAGTGTTCGGAAACGATCGTGTTGATCCAAAAATTCATCCTCCCATGTTGCCGCCTCTTCGCTTTTGTGTATACTCCACTCCGTAGATGACAGAGGTGGTGGGCAATCATCTTTCAACGAAAGAAGGACAAAATGATTTGAGATTAAACCAAGGCAAACCATGTTGTTTTTCGGGTTAACCGAAAGCCTACCTCTAAGCGGGGAAAAAGTCTCTGAGACTCCAATATCAAGGGTAGTTTTCTCCACCACCGACCTAATATAACAAGATGCAATGATGTGTCCCATATCCGGCAATGTCAACCATTTACCGGGAGGTGCAAAACTACTAGCATTTTTGGGAGGATGCAATCCATCCAAGATGTAGTTATAACGGCGCTCGCTCGCATATATCTTGATGTATTTGTTCATATGCTCTTTCAACTCTTTAATAAGTGCTCTCCGCACCATAACAAGACTTTTTTCCGTCAAACCCACGGATTCGGCTATAGCCCTAAACCAACAATGTCCATCGCCAATAACATCCACAATTCTCTCAATATATGGTCTCATGAATTTTGGCATGTGATACATGGGACTCGAAGGATCATAATTTCTTGAAACCAAGCTAAGCTTGGGAACCATAACCGGAGAAATGCCAATGCGAGCACCTTTTGTTTTACGTCGTGAAGATATTTTTGGTGGTGAAGATTAACTTTCCGGATGTTGAGAATCAATAGTCTCTCACGAAGATGGGATCTTGCGTGTTGTTTTTGGTGTAGATTTGATTTTTTTCTTTGCTCCTTTGGTTGGCACCTTTTTTGGAGGTGGTGACAACATTGTGGTCTCTGAAAACGCTAACAACCGCAAACCCTCTTTGATTTCTAGTTTCATTTGGAACGAAACTCTTTTAAGACGTTCTTGAATACCACTCCACTCCTCCGCGCGACCGAAAACAAATCTTCATTACTTTCTTCTTCATCCATATACAACTTATGCCAATGCGGGTGTATCTCATCCAATCGAATGAGCTTGTTGTGACAGATTTTCGTAGCAATGAAGCATGCAAAAGGTAGGTCATACGACATCCTTTGAACACAACCGCAAGTTTTCTTCTCGATGCACAAGGTTTTCCTAGCACACTCTTCTTCCACAAAAATATAGTTCATGGCTTGTCTAGAAATATGACCCCCAATCCAAAGTGCAAAGTGACATCTTTGTATCGATGTTCCAAGACCGTAATGAGGTAAGGTGATGAGTGAATAGGAGGTAGGGATTTTCTGGATTTGGGGGGAAAAAGCAACGGCGATTAACTACCGTTGAGGCTAGCGGCAGTTAACTGTTGCCGGTTTTTCCAACAGTAGTTAACTACTGCTGAGGGCTTTTATGGAATTTCCATGTGTCAATATGATGTTTTTGAAGTCAGAACAACAATTTTCATAAAAATGTATTTGAGTTCCAACTTTAAGGCTGTGTTTGGTTTGACTTTTTTTTTTTGGCTTTCGCACCGATTTTTGATACACCAAAGGTGAACGACTAATCTGACTCATGTGTAGAGGCATGCGCACTGGCCAAGCGTTGTTTCCCATAGGAATCGAACCTGGTATTCCCCCGATACGTCCTTGGAAGGAGCTCATTGCCACTGGAGTCCAAACAACTTGGTTTGGTTTGACTTATTTAGAGTATAGAGAGAAATGGGAAAAAGAGAGAGCAGCAATAATGATACTTTAAAATGCACTAGTAATCACTCTTCAATGTCAACTTCATCCATCAATGCACTAGTGATTTTAAAAAATGTTACTCGTATTTGAAAAATGTTAGGAATATACTTTAACACACTTTTTTTGGTCTAATAGTCTAGTGGCTGGAGCTCATACATTTAAATGTGGAGAAGTGGGGTGTCCGGGGTTCGAACCTCAACCCTTGCATAAATTATGCAATGTCCCTGCCAATTGAGCTAAGCTTACGAGGACTTCTATTAGTTAAAATCATATAAGTCTCACTAAATTCATGTAGGACCCATTGTACCCACACAAAAAAAAAACATGTACACCCTTTTCAATTTTGATTCAACATGAAAATCGCAAAACTAGCCCCTTCTTACCATGATATTCTACAACTATAACTCTAGTTGTGGCTCTAGTGGATGAGTTTTGACAACAAGTTTATCATAGGTATGAATGAGTTTTTATCATGAATGAAGAAGGAGTGTCATTAACCGTAAAGAACTAATTTCCATAACATACTTCAACATTTTGTTAAAATCAACGAGGAGAAGAGGTAGTTTGAGGAAACAGGTTCAGGTCACATCAAGTTAACCGGAAGTCATGGATTCAAATTAAGCAATGAAAATGAAGTGGCATTAAAACTCTTGAAAGAGTTGTCATCTATTATTATCTTATTGGTCTCTTTAATTGCACGCATCAGATATTCATTTTAAAGACAGATATTAAAGATATACTAGTTTATGGACCCGTGCCAAGCACAGGTTAGAATTTCGTCATACCTAAGGGAGATAATAGTGTAATTTATAAAGTGTCAGTTAAACTCAACATTGTATAAAAGAGTGGAAGTCGAACCAAAATTAAGTGAAGAAACTCATATACTTAAGTCTTAAAATTTTGGAAGATGATATATCATTCTCACTTGTGTGGCTGGTCTTTCTTCAATGTGTCGATCCACAACCGTGTCGACTCCCCCAGAATGCCCAACATTGGTATCATATCCCGGTTCAATATTGTAAAGGGAGAGGGAGTTGTTCTTGATGGTGGATCACGCACATGGAGAGTCTCACACCTAATGGAGAGATGTTAATATGTCAATTGTGAGTTAAAATTTCAAATTCGATGCAAGAGTATATGCATGCTCGTAAAGATATTAGCGAAATGACTCGTGTACCTAATGTTTTAAGACTTTAGATGATGATGTGATGTCAATCTCATTTGTGCGATTACTCTTAGCCTGATATGATGTTACAATCCAATGTACTCCCCCACATAAGTCTCAACATTATGATGCTTTATTTGGTTAGTTTTTAGGTATCATTAGTTTAATTTTTTATCTTAAATTTTAGATTTTCGATATCATTCGCTTTCAAGCGATTTTATTCAACCTCTATTATTTCAAATTCCGTCATTATTGGTTGGATTTCACAATGAAAAAATATAGATGTGTTATGCTAAGTTGACAAAATACATGTTTATTTTCCTTAAAATACATGTTTATTAGACATTTTAAATTGATGTAGCATTTTCTAAATGAGTCTAATGTTTTGGTAGCATAATTACCCAATAATCTCCAACTCCTTCAACAGATTCATAAAATTAATAGCAACTTACTATTCCATATACTCTCACAGGTAAAAAATACACACTCCTTAGACTCTTCTGAAGGTGAGAAAAACACAAGAAGGGAGGGTTGAATTGTGTTTTCTTTTTCTTCGTTTCTCCTACTGATGTCACAGTTCAGAAGCAGATAACAATCAGCTTCTGAAGTAGTGGTCAGAGACTAAATGTGCAGCGGATAAAAACAGAGTAAGGGAGAGAGAATAAGGACACAAAGCAATTATACAGGTTCCTTCCACAAACCGGAAGTAGTCATGTCCCCTTGCACTTCCAAGGAGATTTCACTAACAATGTAATCTCAAAATTACAAGCACGCAAGCAAGAGATTTCATATGCTCAAGCACACAAGCAAGAGACTTTCCTATGCTCTAGTACAACTACAAGAGACTTACAAATGCTCAAGCACACAAGCAAGAGACTTACAAACAAAAAGATTTACACAGAAAATTGTTTGAGT
>Ga0315914_1003027_pt1 | contig 25693 bp, 8 predicted proteins | sample MpolenodulesMG_FD_203920 | JGI IMG/M metagenome (GOLD analysis project Ga0315914, IMG submission 203920) | Medicago polymorpha root nodule microbial communities from Los Angeles, California, United States - elongated nodules | ecosystem: Host-associated > Plants > Roots > Nodule | place: USA... | reverse complement strand
TGTGAGCAGTTCTACATGTTCCCTCTTTTAATTTAAATAAATCTGAACCACTTATTTAATCTATTGGTGTTTTTCTCGTGGTTCACCGGTGAGGGACCTAATTGGACCCTCACCCTAGAATCCACCCTCAAAAACATACAAACATATCAAAACTAATTCTACACTATTAGGATCAATTTTTTTTTTCTTTATTAGTGAAACCAAACATACATTAAATAATGTGTGGAGGGGAGGAGGGAGGGGCCTCAACCCCTGGTTGCTCTCCCCTAAATTCATCGCTGATTTGGATATGTTAAAATCATAAAATTATGAAGTAAACATTTTACACTTTAAAATTGGTCAATCCAAATATGTAAAAACTAAAAAAAAATTGACGTGAGCATTTTATATCTGGATTGGTCAAACTAAAGATGTATAAAAATTTGATGTGAGAATTTTACGCATCTAAACAAATTATATATGGAATGGTTAATCGGTGTTTTATGCAAATTTGAATATTTGTTTCGAGTTAGTTGGCAGGACGAATAGAGAACACTTGGATTCCTAGTAGTACTAGATACTATTAAAGCATTAAAATCATCACCAGCAATGGTGAAAACCAAATAACAAGCTCTGAAAATGTGGGTATATTGCCAAAAGAACGTAAAATATCAAAATAACTAACATGGTGACAGACTCCTTCAAAAACAAAAAAAAACATGGTGACAGAAACAATGTACAAATATTTCAGCCAAAACTGATAACGTTTTCTGAGACAATATCAAAAGTAAAAATGGAGGGTTTTGGTTCATATGATCACTGAAGTGTTTAAATGATTATCTCAAAGAATGAATAATCTTAATGACACAAATATAGATACGTTTCGGAATCTAGTGATTGACTTCGGTTTAGAACCAAAATCCAAGTTAAAAATAGTGAACTGTTTATTTACAAACGAGTTTAATCTAATCAATTAGATTAAGAACTAACTGACTAGCAGAAGAATAAAAGGTAACTACGCGCAAAAACTATGTTAGTCGATTAGCAGACCTTGTAATGCAAAAACTATATGTGCATGCAATCTTGACATGAAACACATTCCAGACCGTCCTATTGAGGGCTATTACATGAGTGTCGGATGTGTGTTCATGTCCCACGTTTCATGATTTATATTGCTTATCTACTTACAAAAAAATGGCAAGGCTTGACACTGGTGATTATGTTCGTTAGATCGGCAAATGTGGTTGACAAAGGATAGAAAATGTAAAACAAAAGGTGAGTGTAATTATCTACAATGACTAAGGTAACCATTGATCATATACACCAAATAGAAATCCACATCAATCATGCATTATCCAATGTTGAGTCCCAATTTCTCCTTCCATTTTTTATGTTCCCTTCTCTCCAGTGTGTCTTCTGTAAAGGGCTCATTACAGGCCTGCTGCTGATTGAGAAAGATCAGCTGTCAAGATCTTGCCTCCTTTTAGTCATATAAGAACCAGATAAAATGTGCTTCATGCTCAGCTGAAAAGTTAGAATTTCTTAATATAAACATTTCTATTCAAGAATAAGTTCATAGGATGAGGATCCACTTGATGAATCGCTGTCATATGTCATTGTCTCTTTTGGAGATGATGGTTGTTCTTCGTTTTGTATTGAGGATGAACCTATAAAAATTGACTATTAGTCCTCAAGCAATCATGTCAACAAGAAAGGAATTGATGAGCATAGATAAGTTGCAAGATTAGAAATAAAAATATGAATATATGCCGTCAATTTATTTGTAGACAATTTTAATAGTATTATATTATGATATATATTATCCTCGATACTCTGTTCCGATCAGTAAAGAGATTTGAAAATTATTGAACTTCATGAGCTATTGTGGCTTGCTTTTCTGTGGTTTTTCTTTAAGGGGATTTATTTACATCCTGATAATAAGATTTTGACCCAAAAGTGAATTATCTCCAACTAAAAAAAAATGTCCACAACTCCTAATGAATGTTAAGTAGCCAAAAAGAAATAACATAGGAGTGGCAAGAGAACAAACCTTTTTGTCCTTTAGAGTGGGGAGGCTTCTTAGTGTCCCGCTTAAAAAGCTTTTTAGCTTTTATTATTGTGAGCTGCCTAGCAAAATGTGTGGTCTCTACATCATTCTCACTCAAATCTCCATGACCTTCATTTTCTGCTTCATCTTTCTTTGGCTTAAGCAATTTCTTTGCCTTACGGCGTTGAGAGTTAAATATTCCTCTAACGGATGTTACAAATCCATCGCCTGCTCCATCAGTAGGACGCTTAGGCCAAGATGGTGGAAACTTATCAGGTTTGCCTGCATGGCCTTCAGTGTCACTAAAATTAGCGTCACCTTCCAGAGCACCAGCTCCACTTGGCTGATTCTGACCTTTGTCTTTAAATTTCTTCCCCTACATGATCCATGAAAATAAGACATTTAAATGAATTCATTATAAAAAGTTTAAGATTCTCACCACATAGGTCTAGGCAATTAGCATAGTTTGCTTTTCTTGATTGGAAAAGGTGTTTTAAAGGAAATTGCAAAAACAGATTCACTCAAATTTGTTATAATGTCTTCGTAATTTTGCACTTTAAGAATAGCATGTCTACAATGGAAAATATCAGGGATAGTTAAAGCTACTCATCACCTGCATGCCAGTCACAGACTTTAGGACTCCCCAAATGATGTGCTTCTTAACTCGTGAGAAGAGTCTTTGCCAGGTCCCGGTAAACTCAGCTCGGACAAATTGATCCATCAATAATTTCATATCGTTTACAACAAACCTTTGCCCTTCATACGTAATACACAATTCCACCTGCAATAAAGTAGATATGAGTTGCCTGAAATCGGCACGATTTCAAGATAAACGATAAGAGAACTACTAATAAAACTTGCTAACAAGTGACAACTTCATCAAATGGTACAAAACTACTAAAAACCTGACTAATTTTGATGTTGTGAAATTCCATTATCTTTTTTGGCCTAGATCTCTTATCGTCATGTGGCTTAGCCACCTTCTTTTCTTCAAGAGATGATTGACCAGCTTTTACACCTTTCACATCTTTTGATTTATTCTTAGACACTTCATCTTTCTGCTCAGTTGAGCCAAATGGGCCATTTTCATCAGCTACAGATTCTGCCACAGTCTCTTCACATTCGGGTGCTTTGGATGTCTGCATGCATGTTACCAAACTTCTTATGGAAGATCTATCTTGCAAATTAGTCTATTATAAACTCAAAAAAGAAGAAAAACTCAGGGGAAAGAAGAAACTAAATTCCCCCGTATGAGGCTCTTAAATTCAACTTAAATCAAAAAAACAAATCATAAAAATATTCGGAAACATGATAAACAACCCGAAGAAATCGCCCAAGACTCTAGCAAGATTATGAGATATTTTTCATATATTTCTCAAAAGGAATGCTAGCAACACACAATTTATACTTGTTTTTCAACACCTTCCCTATTACTTGGAATCACTTCGTGATAATGAGGCTAACATGATATTTCGCCCACAGTATAAAATGCATTGAAAGAGGAGTGTCAATTAGTGTGCGGCTAACATTTGTTGTAACAGAGAACTTTCTGATATTCATTCAATACAATTCAGTTATTCCAATTTAGATGTACCTAACAATTCAAAAAGTACTCACTTGTGCAGAACCAGAAGGCTGATTGGTTGCGGGAAAAAGCAATGCAGAGATGCCAGATTTGGACGAGGCCTCAGACTCTTTTGTCGACTGATTACTTGAAGTGGAAGCTTCATGCGCTGATGAACCTTTCTTTACACGCCTTGCACCACCTGCGGTTGAGACCTTCCAAACTTCCTGCATAAACCACCATTATTTTAACATAATAAATCAGTGAACCTTAGCCTTGGTTGTGGAAACAAGTCGCTGGGGGATTTGAAATTTTAAACCTACCTGCCGGCGTTGTGAATCTCGTTCTTCCTCTGGGAAGAAATATACCCACATCATTCTGTACATTGTCTCTGTTAAATGGATCTTAAGTGGATATATCTCCACCTATGTGTAAAGTAAGTTCATGTCAGGAAACAAAAGACACAAGTCATGACATTCCAAGCTAACATAGGTGACATTTTATAATGAACTCCCTTTCTGCTCATCAGATTACCAGTGCAATATGATAGAATTTAGAGAAAATTAGTATTAATGTTATTAACAATTGTGCAGGATGTACTGTTACTGCCACCGGTCAATGTCAGTGACAGTTACTCAGTTAATCATTTTAGAGCCTTTTCTTATTTACATATCCACATGTAGGTGATATAATACAATTAGTCGTAGTCTCTTCCCCTCATTTAGTAGCTCATAGATTGTTGGGTCACCTAGACCCATACCCAAGTCGAAAATCCAGCAAGCCCATTACCTCAGACCCAAGAGAAAGGAGGCACCATTTAGCATGCCTGTTAGACAAGAGAGAAATAGAGACGGAGATTGGTAAAGATCTTAGGGAACATATTCATGGGACACATGCTTATTTATCTGCTAGTGGCTTATGCCTTGGGCTAGGAGAACTCCTACATGGGATCTCAATCTCTGGCTTTTCCTTTTGTAAACACCAGCAGTTTCTATATTAATAATATCTCCCTCTTTGAGAAATTGTTCCCATCTAGATAAACTACATTCAGTTTTTACTTTGAAGCAACTTGACAATCTGGACTATTTTTTGGAAATGAGTTCACACCTTCACGATGGCTCCTTAACATTATCACAAGGAAAGTACATCGAGCATGTATAGGTTGTTAAACTAAAAAATCCTCAAAATCAGAGAACAAAAGTACAAAATAATTTTGATACTAAATAATACGAAAAACCTACATATGGTCCAAATTTTAAGCAAAGAAACATAAAAAAATATATAACAAAAATCTTAATTAGAAAAATTGAATGGATTCTATTGATCTGCTCCGAATTATCCTGATTTGAAGAAACAAAATAACCTCAAGGAAACGCTTACTTGGAAAAGTTCAAAGGGAGAACTTCCATCCTTTGGAGCTCCCTGTCTCGCATCAACTTGAAGCATGACTTTACTAGAAGAAAAAAAATGCAAAAGAAGAAAACATGCAATATCAAGATATCGAGAAAATAAGGGAATAGAAAAACACACCACTCTTTATAACAATGGAAAAACCTACACATCAACCTAATAATCAAAAGTAAAAAAATTGAAAGAAATAATTTTCTAAATATTATTTACTAGGAAAATATGTATATAGGTGATTTACAATTTATAAGCTTATGCTAATAAAGGGAAATAAATGCTAAATCTTCCCTAATGATATAAAATGATATAAAGCTATTATGTCCTAAAATAGTGTTATTTACATTATTCTACAACACTTGGAAAAACAAACCTCTCAAGCTAATGAATGGATATCACTTGGATCGCACACACTTGGTTAATATGATCCTGAAATCACTTAGTTGACACACTCTTGGTTAATAAATCAACTGGCTGGTTCCTGGAAGGAACTTAAACTGTTCTCTCAAACCAAATTCTAACTTTTACTTAATAAATTGATGGTCATGTCAAGGTGCTTAGGAATAAAAATTTACACTGGATGTAGATGGTTTGTGTTATTTGTGGATGATCATTCTAGATACCCTTAATATCATTGATATTATATTAGATTAACATAAGTTATTTCTTACGATCAGTTTAATCTGAAGATTAGATTTCATATTACTATAATTAATTATGATTTGTTCTTGATTTACCTATTTATTTAGGATTGAATCTTTGTATTTCTAAAAATAGAGATTAGTGTTTAGTCTTTTGTATCAAGTCAATTTCTTTTGTATCAAGTCAATATCAAGCATATTTCACTATAATTATAGATCTTTTTAATTCTCTCATCCTTTTATCTAAAATCCCATAACTTCAGCAAACAAATACCAAAAAATCAATCTAGAAACACCAGTAAATTCAAGAAAAGGGTCAGGAAAAATTACATACTTTCCCCATTCATCTGGAGGCTTCCACGCTGAAACAATTGTATCGGATTTGGCATTGGGAAGACAGTTTTTGAAAACAATATATTTTGTTGTAAACTGAGAAATACCCACATCCTTATAATCCCGGTCGAAGTCATAGATCTAAGTGTTTGGTAATTAAACTGAATTAGTATATTATTACAATTTGATACAAAAAGTAAATGAATTAAAAAGTTACAGAAGTATGACTATAAAGGAACCACTATATGCTCAGGCATAGGAAGGAGAAGAAAGAACAACAAAACCAAAAAAAAAACAATAATTTGTTCCTTTGTCTCATTAGCATTCATGAATAAGAAATTTCCAGATTCAATAGTTTGGAAATGGTAGAAGAACACTATTTGAGGTGTTGCAAATGCTTTTGAATAATAATAAAAAATGGCGAAAATTTGAGTTTTCAAGTAAGAAAGTTTTAGAACCCAACTGATAAAACTGAAACCAGGCTCAGAATTGAGAATATTTTATGTTGGAGTAGCAGTTTATACTTTGTGCAAACAGCTTTTTTTAGTGGACTAAATAAATTTTGGAAGGAAATATGATGAAAGGGTAGGATGATTTAGGTTTGCTAAATAATTCTTACCATGTCATTGATTTCGGCTTCAGCAAAGGATTTACCATCAAGAATCATGCTCCAAACAACTTTGTTAATTTGCAAAAATACGCGCATAGCATAGGAAGGACTTTTGTTTTTCTCCTTCTCCATTAGCCGCAGCTGTGCAGCTTTTTGCATAGCCATTCTTAACTCGGAATATGCTTCCTTCCTGGATTTCTGTGCACTTACAAGTTCTCTCTTCAGTCCTTGGACCTGCCAGGGTTTGACTACTTTGATTACAAATGCACATTTGTCGTATTAAAACTATCGTGTAACCATAACTATAAGTAGTGAGCAAATATCAAAACAAGTTTGATCACAACAAGTATAGAAAAAAGGAAAAAGAACTAACAGGTATGTTCCTAACTTTAAAATTCCAAAATTATTAATGAAATTTTTTAAATTATGTTATCTCTGTGTTATTTTTTACGTGTCGATTTGTTGCTTGTTGCTTGTTGCTTCTACGAAATTTCTTGCTTTCTTATTCTTGCCTACAGTTTTCTTTTTTCTTATTCGTGTCACGTACTTTCATGTTTATGTTGCTATATTTTATTTGTTTCCAATATTTTGTTTTTATGTATTACTCCTTCCATCCCAAATTATATGACGTTTTGAACATTTCACACGTATTAATAAATGTAATCAATTTTATATGGGAAAGAGATATTATGAGTTGTTTTACAAATTTGTCCTTAATAAATGGTATGGGAAAAATATATTGAAAGAATAGAGAGTAATAAATAGTTAAGCTGTAACAGGAAAAGTAACATTAATGTTTCATTGGTATTGTAAAACGACTTATAATTTATGACAAAAATTTTTTTGAAAGCGACTTATAATTTGGGACGGAGGGAGTATATTCTATACCTATGTTGCTATGTCCTTTCTTTACAGTATGCATTATTTACAGTAGACATTATTTGGAGTATAAATATATTATGTTGTATATTTACAACAACCAAGCCTTATCCCACTAAGTGCGGTCGGCTAATATTCTATATTTACAATATACATTTTTTGTGTTGTTTTTTATGTATTCGAGTTTTTGTGTTTATTCAATTTTATGTTTAATTGATTATGATGTTTTCATGTTTGATATATTATAGTGTATATTCGCGATTATGGATTATATGTTATTGTAATTATAAAGTGATTAGTTTTGAAATCATGAGTATTGTAAGATTATTAGGATAAAAGTAAACTAGTTTTAAAATCTCCCTCTTCCCTTTGTGAACCAAACATATATGTTATTAAAATTAAACTTTCTCCCCTCCCCTCTTTTGAACCAAAACATATACGAAATTAAAATCACTTCGCTGAACCAGACAAACCTTGAAACCCTCCTAAACCTAAAGCAAAACCTATTGCCCTATGGTTCCTAATGCCACAAACTCCTATTAAATGATGGATATGTTTGGAAGATCTTTGGGATTACTCTGATCTTGTAATTAAGTGGGATCTCCTAAATAATGATGTAATTAAGTAAATAGAGAGCTTAATGTAATAGAGAGATTAAGAAGCAATCTCATTTGATTTCAGTCTTAATTAGCAAGATCTTTTCATTTCTTAGAATTCTTATTTCGTCTATAAAATCTGTTTATGTGCCAAGAATTTTTATGAATGAGAAATAACTCATCACACTTTGCCTTTTCCTATAATATGTTATTTTGGATCTTGAACAATATAGAAAATTGTCGTAGCTTAACTACCTCAATTACACTCCTATTAGTGCTTGTACTCTAAACCCAGAATTCAATAATACTTCAAAATTCATTTTACACACTACATACTATTTCCTTCTAAGAAAAACTTTCCTTTTATCATTAATTAGCATTAGATACAAGATTTTAAGAACCACAACCAAGCTAGTATCACTATGTAAAGTACTAGCCTGATTAGTTTTAGGCAGATAGAATCAACTAAATTCAAAGAACAGGCATATATAGTTGAAATTAAACCATCCAGTTACATCATTTAAAGGATAGTTTACAAAAAATATTCCTTACCAGCATGGCTATTCCACCATATATCATCCACAAGTCTGGTTCCTTTTCTGGTTCCTTTCCGTTGGAAGTGTCACACCAAAAAGACAACTTTTTCATATCATCAAGAAGCAAATTTTGTTCCCTCTCTTTCTTTTCGAGGTTGATTTTTGCAAGTTCCACCTCTTCAACACCATCAGGAACCACCTCATCTGCTTCCTCTTCGACATTTTCATCATCTTCAACAGAAAGTGTCAGGCTACTTTTTGGAGGCCTAAGTTGTGAATAATAATACTTCGTTAATTTTAAGGATTCTTCGTATAGAGTAGAAAGTGACTGAAGGGAAAAAAGTTTCTTGAAGGGAAAAAAGTGACTGCATCGAGGTGGTATTCATACAATCTAACTACCGGGATTATCTAAATTAAAACAAATCTTAATATATATGACTGATTACTAATTCACAGTTTGAACGATAAACTTAAATAGGAAACTATTGTGGTCAACAAACATCTAATACTGCAGTAGAAGGTATCCAAAATATTAAAAAAAAATTAATAAATAAATAAATAGTTTAGATGTTTATAATTGTTGAATTCCACATTAGAGGGGATATAGTCTAAAAAGTGTTTATAAGTAGTGGGCATCCCTCATTTTACAAGTATATTTGTGTTGGGTTCGCAACCCAAATTCTTAGACAGAATTAGAGCCTATCCAAGATTCATCGGGCCACCCGCTTTCAAGCCACCTGAGTCACACTTCAAATGTCCAGTCATTGGCATGACGGGTGTGTATTGAGAGTCTTACATGAGGGGTGGACATCTCTTGCCTTACAATCTGGTTTTGTTGGGATGAGTTAGGCTCAACCCAAATTATAAGAATAACATATAAAGGTTACTGCTAACTACATGTTTTGAATATGCTAAATAACCGGCTTGATCCATCATATTCATATATAACAGCTAATAAAGCAGACTCGTTAACCCTTGATAAGAAATCACAGTGATATTACCTATAGTCTTTTATGATAGAACGACGAAATGCCAAACTTACATGGTCTTGTTAAATTTGATAGAGTACTAAATGGTGTAAACATATGTGTGCTTTCTGAAGAAAAACAGATAATAGTAGTTTTGTAATGTGCACATAGCAAAAGGGTTCATCCATACTTTGGAAGCCGTGCAAATAGAAGATTGTTTAACACATCCAACATGACTTGAAACTGGCGAGATGTCATTGTTGCTGCAATATTATGAGAATTGAACTTGAGCTCCTTCAAGGGCTTCACCTGCAGATGTGACATATGGATTTGAACCAGGCTATTGACTACCATAGTCATTAAAAAGGACATTTAAACCATATAAACATACTCTTTAGAGATACGCGTATCAGGAAACACAAGTAAACTATGCATATGTATCCGTTACCACCACACAACTACCCTAGGATTCAATTACTCAACTGACAATATAATACGAGAACTCCATCCTTAGAATTCATTTCTAAGGGTGTGTTTGTTTCAAGTTATATTTGTTGATTCCCGGGAATAAATTGATAGGAATATATATGCCTATGTTTGTTACAAGTTTACTAAATTTTATTCCTGGATATAAAATGATCCTGGGAATAGAAAAATTTCCCAAGGAAAAGGGTGGGAATAAAGTTCCCATGGAGATGAGAATAAATTCATAAATAGTTACCTATTATAATCTCTATTTTTATGGTTCCTAGGAATATTATAAAGTTAACTAAACATATTTTTCCTAAATACTTTGGAATAAAATTCTCATCTTTATATTCCAAGGAATGTTATTCCTAGGAATAAATTTGGTAAACTTGAAACAAACACACCCTAAAAATGTGGTTTTCATACATCAAAAGCTATGTTTCTTTACATTTTCCTTTATTTTCCTTCACTTTCTCATAACACAAACTTTTCATACCACAAAAAGAAAAGCCATGTATGGAGATGTAAGAGAAGAAACTCCCTGTGTTTTAGTTAGTCTTAGAGTTAGCTAGTACGTGGATGCCAGCTGGCACTTAACAGCTATTGACAGCTGTTAGTGACTGACTATTGCAAGTCATCCATAGAACAACCTGCTATAGCAGGTATCACACCAAGCTACTATAAATGCTTGGTTGTAACAGAATTTGGAATATAGATGCTAGGTTGTAACAGAAATTGGAATTTATGAAAAACAGAATTTAAGATCGCAAAAGTTAGTTACATATTCTGAGTTCTCTCTGAGGAGAAGATCACAGTTGGGGTCTTTTTTTTCAGAAGAGGAGATTCATTAAGAAGAGACTCCAAAAAAAAAATATTAAGAAGAGATATATAAAAACATATATAGAAGGATAGTATGTAATCTATACGAAAGTTAACAGAAATGAAAAGAATCAGCAAAACAAAAATTAAGAATAACATTGAACAGCAGTAGCTCAGGAAGCAAATCAGAAAATAGAGTTGTGTCTATTTTGACATACGATTTTGACAACAAATTTCGACAACAATTTAGATGGTTAACACAATTCAAATACATAGCTAATGGATATGTTTAATGGATATAATCTACTGAACACAATTAACCATGATTTTCAAGTGTAAATTTTGAACACAAATCATTGTTAACGGATATCATGTATAATTGAACAGCAAAGACTCATATATCTCTGAACACAATTTGGATGGTTAATAGATTAATGTATATTTGACAATCTAAAAATTTATGGTTAATGACGTTAAAAACATAGTTACTTACATTCAGTTGATGGTTAATGGGTTAAAACAACTTATTATAGTCATTAACAATTTCACACATATTTGAACTGCATTAACCTTCTAAATTGTTGTTGAAATGTGTTGTGAAATTTGTGTGTCAAAATATCATTTCTCTACCATGGACAAAGCACAAACAAGAAGGCAAAAACCTTATTCTTAATAAAGTTTCTAAAGACATTGAAAAAAACCTAAAAAATTCAAGCATTTGTCTCCAGCAAGATGCTAAAAACAAGTATGGACATAGAGCAATTCCTAGAATCTTAAACTCCTAACTTTTTACAGAAAATTACTCCCTCAGTCCATTACGTTTTTAAATATTAACATTGTTATCCTATTTTACAAAATATGTTACACCTCAGTTAAAAAAAACACCTATGTGGCCATTATGCTTATGTGTCAATTTTAGTGATCATGTGGCAAATCCAAGTAGGCATTTAGTCAAAAATATTTTTTAATTTAACTTGAATTTTTCATAACCAATCAATTTAAATTTGGGTTCATCTTCTCCATCACTATTACTCACTCAAGGCTTATTATTGTTTTAAATTTAAATTTAACTTGGTTTTAATTAAAAAAATTGACTAAGTTGGTTTTTAATAATTAAAATTTAAATAATTTTTTTTTTACTAAATACATACTTGGATTTGCCACATGATGACTAAAATAACACATCATCAATGTTTTGTTTTGTTTTCTTTGTAATGGCCACATAGGATTAAAAAAGATAAATGTCAAATCGTTACTTGAAGTTAATTTAAGGAACCGATGGAGCAATTTTGCCGTTTTTTATTAAGCCCCTTAAACCTAATTCCCAAGAAGGTCTCTTAAGATTTATGACAAATCCAATATTCCCCACTATTTATTGTATTTGATGATTAGTCATAATTAGGATTACTCAATTGATTTCCGTTGATATAGTTTGCTTAGTTTCCTATTTTTTGATGCTTGAGATTCTCTCTTGTATGTAAATTTGTATAGCCTTATTGGGTAATGCAAGTTATTCATTCTAAATTATTCAAGATGGGAACATAGTTCTTTGGTTCGTTCCTCCTTTTTCTTGCTCGACTTTTCTTAAGGTTCAAGCTGCTATGAGCATTAACACATTTGTTTAGTCATCCGATTTGCCAAACCATCACTGGAGTCGCCAACTTCTGGCACTGGATCCATCACCAGAACCTGCGCCACCACGTTAACCTCAAACTCTGTTGATCAGCCAAAGGCCAAAACAATGTCACTGTAGCTGCTCTCAAGCGCCAACGCATTCCATCACAGCCATGCAGCTCCTGCAGTGCATGAGAGCCATGCGCCAAATTCACAGTAGTTTAGGATGACTTTTCTTCCTTTGTGTTCACTAACCTCTTCTTTTCCATTTTTAGCTCTATTTGCTGCTTGGTTAGATTTTTTACTGCCCTATTTTGGTTTTTGCGTGGCTGATTTTTTCCTTTGGCATTAATGTGTGATGCCTCTCTATACTGACTTTTACTCACTCAAGGCTTATTATTGTTTGTAGTTTGATGGCAGTCTAACAAGTTTACTCATCAGTCATTTTGGTTTCTACATTGTTCAACTCCTTAAGGTTTCTACTGGTAGCACATGTCAAATCTAGTTGTCCACACATGCCACAGAAGAACAGTGTCGCTAAACAGAAACATTGTCATTTACTTGATTCAACTCCAACCTTATTGATCTATATCCGTACACCTTTAAAATTTTGTGGTGACAAACATTATTCTCTCTACCTGCTCATAGTTCTCTACAGTCACAGTGTCTACGAGTTTCATTGTTTAAGTATTACTCATTAACATCATAGTTTTGAAGCTTCAGAGAGCGATCTGGTGATTTAGTTTCAATCCATTCTCCCACTATGTTCCCAATCCTTCTGTTGGCTTACCTAGTACTCTTTGTAAAGGTAAATGGTTTACTTATAATAATCTATGTTTTATTTATAAATTTCAAGGTATTGAATTGTTTTCTATATGCTCTATCTCTATTCCTAAGATTGTTTAAGTAATTTCAACTTTCTGAAACCACCGAAAATCACAATACCATCCAGTAATTCAGTTCAGACAATAGGCTTCAACTTGCACGCAGTTCCAGATTTGAAAATAAATATTACAAACTATGTTATTACTATTATTGAGAAAAAAAGAAACTTGCCTTCACTTCTGGAGTGCCCCCTTTGTGCCTCGTGAACTGAAAGTACATGTCACAGGGCATAAAAACTCTCTCAAGAAGTGCACCTGTACGCATTACTTTTGGAGAGCCTCTAATAATTTTTGGTAGCCACTGAACCCCAGCCCCTAGATCAACATCTGTTGGTGCTACATGCGCCTGCACATGCTCCAACATAACAGATATTTCCATTCTTTTCCATGCAATTTCAGGCTGGTATTGACTAGTATTTTCATCTGTTGTACCAAGTGCTTGCTCAATCATGTCATGGCCAACACGAAGAACTGAATGAAACGATTGGGCTAAAACGCGTCCACTTACAGCAGCAAGCAAAAACCTACCCTGTAAATTGTATACATGCATAATTGACACGGTCTTTTGTAAATTTCATATCTGATCGGATTATTCCATAGTGAATATTAAGTGCGATAGAAAATATCAAAATGAGAAAGAACTTTAAAGCATATTTTCAGAGTGGATATTGTATTTCATTGATACTGTTCTCTGATATATGAACCAATATGCATAGCAAAGGAAACACAAGATCGGTCACAATGGTTAGTTACAATTAGAAATCTGAAACTCCTAACTAACAGAAAGTAGAATCTATAGCAAAGCTGTTAGACAGTAACCCAAACATCATAAGCCAATAAGCAGAGAGCTAACTAAACAGAGAAGCTAGAGTTGTACGATACAACTTGAATGAAGCATGCTTTAACGTTGAAGTAGACTTTTGTAAGTTTGTCAACAAATCCCAAATAACTGGGGACAAAATATAAATGGAATAGACATTAACGTATTCCTAAGAAACAATATTTCCAATTTTATATATAAAAGAAGAAATGTTATTATTAAAGAGTATAAACAAAGAAGTGCCAAAGCAGGGGGAGGACTTACAGAAGAACAGAGGTAAGAAAAAAATGAGGAGGATAAGATATGCTTCTTATAAAGAAACGAAAAAACTAAAAAGACAAACAAATTCATCAAAATAATAAGGCGTTTTTTAACCCATTTATATGGAACGTTTGAAGTTAGGAACAAGAAATTCAACTTCCAAGTTAAGCAGGTAAGCCTAAGTAACAATAGAACCCCACCAAATATCTTGTCAGTTGCTTTAGAAAGAGGTGGATCCAGGTCATGTTAAAACAAATCAGCAGAAGTTAAAACTTCCATAATTACGGTTGCTAGAAGTATTGTAACAAGGGTAAGCTCTACCTAAAATGAAAAAATATACTTTTTAAGCTTACATTTGCGCCCTCTGAGTGAAGATTAAATTGTGGTTCAATAACATTAACCATGAAGTGTCGAGTCCCCTCCTTCGAATCGTCTGTATTTTCATATTTAGCTGGAAAATACACAAAAAAATAAATTAAAAATAGAGGTTGAACAAACCTATCATTAAAAGTACTTAACAAAAAATTGAGCTTAACAAAAAAGGCAAGCAGTGAAGATATTTGTTATGACAAAGCATATTTACAATATTTTATTTGTGATTATCACTAATCTCTGATCTGCATGTCCAAATTCATAGAAGTATACGAAATTTCTTAAACCATGTGACATACCAGATGGTAAGCTGTCCAGCTTAAGTGAATGTGATGGGAATGAAGGGATCTCTGAGGTCCTGGCAGCCAGAGAAGAGGGGGAATCTAAGATGTTACCAGTAGGAAGGGATTTACTAACTTCATCTTGATGGGTTTCAACTCCTTCATCTTTATGGGTTTCAGCTCCATCATCTCTATGCGTTTCAGTTTCATCATCTTGATGGGTTTCACATGCCTCATCTTGACTAGTTTCAGTTCCATCTTGCTTGTTGTTGTTCTCGTATAATTTTCTCTGTGCATACTGCCGGGAAGGAGAAGGCTTGGCAGGTGCAAAAGCTTTGGATAGACCGCCAGCCCAGAAACAAATTGCATTTCTGTTTTCAATAGTCCACAAAAGCTTTAGGCCATAGATAAACACACGCTGACAACTGTCAGCTATTACCACATTGTACCCATCATCCTCTATCACCACATTGTACCCATCATCACCGCTTGGGTCTGATTCCATATGCTCATCAGTTTCACTCTGTTTTTCACAGTTAGACTGTACATTCGTCTTCTCAAGATTTCTTCTTCCGGCTTCATGCCAGGTTAATAACCGATCAGGATCAGCCTTTGCAGACTGTTTTCGTATGGTAAAGTAATCACAAGAAAACAGAAATCCATCATCGTTATTTTTCTGTGTAAAATAACCCTTTTCAGAGAAAGTTTTCTCCTCGGATGCAGATTGTGAGTTTTTTGGCATCACATTAATTGATTTAGCAACATTTCCGTACTCTTCTTTAATTAGGAAACCCTTAGGCATATAAAGGTCGATACCTTGGTAAACAAGATCAAGAAGGTCACGTTTGCTTTCAAAAGTATAATGTTGGCTGCCCCTACTAAAACATAGTTCAAGCTTCAGCTTTGTCATCATTAAGGTCAGTCCTTTAGCTGGATCATCATCATGTAAAGGCATGTTCTTAATACAGATTGGTGTGCAATCAAGACGCAACATAAATTCGGTCATCACTCTATCAAGTGAAAGATTGCCTGATCTGATAAGTCTTGGAACTCCAAAACGAGGCCATCGTGAGAAGGAGCGCAGTTTATGTGGAGGAAGAAAGTTCAAGTTCCAGAATCTTAGAATCCATGCTAGATCATAAGCACCGAATTTCAATGTTGGAGAAGCAGGTGAATCATTCTGACAAATTTTAAGAGGATGAGGTACATTAACATCTCCTATACTATCTCTTGCTGTGGACGATGGATGTTTTTTTTCTGACAAAGGAAGACCGGATCCAAAAGAGATGTTCCATCGAAGGGAAAGAGAAGTGGATCTGAAGGGATCAAATACTATTTCACGAGATTTCCCTTCAATTGGAAGTGCAAATAAATAATGGTTCAAGGGTTTTCCAGAGTCACAATCCCAGTCCATTGTAACTTCAACTGTAAAGACTGGGGCTTCTAAAAATGAACCAGAGACGCCGGCTGGAATTTTAGAACCACGCTTGTTTGCCAAACTTTCCAAACTACTCAAAAAAATCTTGAAATCTTTGGAAGAAAGTAAAACACGACCATCTGACTGGTGAATTTCCATAGAGCTAGTCACAATTTGAAGTTTATCAAGATTTTCATATGGATCTGCAGTAGCCAAAATATTCCATCTAGTTTCAGAAAATAATAAGGAAGTTCTTCCATGAATGTAATTTCTCATATCATCCCACCATGGCAAACTCTTCTCCTTTTTCGGTGGCAGAATAAGTGGGCCAGGATTCCTAATACTTAGATTAGCCCTCCGCATCACCACGGTGAAAGCATAGCTCAGATCCGTTAAAACTGGTTCATAACCCACCCCAAATGACACTTCGCCTCTCTGAAAATGTATTGGTAAATCTAAGAATGTCTTCATTGGCGGTGTCGTACCAGTAGCTGATCGAAGCATGCACACCTTTCTCCATTGCCCAACATAGACATCTTGAAGTATTTGAGGTTGAAAGCTAGTTGCCTAATGGAAATAAATAAAAGAATAATGACCAAGAAATGTCAGCAGGTTGAACATCGTGTAGTTAATCCCTTATATAAAGTAAAACAAATATGAAATTCAGTTTGATTAACAGCCACTTCTTCATTCATGTGGACATCTACAACACAATTAATAATTTACTGGGTCCCTTAAAAATCATGTTTTTGAGTTAACCGGACCTTCACAAGGATATGCAGAAAAATTAAGGCAAGTCCTAATGGCATAGGCTGATTTTGGCCGGGTTCTGTTAGTTGAAGAAATTAGAGCAACTGGTGGATCAGAATTTGCAGAGATATGTTATACAGAGATAGTAAATCATTATAGACAGTTGAGAGATTTCTCTAGGAGGGACAGATCTCGGGCTCTTTGGCCGGGTTCTGTTATTTGAAGAAATTAGAGTAACTGGTGGATCAGAATTTGCAGAGATATGTTATACAGAGATAGTAAATCATTATTGACAGTTTAGAGATTTCTCTAGGAAGGACAGATCTCAAGCCCTTGAAATACCGAGAGGAATAGCAACAGTTTGTATTCGTCCTTCCTAACATGAGTTCATGGATGATCTGTGGCCAAGAGATAAAATCATTTCTTTTCTAATTTTCTTCTTCTAAATCTAAACTAGTATCTATCAAATATGCAATCAAAATAAATAAGAATGAACATATAGAACAACGAAAGAAATTATGATTTTCAATATTACCTGCTGAGCCAACACAAGACAGCCTTTACATTTGCCAGAACTTCCAGCAAAAAGAGGAAATGTATAATTTCGAAGCTGAACCACAAGAGAACTCATATTTAAGAGAATATTTGCCCCATACAATCGGGAAAATGGTATATCGCATTCAAGACAAACAGGGTCAAGTTTCCTCAGAAACTCAATCATCCCAGCATCTCCACCATCAATTTTTGTCAAGCTTAGATCCAAGTCTGATACAGATATCGAAAAAAGAGAAGACCTTGAAGCACTAGGTTTGAAACCAGCTTGAAAGCCATCCTTACAAGCACCTGAGCCTTCAGAAAACACTATCTTCTGGCATGCCTCGTAATATGATCGGAATGACCGTTTATAAATTTCTTCTCGCATGGATTCAATAATTGAGGAATTATTTACATCAACCTCAACATCATTAAAGTAAATTTTTCCCTCTTGAGAAGAACTATTTAAGTCATCAGAAGTTTTTGGATCTTGCTTGGCCTTCGATATAAATTCATCTAGAAAGTTTAACCGGACAACTAATTCACCAGCTTCCTTCTTCAACATCTTGTAGTGTTCATCAAGCCATCCTTGGATTGGTTCCTCTTCAATGTCGGCAGTTAACTTGCGTAAGAAAAACTTTATGCATCCAAATTTTGATGAACTAGGTTTTTTGACCTTAGAACTGTCCTTTTTCACAGGAAAAATCAAATTAGTTTTTGCTGCCACAATAAGCTTTAACGCTCGCAACATATCCTCAAGAGCATCATCAATAGCACGCAATTCCAATCTGTATGGCAAACAAATGTGAACATAGAGACCTTGAATTACCCAGTCCCATGTTGTGGCTGCAGGTCCCTTTGCATCAGATGCACTAGCAGATATGCTAGGAATTCGTGAAATTTGCATCCTACTACTCTTCAAGATTCTGGCCCCATTAAAATTGATCATTAGTCCTTCAAATAGCACTCCTATACTAGCATTCTCAGAGAAAATTGACTGCACTTGAACCATAGCTTCAACTCCATCTCCTAACCCAGCAGATATATTCAACATTTCAACATCAACAGCAAAAATAGAACCTTTCTTCTTTTCAAGATTCCGTGATTCCGTGGTAGCTTCATTTTTTGAATTGGTATTTCTTACATTAGATGAATCTTCCACATGTTCATTACCACATTCCTCAAGCTTCTTATTGTGTACAATTAGTTTCATCTGGAGAACAAGTTCAATTAGTGATAGATGAACATCAGGCTCCCACCTCATTGTAATGTCAGTAGCACTGAAAAGAGAACAAGCTGCATTCTCTTTGACGCCCCCCAAGCGTTTCATAAATTTAGTATTTTGCATATCAAATAATGCCACCTTTGTCATTGGCCTATTTTCTTCCACATATTCCTGATAGATAGATCTGGCTGTTTCAAGTTCTATCTGTGTAGACTGTTTCACCTTGTTTACAGATAACGTGATTTGAATGATTTCAAGAGAGATACAGTACTTTAGTTTTCGGTAGTCATCAGAAACAGTGGACACTATCTTTGCATTGCGTGGGGTACCGTCTGCCGACACATCTATTATAACTCTGCCACCCTGTGAACCGTAATTAACTCGTTTGGGATCTAGAACAACTGTATTTTCCAATCCAGTCTCCCCCAATATATATACTGAACATTGTACAAGACTGCATTTCAACATTTGAGTTCCCTTACCCGATGTTTTTGATGAACGCCCTCGGCTTTGAGTTGATTTTTTCTTCGAAGATATGCTTTTCGTTAAAGCTTGAAAAGATATCGCTGCTGATATTAATGATTCTAACCGCTTGAAAGTTAGATAAATTCCCATGCTAGTAACATCAACTGATAAACCTAGCATACACCTTGGACCATCTTCTTCAGACGATTTCATGTCCTTTTTGCCCCAATCCAAACTAACCTTTGTAATGTAAATAATGGAGCCAAAATCTGATTCCACACCAAAAATGGTTTCTTTCAAGCATTCTTTATTTTCATCAGCCAGCTGGAGATTGAATTCACCAAGCTCAAAGTGTACAGTGGTCCCCATATTTGAAATGTTTTTTGCAAAGAGATGTGGTGATTGTAAGCAACCCTGGAGTTGGAAAGCAGAGTAAAATATTAGAAATATAATGACTTTACAAACAAATTAGTGTCAAGCGTACCAAACAAACCACCTGTTATTAGACAGCATATTTAATATGTAAATAACAATTACTAGTGTTGAATAAGAGAAAACAAAAGATGAGAATGAGATGGTGAAACTGTATTCAACTACACCACGGAGTCGGTTTTATAGGAAATACCAATTCAAGGAAAAAAATAAAAAATATGTATAGGAGATATTAGTCCTATTTCCATGATATGACCAACCACACAAAAACGTAATTCTTGCAGTAAATGTTTTAATCACACAAGCTCACTTGTAGCATTAGCCATAGCTCGATACTCGGCTTCTGCACTTCACCGAGCAACAAGTGTCTGCTTTATTTGCTCTTCCATGAACATTATCCACTGTCTTCTTTTCTCTCTCCCTCCCTCCCTCTCTCTCTCTCTCTCTCTCTCTCTCTCTCTCTCTCCTATCTCTCCTTACCCTCTCTTCTCTCTCCCTCTCTTCTATTTACATTCATAAACATTAACATATTTATATATACTATACTATAGGTCCTTAAACTATTTGTGAATTTCTAAGAAAATCTCTAAACTGAAAATATTATAATCAAGTCCTAAACATTTTTTATAATTAGGTCCTTCTATTACAGTTTAAGTAACAGTTGATTAATGCAAGTTTAACAGAAAGACACAATCACAAAAAATTCAAGGGCTTGGTTATAAAAAAAAAATTAGTTTAGACTAGAGACATATATAAAAAATCATAAACAGTTTAGGGACCAAAAGAGTAGTTAAACATCTAAGTTTCAATTCAATTAAACTTTTAAATTTATATCAATCGCAAACAGCACAATATTTAATATAACTAGAATCAAAATTATTTTGCAATGTGCACGGCATGGCTTGTGATGCAAGTTTTTGTTCATAAAACAGTGACAAGTTTTATACATATATAAATAGACACACACACAAATACTTACATGATACACCGGAAAACCAGCCATATTATAAAGCATGATTGTCATCTCAGGAGTTGAAAATTTACATGTCCATGTGATTGTCTTGTTATCATTTGATTTCGGTTTTGCAACCGAAGCTTCCTCTCGAAGTACAACTTTTTTCTTTTTGGAGGAGTGGATGAGCAACCAAGGCTTCAATCTGCTCAAAATTATGTTGCATTGTGAACGTCCAAGCTTGATTTCGATTTCAGCTCTAAGAAGTGAGATTGACTGGAGGAAAGCACCCAAATAAAAAAAGAAATAAGTTTCTAAGGACAATTCATAGTCCAATACAGGGCTGTTTCTAGGGGTGGGCAAAAAAACCAAAAACTGAATTGAACTGAACCAAAAAAAAACTGAACTATTACTAACAGTTCTGAAACTGAACTGAAACAGTTCAGTTCAAAACAGTTCAGTTCGATTCAAAACAGTTCAGTTCAGTTCAGAACAGTTCAGTTCGGTAACTAAAATTCAATTTCATTTGTTTTTTTCATATTTTTTTCAAAGGTATCAATAGTAACAGTTCAGTTCAGTTCGGTTTGAAACAGTTCAGTTTAGTTCGGTTTGAAACAGTTCAGTTCGAAATGCAAACAGTTCAGTTCAGTTATTTTAAATTTAGCAAACAGTTCAGTTCAGTTCGGTTCAGTTTTCATCCCGAACTAAACCATGCCCACCCCTAGCTGTTTCTAAGAATTTGGTGGCCTAAGGGCGAACCTACAATTTGGATACTAACTAATAAATATATATAAACATCAAACTTGATACAAAAAACTAAACAAATATTTTTAGGCCTAATAGACCCCTAAAAAAAGAATTTGGGGCCCAAATTCCGTACTTATTTTATAGGGCCTAGGGCGGTCGCCCTATTCGCCCTGCCTCAGATACGGCCCTGGTCCAATAATCAAGACCAAATGGACAATCTCCCCCGATGCCAATTTTGGTGGGCTAGTTTAGCTTTTTCAAAAAAAAAAAAAAAAAAAAAGACCAAATGGACAATATAATAAAATAGTTCAACTAAATAAATGGCTTAGGAATCTTTTCCTCTATCCAGGCTTCTTTCCACTTGAATAATTTCGAGTGAATAACATGCATATCACAATGAGGTTGTAGAAGTTTATATGCGAGAAAATCTCTCAAGAAAGGAAAAATATAAAAACTAAAGAAATTATATCAATGATAATAAATAGAGAATAATGATATATATGACTATAATCAACATGTCCTAAGCAATCTTGTAAAATATTCACTACTGCTTTGAATACCTATGGAACTGCCAATACAATAGAAAAAAAAATTGGTACATTTTTTAACACCCAACATAAGGATCATCAGGATGTCATGGTTCACATCCAAAAATATATCGAAGGAACCCAACCACAGGACTTACGTTAAGGATCACTTGTTTTCTTTTAATAGTCAAAAAATGGATGGGTATGTAATCATTGAGGGTGATATGATATCCTGAAAGACTACAAAATAAAATACGATCACAAGATCAAATGTCAAAGCAGAATATTGAGCCTTGCCTTTAACTGCTTGAAAACTCATTTGGTTAGATTAGCTACCCACACAGCTTCAATTTGGGAGATTATGACAATTATGCTCGTTTTCTATAATCAATCTACATTCATATTTCATATGGCATTGCCTTTGTCTGTTAAATAATAAATAAGTAGATGTCTAGAATAAGGGTTGGGCCTAACCCTTACAAAACAGGTTTGTAAGGTGAGAACTGTGCAAGCTTTATAAACACTACGTAGGCCATATATCTATTCCATGTGGAACTAAATCCATCCCTTCACACCAGACACAATGAAGGTGTTGGAGACTGTAGTGCAGCCAAAATTCAGCAATTAGGAGAGAATCGCACTGAAGGAAAAATACTAATAATGACTTGTTGGAGATCTTTCAGTTCACTTATATTCTTCCACTGCTCTGCAGTGACTTTTTTTATAAAATTCCTTATTCATCAATTTAGTGAATTAAATCTGGAGTGAGTTCTAGATGCTTGGACCAATGACTACCTTTCATGGCTTTAATAGAAGTGAATAGATTATATTTCTCTGTCAAGTGCACTTAATGCTACAATAGAAACAAATCATAGTTGGATAATAAGGAATCATTCAGTAGAAGCAGACAAGGGGAGGCCAGATACAAATAAGCCCAAGTTCCCAAGGTCTAGTGAACACTAAGATACAAATAATTTAGATACAAAGGTGCTGTATGTTGATTTCAAACAACTTACCTGAACTGGGACATACACAAAGGAGACCAGATTCACCTTTGTTATCTCCAGGATGGAAGCGTCAGCTTCTCTAAGAAGCTATAATTTCAATGGGTACAAAATAAAATTTGTCAGCAAGAAGCAAACTGGAAAAGGGGAAATCTTAAAACAAGAGCTTCAATAGATCAACGAACACACTATACATGAATTTCTCTGAACTCCAGTTTAATATGAAGTCGTGCACTCTCCCCAATATCCTTGTTGGAGCGTGATTTGATGCTATTAAATTGGATACCAGTGATGTAATTTTCAACAGAAAGACCATATTCGCAATGCTCAAAACTCACATTCAGCTTTGGTAGATTGAAGCCAACCTATCAATACCAAGTATTATTCCACAGCTGAAATTAATACTAATTGATAAATTTTAATAGGCTTTTGGTTAAATATATTCAGGAAAATATAACACAGATTGTCCAATTAAGCACCACAAAAGGAAAACACTTTGATTAGGATCTTGGGCTTCTAAGTTAAATTACCCAAATTTTTAGTCAAAAAAAAGTTAAATTACCCAAATAAAACCAAAAATACCAATAGCACAATCTTGATATTCAGAGAGATTCACAAGAATGTCTATTCCCAAAGTAAGATGCCAGTGTTCTGAAGAAATCGAAAGCTCCTTGAAAAACTAAAATCGTCAACAAGGCACCCAAAGTCCAATGTAACACGCAAATTGGTTAAAATTGGGTAAAGGTTGTGACAAAAACACATGACCGCCCATTCACAGGGCAACAACATTACCATTGCTCTAAGCCTCGGGAAGTAATATATGATGGTTAGAAAAGCTAATTAAGTTTAAATTTCAAACCTTCTCAGGAAACAAAGAACTGTAGCGTGCTAGTTTTTCTTCCTTCGTTAAAGACGGTTTTGTGCTCGTATGATCAACATTTGACCCTATACTTCTATCAGAGACAGATGGAGATTCTGATGACCTCTTTCTTTTTACAAGCAACCGCTCATTCAAATTCACAGTAACTTCGCCACAGGATATATCTACATTCTTAATAACAATACCCACTTCCCTGTCCAAAAAGAACAGACAAAGCACAACTTAGAAGCCATAGAAGAGTAAAAAATGAAATCCAGGAAAGAATAAGAGTATCTAAGTCAAGTAACCCTACTGCAACATGGCATAAAACAAAGAACAAAAAAAAAATTCCGTTGAAAATTGAAACTCAAGGATGTCTAGAGAAACTGCAAAAAGGAAACCAAGTACAATAAAAAGAGGCCTGTTTTAAGGGGAAATCAACAGATAATCTGATATAAATATAAAAATTAAGACGCAAGTTCCACTTGACAGATCCCTTGAATTGAAAAATCCAGAGGTACACATCAAGTGCCTTCGGAATTGTGAACTAAACCAAAATAAAGTAATAGTTGATTTGGAACTTTCATACTTGGGTCCAGAGACCATGCAATATTTGTCAAACTAAAAGCCTCTTTCCACTAGTTCAGTTCACAATAAAGAGGTGCACCATGTGTATACTGGAATCTCCCATTATAGTTGAAGTTTCTCCCGTAAAATCTCTAACTGCTTTGAGTCATAAGGTTTACACCATACATACAGCTTGTCAGTTTGTGAACATTTCGCATACAGGTCCATTTCCTCTTCAACAAAGACTCAACAAGTGCAAGATTAGCATTATAAAAAATGTATAATTGGAAGAAAAATACCTATAATGACCAAATTCACATGAAACGGAGAATTTTTCACAGATAAAAGGAGCAGAAGACTTTTCTCTAGGAGCAACAGATGCCTGGCTAGAAACACTGCATCCTCCACCACTGAATTTCGATAATAGATCACGACTAACTTGAGGATCACCAATGTGAACGACAATGGGTAATATCTGTACACTAACAAGCAAATTTGACTCTGGTCCACCACCTTTAGATATATCAACATTCAACTTCCCGATCCCAACACTACTTTTAGGTGTCTGCAACAATTAAAATACTCTCAGGGACCCAGAGAAGATTTTCTAACAGTATCCCAGTACCACTAGGAACAATTTTTTTTTAAAAGATCCCACTAGCAACATAAACAAAATAAATACAAATTAATGTCAAAATATAAGTACATATGTTGCATTATACTATGTATTCTCACAATAATCAATAAATTTGAATAACTTTCTAATCTATTATTACATATCATTGAGTATTTGTGCAATTGTCAAACAATATTTATGTTTAAATTGTGACAGATTTTTGCTTCATTTTCTCTGTTAGGACAGATGGTCTTCCCATAATACAGCCCTATTTTAGGCAGGTAGCTATTGCCCCAAGTCTGTATAATGTAAGTTACCTCTGCACAATTGTAATAATTGAGATAAGAGGAAATTGTATTTCTGATTAATGATTCTGTAGAAAATGTTCGGAGTTTATATATAGATACAAGGCGAGCCTTAAATCAAGCCAAATCTAAAGATATGATCCTAACTTCCTATTCACCATTCTACAGCAAATATCCTAGGATAGACTATCACAATAAATACGAATTAAATATCATA
>Ga0315914_1003026_pt1 | contig 25701 bp, 21 predicted proteins | sample MpolenodulesMG_FD_203920 | JGI IMG/M metagenome (GOLD analysis project Ga0315914, IMG submission 203920) | Medicago polymorpha root nodule microbial communities from Los Angeles, California, United States - elongated nodules | ecosystem: Host-associated > Plants > Roots > Nodule | place: USA... | reverse complement strand
TTTGGATATGGAAAATTTTGTGGAGTTTGCTATTGAATTATTGATGGTTTGATAATTGTTAAGCTTTGGGAAAATAAGTTTTGTTTGTTATATGGTCAAATTTTAAGTTGAGAAGATCCAAAACTTCATACTTTATGGTGTTTGCAATCTGTTAAAGCTGTGATGTATTCTTTGCTATGTTTTTAAATTGCTCTTGTTCAATCTGTTTTTAAATTTTCGGTGTTTGCAATCATGTTATTGACCGATTACTGTTCTTTTGTGATATAGGTGGTGAGGATGTCGACTCCTGCAAGGAAGAGACTGATGAGGGATTTTAAGAGGTTGCAACAAGACCCCCCTGCTGGCATCAGTGGGGCTCCCCAAGACAACAATATCATGCTTTGGAATGCTGTGATATTTGGGTGTGTGGAAGTTTACTCTATTCATGATATTTTTCCTTATGCGTGTGCAGTTGAATGTCACCGATTCCGCTTTAACCATGATTATGTTGCGGTTTAGGCAACATAAAAGTTGTTGTGTCGTGGCCTAGATTACGGTTGCTGTAACATAAAAATTGTTGTCACATGGCCTAGATTGCTGTCGCGGTTTCGGAAAGATAGAAATTGTTGTGACGTGGCCTTGATTGCGGTCATGGATTTTTATTTATTTTAAACCTGTGTGTGTTCCCATTTATTTAATGGTTTTAGCTTCTGCATAATTAAATTTGTAATAGCAATCTAATATGCTTTTCTTTGTGCTTTTCCAGGCCAGATGACACCCCTTGGGATGGAGGTACAGTCATATCCTTTTCCTTTATAAACTGAAAGTTTTTTTTTCAATGTTATTATTTAATATTATAATTGTGATTTATAGCATTCTAGTGTGCGGCTTAATGATTGAGACTTGGCATTATGTGCAGCTCAAGTCCCACATCGAGTAGTATAGGATGCTTGGTGGAGTATTTACGTGGCTTGGTTCTTCCCCCTTTTTAGCTAGCTTTTAAGGGAGATTTTCCCAAGTGCCTAAATACTTAACAATGAACTACTCGGAAATAGCTTTTTCCATTAAGCATTTTATGAACAAACTTTGATTCATTGGATGAACATATTTTTGACAATTATTTGTGACATTCTGGTATGTTGTTAACTTGGAAATATATTATTTGTCGACTCGTTGTTCATGAACAGATCTTCACTCAAAAATCATTTGTCGGCAAGAATTACTTTTGACTTTCTAGTATGTGTTAACTACTTAGAAATAGCATCTGTCTATTAAACATTGATATGAATAGAATTGATATGTCATGAATTAACAGATTCTTGGCAAAAAATAATTGATTACGATGACATTTATTTGTATGTTGTTGGTAGCAGGGTGGGTTGTTAATTGCGAAAAATAGCGGTTTATTCAAATTGCGCTATACAACAGTGCTATAACGCTGCTATAGCCGTTAGTTGGCAACATTTTGTACTAAATAGCGTAAGGCGGAACAACAACAAATTGTTTGAATTCCGCTGCGTTATAGCATCACTATAACTGCTATTTAACAATACTGGAAGTGTCTATTGGGACATGATAGTTTGTTTAATTTGGTGTTTTTCTATTATTTGATTCATAAAGACATGAGTTCAACTTGTACGTATGTGTGTTTTTCTATTATTTGATACATTAAATTTTGTATTTAATGTATTTTAGGTGTTCAGTTTGTGGGCCATTTCTCAACTTACAGATAGAAAGGGGAAAAATGATATATGTCATACCCCAACACGACAATATATATCAAAAACTGACCCGTGTCATGGTGTTTTATGTAGTATATTGTCTTCGAAATTTTGGATTTTTATCTAAGGGATATCTTGCTTTTTTCAGGTACGTTCAAGTTGACGCTTCAATTCACAGAGGATTATCCTAATAAACCACCTACTGTGCGCTTTGTTTCTCGGATGTTTCATCCAAATAGTAAGTACAAAACTACCTTGCAATTCCTTTCAAAAACTTGAGTTAACTCATCGAATCATACACATAAACAACTCTAGGTATAAAAATTAGGTTAACTCACTCAAATAGATGTTTCTGTGTAAACTTGGGTAGACTCACAATCTTAACACTTAACGCCAACCTATATGCAAAATAGGTTAACAGTACGGTATCGAGCCTCAACCCCCATAGCTCAGAGGATAAACAAAGTCACAAACTAGTAAACATGAACAAACTTATCGCTGCAATTTTGCAATGAATCTAATAGGCCAACTAGGTGAATAAGCCCAACTATGATGAACTGAAACCTAGCTCAATTGTGCTGAAATTAGCCCCAATGAGGAATTTCTTGATCCCACTATTTTTTAGTAGTGTTTAATAATTTTGAGTCTCTTGTCTGTCAATTTTGAACTTATGCTCTTTTTGTGTGTTATGGTCTGAATTATTTTTTTAAATGTAGTCTATTGGATTCATTGCTGGAAGAGAAGGGATCTTCTACTGTTCCAGCATGAATTCTCATATCAAGTAGTCTATTAGAATTTCAGCCCCCCTGTAGCTCCCAGCATAATCAAAATCACTAACTAGGAACCAATGAGTCCATCATAAGATTGCAATGAACCCAACTCTGATGAAACTTAGCTCTGCTGAGCTGAATCAAGCTCCAATGAAGGGAATCCAAGCCTACCATCTTTCAAATTGTTGGTAGTTTTGAGTCTTGTGCTTTGACGATTTGTCCATTGATTTTGAACTTTTTTTTTGGTCTTATGTATGTAATTCTGAGTCTTGTCCATTGATTTTGAACCTGTGTTATTTGGTCTCAAGATTTGTGAATATCTCTATCTTTAAATTATGCTACTATCTGTGTATTCTTGTTTAGTCTGGACCAGTCCTTTCTGGTTTGTGGGTATTATTGTCTGTGTTCGATACTGTGATCAATGTGTTAATTTATATTAAGAGTTGGGTCTATGAAGATTTTTATCTTATATAGAATCTTTCAAGTTTGACAACCTTGCTTGTATCTAGCCCTCCTTTTTTTGGGGATTGATATCATCAAAGTCGAAAACTTGACATTTCTTGTATGTTATGTATTTAGGGATTATTGAATGGTTTCTATCGTGAAAGTTATGTGACAATTGACATATTAGTACCATTTAACAACTTGATGTGGAAACTTTTTTTAAAACAATATAACCGCTGTATCATACATAGTTAAATCTTACCAAATATGTGAGTATTTGCCAGATTCCAAGAATCTGACTAAGTGGTGAATATTTTAATTTGCTTTATAAAGAGTAAATGGAAAGAGCATCCTGGTGCTGTAATTCGCTTTAAAAGCATATTATATCGAAATTTGAATTGGAGTAATTTTATTTGATTAGCATGATAGTGACTTCAAATGTACTTCCTTTGACCCTTTTTGCTTGGCAATTTCAGTTTATGCAGATGGAAGTATATGCTTGGATATTTTACAAAATCAGTGGAGCCCAATTTATGACGTAGCTGCAATACTTACCTCAATCCAGGTAATTGTGATTCACTTAATATTGCAGAGTTTTTAAAGCAATATTTGCTGTAAATGATTTGATTCTAGTATGCCCATCACTTTGTATAGTTTCATTTGTTCCGTAGTTGCTTTGCTCTATGAAAATATGAAGTAAAAAAACTGCCATTTTTCTACCTAGGTGGCATAATTAAATTCATGTGCATTCAATTTGGTCTTGCAGTCATTCATTCTATCCATTTCAGTTCACTTTCTTCTGAGTCAGGTCAACTAAAAATGTACGGGTCTGTTTGGTTCAAAAAGGGGGTGGGCAGGGATTTTAATGGAAAGGAAGTGCTAATTTACTTTTTATACCCTTAATACGTTTTATGTGACATGTAATGTACATATATTTTACTCATTACATCTTAAATTTTATAAGCCAATCTTCTGTCCCTATCAAAACCTCCCTTATATTGGAGGGGAGCCAAAATTGAGGGCTCGTTTGTTTTGGATTTTTTTTGGAAAAAAATCTATTTTTTGATCTAAAAAAAATCACTTTTTTATTTTTGTAGTGTTTGTTTTAGATTTTAAAAAAAATCCATTTTGTTAAAAAATCATTTTTAGCCTCAATGAAAAGCTATTTCAAGTAGCTTTTCTAAAATCTATTTTTTTCTAAACATAAGGAACTCAAGTGTAAGACCTTCAAATCTTAAAAAAATGATTTTTATGATAGTAAACAAACAGAAATAGCTTTAGATTTTTTAAAAAATCTCTAAAAAGAAATTTCTAGATTCTTTCAACTCAAAATCTATTTTTGTAAGCTGAAACAAACGCACCCTGAGTCAGGAGGGGTTTTGTTTCTCTCCCCTCCAAAACAATGAACCAAACCAAAAAGCTTTAAAGTAATCTCTACTTTCCTCCAACTGAACACTATATATCAAAATTTCATAAATTATTTAGGCACAAACAAGTGTTCCTAAAGGGAAGGGACTTCCACCGCAGTGGAAGTAATGCTTTATGTTCCGTTAGGTCCTCATCTGCATGTTTCAGCAGCTTTACAACTTTATGAACCGTTGTTTCATATAGTTCATGCTTCCAACTAATTTTTCTTCATTAGAACTTATGGTAATGTCATGCATTTCTATTACCAACTTGTGATATGTATGTTCATTTTGTTGATGATCCTTAAAATAATTTATATCAACCTTAAAAAACAAAGTAACAAAGAAAAACACACATGTCATGTTTTAGTAACTACAGATATATTGGTCAATATATGGATATATTGTTGTTTTTCAATGGAAGTTAACTTTTTTTTTTTTTTTTTTTTTTTGTAGTCATTGTTGTGTGATCCAAACCCAAACTCACCAGCAAACTCTGAAGCTGCTCGGATGTTCAGCGAAAGCAAGCGCGAATACAACAGAAGAGTGCGTGAGATTGTTGAGCAGAGTTGGACTGCTGATTAACCATATTATATATGGCATTGACTTGACAATGGCTGTGATAAAAATGAATCTGATTGAGTAACCGTCAGTCCTTTATAAACAACTATGTTTTATATTATTTGCCCTTGCTTGACTGTGTTTTCTCTCAAACTTTATATGAATTAAAGATTCCCCCATGTTAGTGCACATTTCTGCTTTTGTTGATACCTGCATTGTTTGTTTCAGTCATCATTATAATAAAGACAACATAGTTAACAGACAATTTTGGGAATCCCCTCTTCTTCATTATCCTCACCGATAAATCCATCATAATCATTCAACCCATGAGCTAATCTTTAGTTAAGCAATCAACAAATCGATCGATGGTGGAGAAATCTCTCTTTCCACTAATACACAAGGGAATAAGGATTTTAGTATAACAAGTATATGCTTGTTAATCTGCAAAGAAGTTGTAAATTTTCTGCATAGAATGGGAAAAGAGAGGATCGAAAGGAGAAGGAGTAAATTTGATCTAGTAGGTGTACCATTCCACACCCTACTTCACCAAATCTACTCCTTGTTCTTCCCCTTTCACGCCCCGTCTCTTCTTCCTCATCCATAAATCCATCAAACCATTTAACCAATAAGTTAACATTCAGCCGATCCATCCTAAAATCGATTGATGGCGCTTCACTTCAAACACGTAAGGGACTAGGTGCAGACTTTTAGTAATGTAAAGGACCAATTTGAAACTAAATTTTTTAAATGGACTATTATGGTACAAACGTTAAACATAAAGGACCCCATGATACATTTGGCCTAAACGTTTTGATATCTTTGAAGCTCCAATCCTGTTATCCTCTATCAGTTCGAACTTGAATCACATAATTCCAGTCCTTAAATACACTACAACATTCAAAAGGGCTTAGTTGGTAATCTAGTAGAGGAAATGCTTCAGCAGTGGTTTGTTCTGTACCACAAGAATTTTTTTTTGCATTTCAAGTAAGGAAGAATGTTGATTTTTGAGGAATTTGAAGGTTTATTGGTGACTGAATTGATTTTGGAAGTGTCATAAATTGGTACTTGAGAATATGGTTCTAAGTTGAACAAATTGTTTTTCACTTATGTGCAAGTATTCTATAATATTCTAATCTATGTAGTTGTAACTGCCTTTTGAATGTTTGTCACATTGTTTTTCATAAATATATTTTGTGTTAATCCTCCGGTAAGGGACCTCTGATAATCCGGAGTTCAACGGTGAGATAAATATAGCCTGATCAATAATCGTTTCACACAAGAATAGATTTACAAGAGCCAAAATACAAATATGATAGGAACTTTAATAGTAATATAATTTATACATAACAAATATGAAAAATGTAGGACAAAATGTGTTTTTGGCCTTATGGAAGAAATAAAATATTTACATTACCATTTTATTCATTATGATCAATGAACTTTTGAAACACAATCAAACAATTTTATTGACAAAGAGGTTTAGAATTTTGTGCTGAGGTTCCCACTGCTGGTCCAATTCTCTTGAACTTGCATTGAATACTGTAAATTCCATAGAACATCCTCTATTGAAGGACGTTTACTAGAAACCTTAGAGAGACAATTGATGGTTATTTGAACTGCAGTGTTCATTGATTCATATGCATAACTCCCACGTAGAGATGGATCAATTGCACTTCTTAGTATTTGTGATGGTGCTTCTGATGAACCTCTTTCCAGCTGAACATGATAAAGATGTAATTAAAGATAAGAAAAGTAAATCTTTTTTTGTTTTATTTACAAAATTTGTTAGGTAAAATTTGATTAGATAATGTGTCAAAAAGATTTACATGTTCGGCAATGTTTTTCATGTACCAAAACTCATGTTTTAGAAATCGGATGAGATACCAAACCTATGAAACCTTCGATTCATGGTTTAGTTAGTTCAATCAGTTCAGTCATGGTTGAACCGGATGACAAATAAACTATAAAATAATGAAAAATAGTTGAACTGCAGTTGAACTTGTCGGTTCAGCCAGTTCAACTAGACTGCAACGTAACTGTTTCTCGGTTCAACTGGTTGATTCGATTCAATTTTTAAAACATTGATGAAAAACATGTGATGGAGAACAGATGTAGTAATGGATACCTCATCCTTGAGCTGCTCTACTTCACTGGAGGAAGAAATTTGTCTACCAGTAATGACTTCAAGTAGAATAACACCTAGCTGATAAATATCTTCTTTTTCTGCATAGTTTGTGCTGCACATGGATTTAAATTTCAAAACACTATCTTAGGATACAGTGAAATATAACATAAGATCAAGTGATTAATTAAGATGAGATATACCTTCCATTTTGATTAGTGGAACTTGGTTCATTAACTGTGCTCTGAAAATTGATCAATGCATAAATCAATCCATGTTAGAAATTTAGATGATCATGCACATATTACTGAAAAAATTGATCAAATCATGTACCTTAGATGGCAGTGGAATTCTATATCCACTAACTTTTGCATTAAGACTATCATCCAACAAAATATTCTCAATCTTGAAATTGTTGCCAAATATTCCAGGAGCAACTCCTGTATGTAAGAACTGAACCCCTCTTGCAATTCCTATGCTGATTGCCATTCTTTGTGGCCATTTCAGCATATCCTTCTTTTTCCCATCTGTTAAATTAATTCTCATGTCATGTCACATTTTTTTTTTATTTTTTATAATCATATCTTTGCTGTCAGTGTAAAAAGTTTTATACCATCGACAAATCACAACTTACTGATTTTTTTTTTAAATTTTTTTTTATGATCTGACGGTTATGATTGATCGACAATGTAACTCACGGTATAATATGAATTAAATTCTTTATGAATTTGATGATGTGATTGTTTACCTGTAAGTTGATCCCTTAATGACACATTTGAGATGTATTCAAGTACAATGAAGACTGTGCTTGTTACTTGAGGAGGGTCCTGATGAGTAATGACACAATGTCCTAGAACACTCACCATATGTCTATGCCTCAAATTTTGTAATGCATCTAAGTGCTGCATAATGCTGTGTGGTAAACCCTTTTGCTTTATTTTTATACAATTAATTAGGACCAATGAACCATCCCTCAACCAACCTTTATATATCTGTGTAAATAAGATAGTAAATAATTGATGTCATTAAAACTTGTCACATGGGGTCCATTTTCATTATAAAGAACAAGTTATGAAACCTTAGATAAAAAAAAGAGTATATCTTTTACCTGTCCTTGTGATCCTTCTCCTATTAAATTAGATTGGTCAAAGTTATTGGTTGCATCTTCAATTTCTTCTTCTGTGAAAATATTGTATGGTGGCTGTCCATGTGTAGCTAGCCTCATTGTTTGAGGAACATGTCCTGTTTCCATAGGTCAGATAAAATTAATGCATTTCTTAATTGAAGAAATTTGTTTTGTTGTATGAAAGGAATGAGTAAAAAATAATATAAAAATGATTTATTTGAAGATAATTTGAGAAAATATCAAATAAAGTGGTTAATTAAATTCAATTAAAGTTGAATAATATCGAATCCGACTCTTGACTTTAACAATTATTGATCAGACTTTACTTATCATCCAACCCGATTATGGATTACTAAAAGTAAAATCAAGAAATAAACAAAAGAGGAATGTTTATGACAGCATGTACTACAAACACTTTCCTACTAAATACAACTGAAACATAACTGAGAAAGCAGAAAATAAACTCCTAAAATTACTGTTCATGAAAACAACAAAGAAAAGTCAATAATATCTCTTAAAAGATTTATTAAATACTATCATGACTGAAACACTATGAATTTTTCAACAGTTACTATCTTCTCAATCTATTGTATGTATTTTCTATTTTGTAATAACACATCAGTAAATCACAAAAAAGGCTTATTGTCTGAGGTTTGACCGGGAGATAAGTAAAACCTGACTATAAATTATTACGGTTAGAGTTTAAACTCAAGTATTTGACCTTAGTTGAAACTCATTAATCACTTCGATCGTTGGTTGTGATGCATATGATTTAATATATCATAAATTAATTTACAATAAATGATAAATAAATAAACATAATGATGCTGGTCTTACTTGCATTCAAATTTGGTTTATCTGAAAATTTATGAGCAGCAGATCTATCCATGTTATGATTCAATCTTTCTGGTTTTGATTTCCACAAGATGAACACAATAAGCAGAGCCAAAACACATGCAACTCCAACAACACCTCCAACAATAACAAGCACAACTCCTAATTTCATACTTGATTCCTTCTTCACCTTTCTTTTTGGAGGCTTAACAGCTAAAGCTGCATCTTTTTTGCAATATGAAATTGCATGTTGATTTCTTGTTGATAAACAATTCCCAGAATATAATATTTTACCTTTTGATTTCATAATGCATGATGGTAATTTTCCAACAAGAAAATTATGTGAAATATCAACATAATTCAATGATGAACTACAAGGTGAATTCATTGAGAGGTTACCACTAAATTTGTTTGAAGACAAATTTAGGTAATGAAGTGAATGTAGAGAGAATATAGAAAATGGAATTTTTCCAAAAAAGTTATTGGAAGAAATATCAAATACTTGAAGTTTATCAAAGTGTTCTATCATAGAAGGAATTTGTGATCTTATAGAATTTTTGCTCAAAATAATTTTCACAAGATTTTTTCCAATTGAAGGAAATTGTGGACCTAACTTATTTCCATCAAAATTAACCTCTTCAAGAGAAGTTAAACTCTTAAGATCTGGAATATTTCCATTGAAAAGATTATCAGCAAAAACAATACTCTTCAAATTCTTCATTGAAGAAATTGAAGAAGGAATTTCACCAGAAATGAAATTTGAACTAATGTTGAGAATTTCAAGTGACCAGAACCTATTGATTTTTGCAGGTAATGGACCCCATAAACCTAATGAAACCAATGACAAAACCTTCAAATTTGAAAGCTTTGTCAAAACAGTGAAAAATGAATCAGTTGAAAAAGCTCCTGAAAGTGCTTGAAAAGGTTGGTTGCTATGTGAAGATGGAGATGTTTTGTTTCCAATGATAGTTAATTCGGTTACGCGACCGTTCGAACAAACAATTTTGAGTGAAGGTGAAGGAGGGAGGTAACAAAAGTTTGTCCAATTGTTCCATCCTTGAAGAACTGGTGGATATTCAAGAAGTTTTTGAACTTGGAAAAGAATTCTAGTTTCTGTTTGTGGTAATTGTGCAAGTGAAGTTGGAATAAGTAACACAAGAATGATTGTTGGAAACAAATAACAAATTTTGAGACACAATTTCTTCATATTCAGAGTTTGGATTGAAAGAAAAGTGAAAGTGCTAAGATGACATGATTTTACTAAGTGGATGTATAAAACAAAATCTTTGATCAATAATTATGATGACTTTTTTTTATTCTGTTTTCTTTTTGAAGATGTGTAGTGTCTAATAATTAGGAGAGGAAAGTTATTAAGCAGAAAAGTTACTTGTCAAAAATTCATGATACAATGATTGCAAAAAAGGGTTTTACTTTTTGATGAAAAATGATTAGCATAAAGAATTAACTCAGTGATGTTGGAGTAGGTAGGTAGGAAATGGGGGGAGGACACAAAGTTTGGAAAAAGTGGATCTGAGATCTGAAAAGTATGGAGTTCAAATTTTGAGTGAAGGGAATTAGAAAGAAATAGTTTTAATGAAGGAGCCTTTTTTGTGACACACACATCACATGAAAGAGTGCAAAGGTGTATTCAAGTAGGGTATGCAACAAGCCATGACACTCCCTCATGGCATATTTGGAATATTTTTACTCCTATAAAATTTAAAATTTGTTAACTTTTTCTAATAATATTTTCACATTGTTTACTTGTCAAACTAACTATTTTATTACTATACTTTCAACTATTTCAATTAGTATACTTTTATACATTAGATGTCTCACTTTTAGTTAAAACAATGTATTTAGACTAAAATATGTATACGATAGAGGTAGTAGCATCAGTCTTAGTTTAAAATTTAGACTACATACATACATCAGATTTTGTTGATCAAACTTTAACAAACATACATCATATTTTAGTTATTTTTGTGTGTTTACCCTCCGATTTCAAAGAAAAATAGGTCATCATAATTCGGAGTTCGACTAGAAGCTAAATAAATATGATCAAGAACTCTTCTGCTTAGAAATCGAACCCATATTCTTATGAACAATTTAATCACAAATGGGTGTTCTAGTAGTATTTTTTTTAAAAGAAATGCATTACCTAAAATGATACTACTCCTACTAGTTATAAGAGTGAGGGAGTATTAAATAGCCACTAGGTTAGTTACTTGTTACATTTTCCAAGGAATCCAAGCTGTGCCAAACTGCAAAATGCCAATGACAGCAAAGTCAACACAACCCTGAAATCAAAGTAGCAAATGAAGCAACGTCAGTTTTGACCCATTTATGTGAGTATGTGAACACTGCTTAATCTAAAGAGTTGTTAATGTAACTCACATGCCATGCCACGTGACTTTTTATATGGAAAGTATAAATTATACAACACTATTGGTAATGGTAGAGTATTAAGAATCATTAATTTTACTTCCTTTTCCTTGCATCTTTATAATGGTGTTAAGGCTTTGAGCATGTTTCAATCTCGATTTTTTTTGGATATTTTCATTCCTAGTATATGGAGAGGAGAGGGAACGACATTATTGGTAGATAAAATTCTTGGGTGGATTTGGAATTAATTTGACAATGGAGCATGATCTTAAATGTCACCCTATTCAACGGCGAAGCTCGCACAATTTTTACGAGGGGGTCAAATATTAAAAGGAAATAAAATATATTTTAAAAACTAATATATTAAACATAATCAATAAGTAAAATAAATTTACAAATTTTTTTACTTATATTTAATGAAATGACAACGAAGAAAATAAAAGTTAAACAATAGTTATTTATAAAAGTTGAGCTTTATAGAGTTGTAAGAACTTAAATTTATCCATAATTGACACCAAACTAAATATATTATCAATATTTGTGCAATATCATCTCTTTTTAAACCAACAAAATTATTTGGAGTAGGCAAATAACATATTAATGGGGTAGCCACATATAAACCTATACCAATTTTCAAGTTTTTCTTATACTTTTGGGGTAGCCAATGCTACCCCATGACTATGAAGGGAATCGCCTCTGACCCTATTTATTATCTCTATATTTTTCTTTTCTTTCCTAAATCATAATTATATACACTCTCTTTAGTAATCACATCTGTTGCGCAAAGTTTTAAAGTTCAAAACTATCATATTGTATAATAATAATTACTGTTTTGGAGATCAAATGTTAACCTAGTTATTAGATCGACCGCTAACATTAGCAACAAGTGATTTAGTCACATTGTGCAAACCGGTTTTAAATTACGTATTAACTCATTTAGCGATCAATTTTATCTATTCTATTACAAGATTCGGCCGCTAAATTGTTCAATATGAAGAATAATATTTCAATTACTAAACTGGTCACTAGATAAAAATTTGGTAGTTATGTAACAAGAATCATGAACCAAAGTCTATTTAAGATTTTAGATCAATAGATTATTGACCAAGATGAAAAGATACAATTGAAGATAGATTTTTTTTTGTGGTAGTTGGGGTTCGAACCCCGGACCTTGCATATTTTAAACATTGTCCATACCAACTGAGTTAAGCTCATGAGAACGAAGATAGATTAAACCTGCTTTGCATGCGGAAGGTTTTTAGACCTGTAGCTCAAATACCTGAATATGTGAATTCAATAGACACAAATGAGTTTTTTGTAAAACTATTACTAGAATTTATGCAAAAGAAGTAAACAAACTAAAACAGTTTTTCGTAAACAAATAACACGAACATATGTTATTTATGCATATGAACAAACATCCTTTTAGAAACCATAAAACATGAATAATTACTTCGCTGTAATGTAGCGTACGTACAATCGACATTGGGGGTCAGTGTGAAATCACGAGGGAAATTTTCATTTTGGTTTCTTACGGGAGTATCGGTTGGCTGAATGTGTTACATACGGAGATTTAAGCTCTTTTGATTGGCATCAAATTGTGTTGGCATGTTGGTTTTAGAAAAGCCCTTTTTTTTTGAAGGGCGTTGCATTTCATTAGTTAAAATATGCCAAATACATGTAGGTACATCATCAATAATATGGTGGCTAGGATTAGACAGGGCTACCTGAGCTAACTCGTGAGCTACTCTATTTGCTTGCCTCCTGTTGAACTCAACATGAGCGTTCTAAAATCTATCTACTAGCAGTTGTTTACAAGCAGTGATAATACATTCAAACTCACTACTATCATCTAAGCTAGAATTGACACAATCAACAACCCTTTTACAATCTAGAACAAAATCGACATTATCAAACTGTTGATTAGAGAGCCAATCCAAAGCTGTGTGTAGTCCAACAACCTCCCCCACATCTATATCACAAAGAGGGGCAAACCATTCTGTTCTTGCAAGAACAAAAGCACCATCATCATCCCTAAGACACATGTCCAAACCAACCCTGTTAAGAGAAGTGGAAAAGGATGCATCAATGTTTCTCTGATTCTATTCATGTGGTTAAGTTGGTGATTATGTGAACACATCGATATCGCCATTACATGAAGAAGGATTGAAATTTTGTTTTGAAACATACTCTTTGCGAAGGAAATGATTAAGCAGATATCATTGCAAAGATGTGAGCTAATTGTGTAAACTCTTTTATTATGGTTAATGAATACTATTTTCTTATTCTGTCTTTGGTGCTTCTAGCGGACGTTCTAAAAGTGTCTTTTGTTAGGACTTACTTTTAGTTGTTATTTTCTATTTTTTCTCACATTTAACCAAAAAATATGTACAACTGACACAGAAATTCATAACAAATTTTCTTTTTAATTTTTACTTTCTTCTGACCAAATGTAATTAAAGATCTTTAACTCTAATAGTAGTGTTGGAAGGCTTTTTTTTTTTTTTTATGATTTAGGGCTTTTAAATCTTAAATCTATTAGGATTAATCATCAAATCAACAACAAAATATCTAATTTCTTTGGCTAGGATCATAAAAATTGACGGCCTTAAAAATTAAACTCAATTCTTTCTTTGATGGAGGACCATGTTGCTAACTCTCTCATTATCTCTTGTTGGTCCACCATATTACATCTTTATTCATAATAATTTAGCACCTCGTTGTAAAAAATTATTCCCTATAACTATTCATTGGGTGTACTTATTCAAAGAAAGAAAAACTGTTGAATGCGTGTAGGATTTGGAGTTTAGTGCCATTGTGTTTGTGTCGGTGAGATGTTACTCTAAAATGAGGGCAAACTGAAGATAAGGACCAGGGTTCTTATATAATACACACATTCTTTAGTAACATGGGTGACACTGACACATTTTTTTAATGTGACATGAATTATTCTACCTAATCCCATTTTAGATTATTGTCCTGGCAGTTCCTGCATTTTGGAGAGTATAAGAATTAGTTATCTGCATGCAAAAGTAGTGTAGGACAACCTGTCAAGATCCGGTTTTAGGGTAAGCATATAGCTGCTACTTTTTATATTCTTTAAATTCAGTAAACTAATGTACACCATTTTGGATTCTATTTCTTTTTGTCACAATTTGATCTTTTTAATAATTTTCTGGCTGAAATGGAAACAATCACAGTTTTGTTTAAATGAAATGGAAGTCAATCACAGTAAACTTTGAAGTGCTGTTTAATATTATATTAAAAGAGAGGAAGATTTTGCTGAATAGATAATGCTGGTGTGCAGATTTTGTTCAATCTTACATGGAGGATTGACACCTTGGTCCTATGATGTTTGTACTAGTGAAAGGTCTCGTTGTCACATCTTTATAGAGCTGTTTACTTTGATTTTTGGTAAATAACCAATGGTTTAAAATTAATTACGTACAAGATCAACTAGTAAATTTTTGGGACATATTGTGTTTGTTATTTTCTAAAAATTGGTGAATGTTCTTGATATTGTTATAAAAACGATGAAGATAACCGTCGAACTTAAACAAAGTTAACTTCGTCGAAGTTACTTCCATAGAAAGAATGTAAAACACTCGAAAAGAACAAGTAAATTGCAAAGGAATTTAAAGAAACAAACTTAAATTGCATTGATTGAATGTAAATTGGTACACATATTCATACATTTTGACTTGTAACTCGTTTCTTTCTAAATGCAGATAGTTTGAGGGTAAGTTTTCTGTATGGTTGAATTGTCACCCGTTTTTCCTATGAGAAACTAATATTTATACTAGAAAACTACCTACACATAGACATTCAAAACTATAACTGATACAAACGGCTAGGAACACCTCTTCAATTTGAAATTCAGATAGTACTCCTTAAAAGCAACCGTTATTTGGCTTTATATGGAACCGATCTTCCTTCGACGCCTTCTTGCCTGTCGAACTATAATCTTCGAAACAAAAAATCTCGCTAAGTCCATATTTTCGACTAGATAAGTGGGTTGAACATATTAACTTTTCTTCAAAGTGTAAAGTCAAACTCCATTGACTGTATTTAATATAACCTGTAGAAAATGCAGGCTAACAAATTGCCCCCCAAAAATGTCTTTTTCGACTATATCTTTAGATAAAGAAAGAAAATGACATTTTTGAACTCTATTGAGCACATTTCCTTTTGTCAAAAATATATGACATCATCATCATTAAAATCTGAAGGCGGTTTGAAAAACAACTTTATGATGTCATCAAATCACACTTAGTGGGCCACGTTCCAGTCATTGGGAACTACCACTTTCTCCATATGTTAATAACTGTCAACTTAGGATGTTGACATCTGTCAATATCTAAGATTATATAAAAAGGTCCATACCTTTTCTTTTTTACCTTTTCAATTCAGTCTTAACTTTACACTTTCCCTTCTTCTTTCTCAATGTGAAAGCCATTCAATGTGAAAGTCATTTCTCTATCTTCAAACCTTCAAACTTCTACCCACAAAAATTTCTTTTTTAAATCATTCATCTCAATCTCTAAGAAGAGAATCAAGATTTTTCCTTACGTTATGACGAACAATATGAAAGATTCCTCACAATCTCAGCAGAAAAGAGGATCAACCAATTTCTCAAAACAAATCCAACCTGGAAATAGTTGGTTCGCTGAAGAACCAGATTTGAAGGAAGGAAAAACTCACATCTGAAAATCTCAGGTATTAGTTCCTTGCCCTAACTCATTGCATGCATATCTAGGACCCCTTCCTGAAAAAGTTGACAGCGACGAACTCAAGGAAATTTTTCCTTTTTATAAGAAGCGTTTGCCTCTACTGTTTATCAAAGGTCCTTATAACCTTAGCTATGTAAACACTAGGGTTTTTAGGGCAGCTCCGAGGGTCGACAAAGTCGAAGCCTATATCAAATGGCTTGACAAAATTGAGAAAAAGAAAGAAGGTTTTTGGAAAGATCTAGGAGTCTTCCACCTAATTCAACTGTCGAGACAAGGCCCAAGGTACCAAAAACACATGTTACTAGTTGCACTTCACTTTTGGAATACTTCGACCAATAGCCTCCATTTGAAATGTGGAATGCTTACACCCACATTGTTAGACGTTGTAGCCATAACAGGTTTAAAACCTATTGGTGAAATGTTCGACCCTGATAATTGCGAGTCAGATTTTAACTTCGATTTCAAAAGATCCACTTTTGGTAATTACATTGAGGATCACCACAATCTTGATGATGAAGTTTCAGATGAAGAGCACATAGCCTTTTTAACTTTTTGGCTATCTATATATGTTTTATGTACAAGATCAATTCAAGTAGCAAAACATTATAGAACTCTGGCTTTTCAACTTCATGAAGGAAAGCAAGTTTGTCTAAGCAAACTTCTTCTAGGCTGTGTGTATGAAAGCCTCAACCAAGGAGCAACTGAAATGAGAAACCAAGATTTTTTTTTGATTATTCCTGGTCTACTTTGGCTGTTTCAATTGTTACTTCTTGCCACTTTTAGACCAAACCTTGATGTCTTTCTCCCTCAAGATTTCCAAGAAGCATATAAGGAAAGATCTACTGAAGGTGTTGGACTTGCAATGCTTCGACATTGAGAAATGAACAAAACTAGCCAAGTGTTTTCAGAAGCTTTCAATGTTTTCTTGAACTGTGATACTTTCACATCCTCTTTAGCCCCATTTTCGACAAGGAAGTGCGGGCCATAATGGTTTATCAGGGAATTCCCTACAAAGGATGTCGAACTTGAAGAAGAAACAACTGCTATGTGGAAAGCTTATCTGACTCCCACTCTTCTCTCTAGTAGGATATTTCCCACTAACTCGACACATTCTTATGGGTTGTATGGTTATCAACCAAATTTAGTGGCTAGACAATTTGGTTTGATACAAACTCGTCCCAACTCACTTTATAAATCCAAAAAAGACTTAAAGAAACCAAAGAATGAAAACATATGGCGATCTCTTCTTCAGAAAGTTGATGAACATGTTCCAACCTTGAAACCTATCCCATTTGAACTTTCATATGAATGTACCAAAACATTCTTTAGATGGTGGCGAGGATACTTTGTCGAGCAGAGTAAAGAAGTAAATCCAGACACTACGCTTCCTGAACTGATTTCTGCTTTTAATTATGTGCAGAGAAAATCGAAGAAACCAAAAGGTACACATCTTCGAGAAATTCAAGCTTTTCAAAAGTACTTCAAAACTGTATATGATCCTCTGAATCTTAGTCAGACTGTTTATAATGCTACTAAAACTTTAAAGGAAAAACTTTTAGAAAAAATTTCAACATCGAAGTTTCCCCTTTTTGTCACCTACAAATATCTTTTTGCTTTGTGTTTCAAAGTTAAATTTCCACCATTGCCATCTTGTGAACTAGCACTAGCATTCAGACCACCATATCCAACATGGTTTTTATGTGGTTCTTGGATGGAAATAAAACAATGTCTTATCAAAAAGAAAGCAAAGAAAATTACTCCGACTAAGCATGACATATACACGTTTAGAGGTCAATTACGCTATGGCCTACATCAGGTTCGAATCACATCTCCTATAGGAATAGGTGAGAGCTTTCACAAACTCTTTTAGGATAAAAATTAACACTTTTATTTAATGCAAAACTTACTTGTTTCTTTGCATGGTTTTAGCTTTACCTTTAGCATCAGGACAAAAAGCTGACACCAGAGCAGAAGGAACATCGAAGTCGAAACTTAGTACTTCCTCAAAGAAAGGCAAAACAATTGAGCTAGAGAAAAAAGAAGTAATTGAATCCTCTAATTCTTTTATATCTTTTTCTTTCGACATATATTGCCTATTAACCACATGATTTCCCAACATGATCGAAAAAGAAAAGTAAGCTCTGCTTCTGAACCTTCTTCGAAAAATACAAAGCAAAGTGAAGAAGATGTAAGTTCTCTACATCTTCATGTACATTTGTATTTGCTTTTCAAAATTTGCTAACGCCAATTTTTAACCTTACAGTCTGATGCTTCACTTAAATCCACCAAAGTTGCTGAAAAAGAAAAAGTTTCTGAGATTTGAATTGAGAATGAGAAAAAGAGAAAACATGCTAAAAAAAAATCCAAGGACTCTAGTGAGCGGAAGTCTATCGAAAATTCTCAGGAAAATCCAAATGTTGGTAAAAGCACAACTGATGAAGGGACACCTGTGAAGGCCAGAAGAAAGAAAAGTCGAGGACACAAGGATGGAAAACCTGCTAGCGCACATTCCTGTGTTGGAGATAACGTGTTGACGATATCTCTACTTGACATTGAGAATTTCCTTGTTGTTTTCTTTTAACAACCTTCTTTACTAAATTCGACCATTTCTTGTCGTTTCAGGGTACTGAAGTTAGTAATGCCGAAACGGGCAAACAAAAAATATCTCCTTCAACTCTCAACCAGTCATTTGACCCCATTCTCGAGGACAATATGGTGGTCTACTCTATCCCTCCAAAGGACGACGAAGACCCACAGAAAACACTTTCCGACCCTCCTTAGGATTCAAATGCTAAGAGCGTTGAAAATGATCAACACCACACTGATGAGGAAAATGAAGGAGGTCCATCTCCAGTCGAAAGTGGAAAAAGTAAAGCACCTCATGGGTGGAACTCTGAAGATGATGAAGATCAAACTGACACTGATGAGGATGGTCATAAGGATGATGTCAAAGAGTCAGAAGATGAATATGAGCAAAACTCTCATGCTACAATGACAAAGTCCACCAGCGCAACAATAAGTCAAGAAGAATTTGAGGCGCTAAGAAAACGTGATCCTTTTGAAGCTCTTGATCTTATGTTGAATGGTAACATCTTTTCCTCAAGAATTGACACAAGACCTTCTACCGGTGTTGCTAGTGATCTTTCAGAAATCTCTAAGGCCACTTTGCTCGAAGAACTTCGTACTAAAGTACTAAAAGTTGATTTGTTCCAAGCGGTTGAGCAAGACGAAAGCATTATCCCTAGGATAAAGACTTTGCTCCGCAAGCTAACCAATTCATCTCTTGATTCCAAATTTGTTAAATTTTATGTCAAATTGGAGCCTATATTGGATCAAATTGCTGTCGACTTACACCAGAAAAAGAATGATCAAGCTAAACTCGCAAACCAAATCAAGCGTCGAGATGAGCTCATGGTTGAAGTCGAGAAGTATAAGAAAAAGATCTATAGCTTCAAACAAGAGGTTCCAAATGTCAAGAAGAAAATGGAGGAGTATGACCTTGCCATTTCCAAACATGAGGCGGAAATTCAAGAGTCGAAGTCGAAAAAGGAATCTCTCATGGAAAAGGATGGAAGACTTAAGAAAGAAGCAAATCCTACTATCAAGAAGGTCGAAGAAACAAAGCGACATGATGCTGAAGTAGCAAAATTCGCCGACGAAGGAAAAATTCTTGATACTTAGTTGGCTCATTCGAAAATGAATCTCGACAAGCTCCGAACTGAATTTAAGATTTAGTAATATCTGTAACTTGTAATATTTCTAAATTTGAGTTTATTGCTTCTCTTTGATTGTAATGTTCTAGATTCTAATAGTTTTATCCATTTTTTATGTTATTATTACTTAAATTATGTCGAATGTTAATCTAGCAACCTCGAACTTTTAAGTTATATTTCAACAACAAATCGAAACCAAAAGAAACTGATAAGTTTCTTTTCAGTCAAAACACTGGAAACTAGAAAGTTTACTTGAAACAATTAAATATCAGAATTTAAATTAATAACTTCTAATAATTAAACTTTCTAACTTATCATCTCCTCGAGAAACTAACCCTTTTAGAAGCGGACACGTGGCTTTAGTTAACATGGAAAACTGAAGGGTTGATCATTATTACTCTAACCTCTTCCTTACTCTATAACGACAACTTCTTTCTCCGTTTCTCAGCAACTTTCTTGTCCTTTTTCTCCTCCATCTTGTCTCAGAAAAACTCTAAATCTTTCTATTTCTTTCAAACATGGAGAGATTGAATGAAGATGAAATCACCCTCATTGCTCAAAAGCTCGCAGCGCATGGAACCCCATCACTCTTAAGTTTCATGAAAACTCCAAATATCATAAGGAGGTCGTTACTATGAATGTCGTCCTTAGGGCTTTGCGTCTGGATTGTCTGAGATTTTACACTGATCCAGACATAACTCAACAACAACAAGCCTTCATTGACAAGGTGATCAACAACGGACATGCAGTTTACTGTGTGATAAGGGCAGTTCACCTGATGCTTCAAGCTGATCCTTTCATCTTAGAAATCCGCCATGTTTTGGACATTGCTTCTGTTGTTGGGGTCGAGGCCACAAACTATTTCTTGCTGATGTTGGACGTTTAGGCTGAAGGAGGCTTTGATTTTGAAAAAGCATTTTCCACCTTCACAAGATATTTTAGGGGTCGAAAGCTTCAAAGCCTTCGATTGTGCTTGATTGGGTGGAACACCCCTTATTTCTTTCGCTCCTTCTGGTGGACTAGGGATATGCTTAGAGGCTTAGTTCTTAGAACTCTCTGTACATCGAAAGCGACTTGCAAAGGGGATGAAAGATTACCTAATTTCCACCGGCCTCCGCCTGGTGATGATTATGAATATTCTTAGACAGAGGTTTGCATCCTTTGTCGTTTCGACACAGAACTTCGAGGATGGAGAAGTCTATTTAGCTTCGGCCCGTATGCTTACGGTCTTTAAGTTCATTTTGGGCTATTAAGCCACTTTTGCAATATTTGTCGAAATGCTTTGTAATGGTTTCTATAATTATCCATTTTATTCGACAATTGTATTTTGTCCAATAGTTGGCTTTAACTAATTGATGCCATATTTTCTATTTTCAAACTAATCTTGCGTTATTTTAACTTCTTGCAATAATGGTCTATATTTTTTCAAATATTTCCCATTTATAAGCATGATTCGATTATCAACAACCAATTCTTCGACTTCATAAGCATTATTTGAAAAAACTCTTAGGATTTTCCATGGTCCTTCCTAACTAGGTTATCATTTACCTAAAGCTTTTACTTTCTTATCCATAGGTAGGATAACTTTCCACACCAAATCATCCACAACAAATGTTTTCGACTTAACCTTCTTGTTTTAAGATTTAGCTACTCTTTCCTTTTGCCTTGTAATGATATCTAATGCCTTTAACCTTTCTTTGTCTAAATCGACCAATTCATCCAAAACCGTATTCTAATAATGATCGATAGGAATTTCCCATAGCCTTTGGATTCTGGTCAATTGAAGACAAATTTCTGCAGGTAACACAACATCATGTCCAAACGTAAGTCTAATAGGAGTAGTACTGGTCGATTCGCTGGGAGAATTTCGACAAGCCCATACCGCTTGATCAAGAATTTTGTCCCATATTCTTGGTTTATCACTTATATGTTTTTTTATTAGAGTGATAATAACTTTGTTGGCTGCTTCGGCTTGACCATTTGCTTGAGCATAATATGGTGTCGAAGTCAATAGTTTAAATCCTGTCTGATTGGCAAATTGTACCATCTTTCGACCTGGATAAAACTAATGACCACTTCTTGATTAACATCTGGCAAAGGGATGACTTCTACCCATTTAGTGAAATAATTTATCCCAACCAATATATATCGATGGCCTTTTGATGAGTTAGGTTTGATTTCACCAATTATGTCTAGAGTCCAGCCTCTAAATGGACATGGTTTCACGATCGAATGAAACTCACTTGCAGGCACATGTTGAATTCTTGCATGTACTTGACATTCTTGACGACCTTTAGCAAAATCTATGCATTCTCTTAACATAGACGGCCAGTACATACCTGCTCGGTGAGATCCATATGCTCCACTATGAGTATTGGAAACTACCAAATATGCTTCAGTTTGATTGAGACGTGGACCGGGAAAACCCGGATAAAGGACATCACGCCCTTTATAAGGGTCCAAATGAGCATAAGCGCCCTCCCCAAAGGCTGAAACAGGCTAAGGTGACGCCTTTGTAGGCATCGCCAATAAGTGCGTTCTAGAAGCCGGTAGACCCCTTGATAATCATCCTTATCCCTTGATAAATCATCGTTATCCCCTTAACAAAACGCCTAATAGAGGGTTTATCCTACTCTCTACTGACTATAAATACCCACCTTGAGCTCATTCTCAAGGCATCAGATAAACAATCTAAACCTTAGAATATGACACTAAACCCTATTATCAATTATTGGGCTTTTGCAAGTACAGTTGGCGCCGTCTGTGGGGAAAGGTAAAACTAACCTAGACCACTTTTCTAAATCGCCGAACAGCGATTTGGAAACCCCAAAAAATTACCAAAGCCACTAGCGATTTGGGAAAACTTTCATAGCGATTTAGGAACCATGAAGACTCAAATCGCCTAGTTGATGGAGAGAAACGAAGCTCTCCAAGCTTTGATCGAGACCGTACGACAACAACATCAGCAGGGTAAAGAATCCCAACACGACGACTTTGAAGACCCCGACCCTCAACCACTCTCGGCAAAAATATGGAACGCGCCAGTCCCAGAGAACTTTAAGGCGCCCTCCATAACCTCTTACGACGGGAAAGGCGATCCTGTAGAGCACATCACATCGTTCAACACCTGTATGGCCATAGTCGGAGTAATCAACTCTCTCAAATGCAAGGTCCGTGCAAGGACCCTACGAGAAGCAGCACTGTGATGGTACATGAATCTCCCCCGGTTCTCTATCGTGGGATATCAGAACATGACAAGTAAGGGTGTTCATGTCCAATCCAATGCAAACCACAGTAACCGAACCGAAATACAAAAAATCGAACCAAACCAATAACTAAAAACCAAAAACCGAAAAAAAAACCCGCAATTTTAAATGGATTGGGTTGGTTTTTGGTTCCCTTAGTATAAACTGATCCAGTCCAATCCAAACTGAAATATTTATACTTGAATATATTATTATATGATTTTTTTTGATGTTTTATTAATTTACAATTATGTAACTATTATCTAAACTTACTCTTAAATTGTGTTGACCATTTTTCCTTCTTTTAAGAAATATTATTAATTAACGAACTATTTTCTTTAAATTACTATTTTATTTGCTCTATGTTGCTTTTATTTTCTACTTATTCATCTTTTCGTGACCTTACTTTTTTTATGAAATGTCATAAAATAATATATTTTCTTAAAAGAAAATAAAAAACAATGAAAACTGAAAACCAATTCAATCTAAACTGAAATTTTTGGATTAGATTGGATTGAATTTGATTTTAAAACCAAACCAATTGGATGAATAAATAAGAAAACTGAAGAGATTTGGTCGGATGGTTTTTCCTTCTAAAACTGAACCAATCCAATCTGCGAACACCCCTAATGACAAGGACGCTCATTCAGCAGTTCTCAGCAAATAGGGATCGCAAGGTATCCTATACCAGCCTCTTCAATATACTCCAGGGTGAAAATGAATCGCTACGAGACTACCTTGCCAGATACAACGAAGCCACAATCAAAGTGGTGAATCCTAATCAAGAGCTATTCGTTGGAGCATTCCAGAATGGGCTGAGAGCAGGGCAATTCAACGAATCCCTGGCACAAAAACCAGCTGAGTTGATGGAAGAGATCATGGCCAGAGCATAATGTTATATAAAAGGAGAGTAGAGCAATGTAGAGAAGAAGGCCAGAGATACGAAAGAAAGGAGGAGCTGTAATTCCGACAGGAAAAACTATTATCCACCGGCAAACAAAGACCGAGGAACCTTTAAACGACCCGAGGAACCTTTAAACGAGAGTACAAACCACAAGAAGAATTCAACCCGCTGAAAGTCCGTCCTGAATAAATCCTTAAAAAATTCTATCATACAAAACTCATTCCCGAACCTCCACCACCACGGTACAGCCTCATGGGACAAAAACGAGATGCTTGGTGGAAGTACCATAGAGTTAGAGGTAATGACACCAACAACTGCATACACCTGAAACAAGAAATCGAGAAACTGATACAAAGCGAGAAGCTGAGGGGTTACACGAAGGAGGGGTACAATAGAGAGAGAAGACGTTAGGAAGACACGAAACCAAACATAAAAGGTGAGGACTTAATGGAAAGACATACCCTAAACACTATCTCTGGAGGATTTGCAGGAGGAAGTGAATCTAGTACGTCAAGGAAGGAGTACATGCGATATATGATGTTACTTGATGAGAACGCCCACCGACCCCTAGAGCAAGAACCAGACATCACCTTCATAGCAAAAGACTATCAAGGCGTCGTCCCCCACGATGATGACCCAATGGTCATCAGTTTACATATTTTTAATTGGAACGTAAAGAGAGTCCTAATAGATCCTGGGAGTTCGGTCAACATCCTCTACTCTGAATCATTCGAAAGAATGGGCCTAGATCACGAACTACTGTAACCATACAAAGGAACTTTGGTGAGATTCACTGGCGAACAGGTACAAGTTTGAGGATACATCACATTAAAAACTACCTTCGATACAGGGGAGAACGAAAAGACCATCAGAGTAAGATACCTTGTAGTAAACTCCCTAAACTCGTACAACATCATCATTGGCCTCCTGGCCTTTAACCTGCTCGGAGCATTCTTGTCCACAAAGTTCCTTGTTATGAAATACCCCCTGGAGCATGGGAAAGTAGGAGTGGTCAGAGGGGACCAGCCTCAGAGCACATAAGTGAAAGAGGAAAGGCGAGGAAAAAGCTCACAGCGTCAACATGATAGACCTTGATCACATGGAAGAATATCAACAAGAACGTCTTGAACCAACAAAAGATCTGAAAGAGGTGTGGATAGGCCCTCAAGCCCACCACGTGACCAAGAATAGACCCTGATGAGTAAAACCGCAAGTGCATGGTTCTACCGAAGTAGTAAAAAGAGAGTATCGTTCCAACAGGGAGTTGTTCAATTCAATTAACTTTAGTTGATGATTAGAAAGAGTTTAAGTTGCAAAGTTGGGATTTTTAGACGGTTGAAAATAATAATAATAAAAGAGCCTTGAGATTATTGGTCAGTCATAATGACAAACCCTTCTCTAATCAAACCTTAAACCTAGAACTTTATGTTAGACCTTCTTTATAAAGACAAGTTTCTCTTTAGCCTATCACATCTCCTTTCGATCTCAGTGAGTGTGTTTCTCTAGCAACCACGCCTATTTTCATGGTTGATTGCTATTGAAATCCTTGAATCTCGAAACTTTATTGACTCAAGGTTTGCTACACTATTTTCATGTTTCGCAATCCTTGTCTATATTCACTTGTTCCAAATATGAAAACTTCATCTTTCGATCCATCGCTTAATATTTGTGATGAATCAATAACAACTATTAAACTTCATCTTTCGATCCATCGATTAATATTTGTTATTGATTATAAGAACGGTGAAATAGATTAGAAAT
>Ga0315914_1003025_pt1 | contig 25707 bp, 13 predicted proteins | sample MpolenodulesMG_FD_203920 | JGI IMG/M metagenome (GOLD analysis project Ga0315914, IMG submission 203920) | Medicago polymorpha root nodule microbial communities from Los Angeles, California, United States - elongated nodules | ecosystem: Host-associated > Plants > Roots > Nodule | place: USA... | reverse complement strand
TATTCTTGTGTTTATTTTCTTCTTCAGCCCTTGTTATTTCCTAACAGTGGTATCAGAGCCGTAGTTAGGCTCAATGGGGAGCGGGAGCGGGATCCTAGTGTGGATCAGGCTAGTGATGTAGGTGATTCACACTTGAGGGGGAGATTGTTGGGTAATCAAGTGTGAGTGATTATGTTCTACATCGACTAGGAATGGAGGAAACAAAGGATATATAAGAGTGGGAACCCATAAACCCATTGCCTTAAGGTTTTGGGTAAGAGTGTGGTGTTCAAGTCTCTTATGGTCCTGGACGTTTGACCCATTGCCGCTCCAGGGCTCCCCGGACTGCCCAACACCATATTCAAGATCAAAATCTCTGATAGTTTTATCTTCTTACCCTCCAAATATTAGATTTTTTATGAGAAGGAAATTGTTAGGACTTAACAGAAATTAAATTATCCATGGGCATGGCTTAGTTGGTTAAGCAGTGCTGAATTTGTGTGAGACGACCATGGTTTGATTCCGACATAACACAACTTTTGGAAGAGGCTAATAACTTTAAGTCGAGATAACCAAACAAGTATCAGTCCAAGTTTGTGGTAATATTATCTCTGGAACCGTAAGGTTGCCAAAAACCTTAATTACGGTGTTTTATCACCAAAAAATTTAATAAGAACTAGTCAGAAACCAAACTTCTTAGACATCATCATTAAGCAAACCATGTAGAAGAGGATAAACTCAAAGGAAGCCTCCAAATATGTACACTTATTGGATTCCTGATCAATTAGATTGAAGGATTCCAATCTTACGGAAGAAAATGAGGGGCTTATAAGAAAGGACTTATAGTTGAGAATAAGTAGATATGATTTTAAGTAGAAACCCTGGACTAGATTACCATGGTCATCTCTGATGAGGCCACCACAACAGTACTCCCCCGAAAATGAAAGGGACCATTGACGTTCACTTTGAAGTATATTGGTAGGGAATTAAATTACTTGTAGTTGTATCTTTGAAGGATATTGAGAGTGAATAAAATTACTTGTATTTTTTTGGTTACAATTAAATTACTTGTATGAATGTACCATACTTTCTACACAGTAAATGTACAATTATTAATAAATTCTAGAATATTCTGCAAATGTATGACATTTTTACAATGTAAACGCAGCTATTATTGGAAATATTTGTTCGAAAGTTTGGCATGAATGGTGCTTTATGATAGAAAATATTGCCTGTGTAATGTAACTTTTTTCGCACATCTATGTAATGTCATGTTTTCTATCATATTAATAGGTGCACGCATCTTTCTTTAATTAGAATTATAAAACTATTCAAATAAGAAGTCAATGGAGTTGATGAAATGTTACATAGTTTACTTTACTAGAGACCTCAAATTATTATTTAAATTTTTCAATTAAAATACATGTCTTTACTTAGATATTGCCAACTTCAATTGAGTACAACGTTTCCGTTCTGGTTTGCTGAGTTCAAATATTAAGAAAATGAAGAAGACATCTCTGTAAAAACCACCATGCGACTGAAATTACATTGGATAGTAGATCTTGATCAATCATGTCAAACATGCAATATGAACCTGTGGCTCGAGACTGTTAGGACAATTTACATTTACTGATTTACACCAAGCCAGCTATTTATCACCACATTAAATAAAGAAAATGGCAAATGGGCAAGCATAGTCTGGTATAATTTGAAGCTCCAAATCATAGCCTGGTCCATCTTATTCGGGATGTGAAGTCCAATAAATCAGTCCACTGCATGCAACGAAAAATTGGTTTGGCATAAAAATAATCATCAAACAAGTAGGCAGCATAATGTTAAGTTGTTAACCAATTTCAAGATTGACATAAAAGGAAGTATCAATATTTTTCAAGTTTTTGACTTAAGTGATGGAATTATTAAAATACAGTAATGACTTTGGGAAATCAATACCATAATGATTTCAAGTTATCCAAAAGTAACATTATTTGAAATAAAAATTAGGCATATTTCCAGTGGAATTTGAAATGCTGGCTGTTTGAAAATCATTTTCAAACAGATTTTTAAATATTTACTAATATGATTGGTGATTCAAAATTTTCCATTTTTAATAGTTTTCACTTTTCGACACGATTCCTTCAATGATAAATTCAAGGCACTTTTCCATAACAACTGAAGGGGAAAATCAGTTCTCGTTAGGAAATAAACCTGTCCTTACCTGATCAAGACAAATACACACTGCAAAACGCCTGCAATTCCAGTCCACACTGATGGAGAAGATTTGTCAAGTGAATCTTGGATCAGTAGCCCCGCTGATCCAGCTAAAGAAACGAAGGACACAACATATGCAATGAAGAGCCACAGCTTCAGTCTGTTGACAAGAGTAAAAGGTTAAAACATATTCTCAAGACAACACAGAATAGATAGCCATGTGATTCTTAAGAAGCTTTGAACTAAGGGGAATAAAAATCCTGGGATTATTTTGTCTAGTTGAGTTGAAGCAAGGTGCGACATTGAAGTAATGAACCTGGAAAGTAAAGATATAAGGGCCAAACCAATAATTGGTCAAAAAAATAGATTGGAAAATTGCTGGTTATTTAAAACCAGCAAATTCAACGCATGGTACCGCAGGACATTTAAAGTCAGCAAATCTATACAATTGTAAATTTGTAAATCTTCTATTCCCTCTTGAATTGAGATAGTCCAGTTGATAGATATATGTGGAGTTGCCAAACTCACGAATCTACCAAAACTGGTGGTGCATCCATACACCAATTGTAAACTCGACATATTAATCTCCTCTCTCACTACTACTCTACCTCAGAACCACATTGTTTGACCAAAATAAACCAGGCCAACTATAGCCTTCATAGTTTGTTTCTCCAACATTTGATTCATCTCGTGGCCAAGGCTGTTTTCTAACGAAGCAAATTTAGTTTCCAATGATCCAAATCTATCCGCCATCTTTGCTTTGATGCGCATGAAATTTTAAAGTGAAATGCAAGCGTAAGGCTTATCATCAATAGTGGCATGAAAAGACATTTTGAAAGCATCACATTGAACCCATATTTGGCAGGTCCGACCAATTGATGGAGCACTCAAAATAGGAATTGATGCAAGACTGTTACATAAACAAAAGGAAAGCCTACGCTCTTACAAGAGAATACCAAATCCTCCGCTTCTAAGAGAATTATGCTATGACTAACCTCCTCTCCTTATAATCATGGTCTTTCTAGGGCTCACGTCCAGTCCACGCTTTGTTCAATTCCACTGCTTACATCATGCAAAAGCACAAAACTTAAATCATTCACTGAGGTAGTGGAGCATTGTGCAATGTCTACTGCATGCTCTGTGATAATTTGGTTCTGTGGTCTTCCCGCTGTTTCTCAAGCAAAGCCAACTTCACTGACACCGACAACAGAAGCGTCATACAAATTGCAACAAGGTTTACCGTAAATAGTGCAGGTCAATTGTCACTCTATCAAGGAATCATGTAACCAAGGAATTATCACTCTATATCATGTCTTGACATTTGTTTAGACTACAGATTGATGTCATCTTCACCAAATCTTTGACATGTCAGTGTCATGTTTTCCTAGTTAGAAGAATGATGTCTATAGACTTACTAGCATCAATTTGAGGAGAGATGTCGATGGAATTTATTGGCAAATTCTCTGGTTGTTTAAAACCCGTAAACTTGTAAACATTGATCAGCTAGCTATTTAAAGCCAGCAAAGTTTGTATGTGACTGTTTAGCTAATTTACGGTCTAGTATATAAGCACATCAAATAATATTTGAATGAGAATTCTCCTGCAGGAGAAAAAGACCACAAAGCTTGCCTGCACTTTTGTGAGCTTAAAGTAATTCAAAATAGTCAGTTCTTAGGGAATGTTTGAATTGGCTTATTTTAGTTTATCTACTGGCATAAGTTTTGTTGTGAGACTGTATGGGAGAACTTACGAAAACAATTTCTGACATTGGTCGTAAGTAGTTTTCAGCTTAACAGCTTATTTTCGTAAGTTCTCCTATACAGCTTATGAAAACAACTTAAGGCATGTATGTTAACAATTTTAACTTAATTTTATCTTTTTCTGGAGAAATGGCTTATAAATAACTTATATCTTGTGAGAGATTGTCCTAACTCGTATATATAGGAATTCTTTACCGATTTTCAAGAGAAACAACATCGCCATAATCAACAAGGAAATCAACAATTAACAAATCAAATGAGCAATAAAGTAAGTACCTCCACTCTCCTTCATCATAAGGAGAATAATCAATATCTTCTTTTCGAACGCAATTGAACATCAAACCAGCAAGAGAAGCAAAAATTCCTTCGAAAACAACAATCAAAAGCACAATCAGTGAATTGAAACCCTAAAAGTCTAAAACTAAAAGATAGAGAAAAAGAGAGACGTGAAACTGACCAGGAAGGTAGTGAAGGAAAGGAACGGTGGTGGAGCTACATACGACGGCGTCGAGCCAGATCCACCAGCCGGCACCGAAAACTGCTCCGGCGACGCCAGGACCGAAAATCGCCCATAGTTCGATTAAGTCCATTTTCGGTTCTACGTTTCACGTAAACTCAAGCAACAGAAGAGGTAACTCGCGTGTCCTAGATATTCTGCTCTACTTACTTTTATCCAACGACATGAAGGTTAGGAACACACATTTTTATCTTGGATATATAATATTAGGAACACAACTTTCTCTATGAAAATTCACTAGTTTGGGATATTTAACACCGTAGCTATTGCGGCACTTGTTAACATTCTCCTATGTTTTAACACACATTTTTAATACACTCTCTTACCAAATTAAATAGAGTAGGTTGAAAAATGTGTGTTTCTAGCATTTTAATAATAACGAATGAAAACTAATTGCATCTTGTTAACTACTATTATTTCGTATTTGTGAGTTTAGTTCAGTTGATAAGGACAATGGATGATATATGCAAGGTTCATGATTTAAACTCCGTCCAACAAAAAAAAAAACTAAAAAAACTATTGCTTCCAATATTTATTTATTTTTGGACAAAACTTTAGATTCTAGTTAAAAAATTTAAATCAAAAAATTATTTTTTTAAAAATTAAATACTTCAATTTTCAAACACAAAATATGCAAAAATTTATTTTAAGGTTCTCCCAAAGATATTTGTTGACATTTTTCAAACTAATTGACTCCCTACAAAAAAATTTTTGGCTATATTTAATTTAGTCTAACAAAAAATAATACTATTTTACATCTGATATTAATTATTATTTTGAAGGGTCCTCTAATATTTTTTGGCCATGCAAAATTAGAACATAAAAATGAACATTGATACAAACACCCTACAATGAAAGTTTAAGGGAACAATATCATTAAGAGGAATGTTATGGATACGTCCTCTAACACACTCCTATAACACACTCCAATGACATCAAACCACCTCACCTTTTTCCTTAATTCCTTAACTCGGTTACCAGATATAACTTGAGAGACATTATTTTTTATTTTTTTATTCTTTTTATTTATCTGGACTTAAACCACTCATCTTTTCCACACTCACCTTCAACAAATTCATCTCTGCAGATTCACAGCTTACTCTTCTACTTAACTCTCTTGGCACAACAAATCAAAGTGCTCAACCACAAGACATGAAACAACAAAAAAACTTAAACACGACTAGCCGATTTAATATTTGCCCTTAGACCAAAAGAAAATAAATTAAATAAATTTGCAACTAATTGGCCCGAATATGAAATCGATTCATTCGCAGGAAAGCTTGCAAAAGAAATTAAACCTATGTCTTGATATGGATCATTCACACTTCTATTTTATGAGATGAATTAAACTCATACGTAATCATAACCCATAAACCATATATATTTTATGAGAGGGATGGTACCCATATATAAATATCAATTTAACTCCCCCATCAACAGGAAAGCTCAAGACAAAGAAACGTGTTGGCCAGAGAAATGGGTTGTGGTTACAGCTTCCCCATGGAGATGACGAACCAGCAGTTGAATTCATTAAAAAAAAAAGAAAAAAAAAATGTTCTTTTGCTTCCACCTGTAGAACCGGTCACTGGGTAAAGGAGTTAAGAAAGTGGATGACGTGGCTTTATGTTATTGGAGTGTGTTAGAGAGTGTGATGGTGGCATTTCTCATATCGTTAATTTAGTCGTGAGTATCAGCTGATTCTCGATTCTTGCAAAGGTGAAATTACTCATCCATGACTATATGCATGACTACAAATGCAAGACCAACAATGGATTTATGATTTTGTATTCATACACAGTGTTCAAAATGGATGAAGCTCCTCAAATCCATGTCGCACGATCAACTCATCGTCAAAGACTATGATTTGTTATTCGATTTATGTGTTGATGTGATGTAGTAAAAAAGAGAAAATATTTGCAAAAGAGATAAATTAGGGTTTTGTGTTCTTGAAAAATGACGAATTTAATAAGACATGAATGAAGTATAAAGATAGAAGAAGCAGAGAATGAGATTGTTGTTTGTGAGAGAGATGGAAGAAATTTTGTTGGGAGAAGGATAAAAGAAAAAGAACTGTGAATGGAGGTGATTTAGGCGAGAAAAAAAGAAAGAGGAAAGAGAGAGGGAGAGACAGGGGAAGAGAGAGAGAGAGAGAGAGAGAGAGAGAGTGAGAGAGAGAGATTCTTGTAAAAAAAAGGAGAAGAATTGGGAAAGTTGTGGGTGAGACAAAATTTTGAATTTGTAAAATTCTGAAATTCAAATTATGGAGGGATGGTGATCTCAAAATGACTAATTTATCCTCAGAGTTAGAGATTTTGTAAGGATGATGCAGGAAGTTCAATTAGATTGTATGTATATTCTTAAATTGATAGTAGAAGTATGCATGTAGTTTTCTAGGTTGTGGTGGTTGATAACCAATGTAGGTGATACGTCAATATTAGGTAAGCATCATGGATAAACATCTCTAATTTTTACGAAAAAACACATTTCAATGTACCATCTCTAAAGCCTAGAGTAAAACCACATACATAAAGTTTATTTTTTTAACTTGTTATAGATTATACGAACATGATATCCAACATCAATGAGAGTTTACTCAAATTTGTAGGAAAAAGCAATAAACAAAAAGAAACAAAAATATTTTATGAAAAACAAGTTTCCCACAAATGATTAATGAAAAATCTCAACAGTTAAGAGCCGTGATATTCATTCTTTTAACAACATGAATCACATAAAAGAAGTATGGATGTTTAAACTATTGAACCTAAATGAAACTTGGAAAAAAAAACTCACCTTAAACGATTTGAACTTTCACCTACAGAACAGTCCATCAACCAGGTAAATCACACTTGGAATGATAAAAAAAAAAAAAAAAACTGAAACAAGACCCCATTATACGTGGTATCCATTACTAATATGCAAGGACCATTAAAACTTTGTCATCCCTGAGAATCATCTCCATAAGTCCATGTCTCAAACCACAATGTCTCACGATTCTTTATATGAGTGGTTGAAGCAACATAATATAGTTTTCTAGACTTTGAAAAATTTAAGTTTCAAGATTAAGAAAGGAAGATTTAAATTTTACTCGAGAAAAACAAGGGAGATGAAGAGTTAACCCTAATTGGATGAAGTGAACATATTTATAGATGAAAAACAACATAATATGTACAATAGTTACTCTCTTGTTCCAAACTCAATTAAATTACCTCAATAAGTTGAAAGACGCTCAATTCATGGTTCGAGGGAGAAATGAAATTTATGTCTCATTGAAATGTATGAAGATAATACAAGGAGCATTGTTAGTGAGATTAAAGATTGATGATTTCAATTTAGAGTTTGAGGAGGAGACCAATTATGTGACTCGTTGAAGTTAAAGAGGTGTATTTTCACGGTATGCATCTCACATGTTCAGATGTCTCACTTTTTCTTAGTTAAAAAATAAAATAAAAACTAAACTATTTTATTTATTTGGTGGAGGAACATTGATAATGCGTGTGGTTGAGTGATGACGGAGCATCATATGATGTTCTAGGCTATGTTTTTGGTTTTTTTCTTCTTCATGAGAATACAAATAAGAGGTCATTTGGAGGAGTTATACATGGTTTGAGGAACATTTTATATTTTTTTTTAGTCATTGTAATTCAGTTTCTTTCCTAATCATGCAACTTCATAGGTGTTTGAGTATTTTATTGCTAAATCATGAAATTCGACAAAACAAGACATCACATGAAGGATCAAGGAACATGAATAACGAAATCAATAACACTTAATTGGTTTTTTTATGACAATACAAGCTTGGGAAAATTCATCTTAACTTCTAAGACATTTCAAGACGGAAAAACGCTTGAAAAAGACGTAAAATTGCATAATTCGCAACTTGGATGATGTCCCGTCCATGCCTGCGCTTTGGACAACTCTGGGGGCTACCTCATGTACCCCTACACTTTTGGCCATGCGCCTGCGCTTTAATGCGGGCAGAAATCACTTCTCAGTTTGATTTCCAAGCTGGATCAGGGGGAAAAGCTCTGAAATCACGACTTAACATATAATATTAAATGCTTATGAACAAAGACCTTTGTGTATATTTTTATTCGTACTGAAATTGGCTGTACATGACAAAGGTCATACATTCAAAGCTTCAACACAAGTTTCTCTCCTCCTCTTGTTCTCTATATTATATTATTTTCCTCCTCTTGTTCTCTGTGTTATATTATTTTCCTTTGCACTCATTTCAGTTACCATGAGAAACTAAACCTCTCTTGGTTAGGGTTCCACGATGAACATCTATTTATATGTTAGATTCAATTGATAAAGGTTTATATTCAGTTTATGACTATTGTATCATAGTCTAATTTAAATATGTTCCGAACATTAAAATATTTTTCAACTAGTGGTTCACCTTATCTCTAAGTCAAGGTATGAGACTGACTATTGTGTCTTCGCCTGAACAAGAACAGTAGTAAATTGTTTATTTTCAGATTACATATTTTAATTAAATATGAGTATGATTGCTTGGGTTATGATTCATCTTCATGGAAAGTCAAAAGTACAACCCTTGTCTAGGCACAAACACCGTATAAACCCTTTCAACTATTTAATTCAAAGTTATAATTAAAAAACAATAGCTAACAAAAAAACAACTGAAAGACAATTAAGGTAACATTACTATTGATAGCTCTAGGCTCATGGAGCAACGCTGCCTGTAGCATAATCCAACATAATGGTGTCCTCTGAAGATATAAGACTTGTGTAATAAATAATTATGATAACCTGTAAAAGACAAGCTGAGAAGAATGATGTTTTGACATTTTTTTTAAATGTTACAAGTATTTTAAAAAAATGATGAGAAAATATTATATCAATATTATTTTATGTATATTTGTTGAAGGAAAAATGAAAACGCGACACATGGAAAGTAAGTAAACCTAATTTATGAGCTGCCATAATGGTGTTATGAGTTTCTTTACCACAGTTAATGGGTTTAGAATGAGGAGCGTTGAACTCGTAAGCATCTTTAAATGAAAGATTTTCATTTAAAGTGTGCTTCTAGACTATCCTGACTTTTTAATTGTTCTCTATAAGTAAGGTATCTTGTTGCACAAGTTGTCACAGAGGTTGGAATTGTTGATCTAACTGAGGAGGAATTACTATAAAATTAGAAACAATTGATGATGGATGGAAGTTACAAGTGATATTGATTTGGAGAGCTTTTGTGATCAGGGGACCACACCAATTGTCACACTAAAAGCTGATGTGCAGATCATTTCAAACCAACCAGTGAGAATTTTATGAGATTGACTCGTATTCTGCCTCAATTCCACTCCAAATTGAAGAGGAAATGTGAAAATTATGGGCTTGTTATTCTTCATGGCCATGTTTCTTGGTAAGATAGCCTATGATTGTTATACAATTCTTAAAGAATCTATAGACTTTACGAAAAGCATGTTGTAAATTTCTCAAATCACACCTAAAGCATAACATTTCTCGTGATGTTAATGACAAAAATCTATTTGAAGATTTAAAAGTAGTTGCATAAGTTTTTAATCAAAATTAAGTTATATGATATCAAATTTCTTAAAGGTTTCATAAAAGAAAAGGTTTGTTAAAGATATACAAAATAATATTAAATATCTGTGTTATTGTTGCAATTATCGAAAATATTTTGAAATTGGAACTATTAAAATCTCATTTGTAGTCCAAACAATTAGTTGACAAGACACTACGTTTATATTCAAAGGGTCGTGAATTTGAATCATGATGAATGAAGTAGAGAACACTATCAATCCCTATTTCAAAACAATTAAAAACACAAAGGTCACCTTTTAAGTTCTTTACAAACAATCACAATTAAATAAACATTATTTATATCAACTACGGATTGGTTAAATCTTATATGACAATTTGGTCCCACAGGAAAGCAACTTAGCTTACCGCTTTAGTTCACCCCGTTAAAAACGCTCCAAGTTCTAATTATGCACAATGATAAAAAAAAATAAAACTACACATATTATTATTTATTGTGTCGTACAATTTGAAAATCTCATATAGCTTATGTTTGGATCAACGTTTAATAAACCGTTTTATATTATAACGAACTTCAAACATGAAATCTCAAAAGTTACTAATTGAGATTTTTGCACGTACTATGTCTAAAGAAAAATGCAACGCGTAAAAACAAACATATGCTTAGTCAGACAAACGTGATGTTAATTATAGAAAGAAAAGTCAATTAAATAAATTGTATTTTTGGAGAACTTAATTAGTAACTGTATCAATGATTTTAATAAATATCATTGAATATTCCTTATGACTTTAATCATAACAATTCTAACTTATAAATATCATTGTTAGGATATTTATTTAGTTTAGTGATATTTAGGGGGGTGTATTGAATCTGGATTTTAAAGGATAATTTTTGTTTAAAAAAGTCTTAAGGATTTTAAAAGACTTTGCATGATTTTAATGACTTTCGTGATTTTAATGGATTTACATCATAAGATTTTAAAGGATTTGAAATAATTTTATGGATTTTATAAGATTTCTAAAGATTTTATGAATTTTAAGGATTCATTGGAAAGAAGTGATTATAACACACTTTTTTCATAATATTCTCAATATATACTCTTTTATTTATTTTATTTTATCTACGAGAAAGTTAGAGAAATGATTATAACGCACTTTTTTCACAATATTCTTAATACAGACTCTTATTTATTTTATTATTTTTACGAGAAAGTTAGAGAGAAAGGAGAGAGAGAGAGGGGGGGGGGGGAGGGAGGGAGGGAGAGGGGGCGGGGGAGGGGGAGGGAGAGAGAAGAGAGAGGGAGGGTAGAGATAGAGATAGAGAGAGATGAATAAAGGAGAGAGATAGTAAAAGTTAAGAAATCTCATGTTTTTATGAGAGACTTTTTCATGATAAAATTTAACTAGAAAATCCCATAAAATCCATTTTATAAAACAATCTTTAGAAATATGAATGATTTTGAACACCACAAGACTTTTTTTAAGTGATAAAGAGTCTTGATTGAATACCACAAAACTTTTTTAAAATGACAAAGAGTCTTGATTGAATACCACAAGACTTTTTTTAAGTTGCAAAGAGTCTTGATTGAATACCACAGGACTATTTGATAATGAAAAAGTCGTTTAAAATCTCAATCCAATACACCCTCCTTATTCAGTGACTAAACTAAATAAATATTCTAACAATTCTTTTAATAAATATCATTGAATATTCCTTATGACCGTGTAAGATGACTAAACTCACTAATTCAAAAAATCTTAATCCAATTTTTTGGTAAAGATAATCTCAATTAAGAAATTTCTTTTTGTTAAAATTAATCAAGATTTTTCCTTATGACTCCAACCGTGTTTAGCATCTTTTCCTTAAATAAATCCACATTTCCTTGTTTTTGCACGCGTCTATTATATAATTTTTTTCCTAATATATTCTTACCTAGTTTACTATTATCTTAAATTCACTGTCATGGTCATGCTTAGCTGTGCCAACTTTTTTAAGCTAACAATATATTAAAACTAAACTAAATAAATATCCTAACTTACTTCCTAAAAAGAATATTTCAACTCACTAAATTGCGAGTTTAGTCTTCTTGCACGGTCAATGTAAACTAGTTTAACACAACGTTCATCAATAACTCATCAAATCGTGCATGAGCCGACTTTACAATTCCGTTTTAAAAATAACCTTTTTTTTTTTTAAGGAAGAAAAACTATACCATGCATTATTCCATTATTCTATTTTCTCTCTTATGGATTTTTTAGTAATTTTTAATTTTTGCATTGGATAGTATGAGTCAGATACATATTTAGTGGACACACAGTAGATAGCAGGTAAGTTGCACGTTTTCACCTTCAGCATCATGCTTGCCACGTGTCTATCATTATGTGGCACACGATATGTAGCGTATGCCGTCACAACACCGTATAGAATACTCCGCTTATAAAAATATCTACCTCCCTATAACAGCCTGCAAAAAACGCAAACTTTCTCTCTCTTCTCTTTCTCGCTCTTCACTCTCTCTCGTACGTTTTTAATTTTTACATTTTCATTTTCATTTTCATTTAATTTTTTAATTTCTCTTTCTTTCTTTGTAGCCCCCATCGTGAAAACGAAATCGAACTACACGAACAAAAACAATAATAACTCTCTAAGAAAACGGATCCGAAAGAAAGAAAAAAACAATAACTGAAAACCCTAACCCTAGAAAAAAACGGGGCTTATCCTCTTCTTCCCAAAACCGAATCCAACAATTTCGATTTCGTTTCTCTCTCCAAATTAGGGTTTTCAATTTCTATAATGGAATGCTTTCGTTCATCTGCATCTTCTTATTGCCGGCGCCGATGACCGGAACCGGAGAACGATGCCACCGCCGCAACAACATGACGGAGCAAGAATCATCTGCCTGTCCGGCCGCCGCTCCGGCGGGAATCTCCGCCGCTGATTTGGAGATTGATTACTTCTCGCAGGCGAGGAAAGTGCTGAGCGAGCGTTCACCGTTTGATGTTATCGAGGAACCGTCGACTTCTGCGGCGGTGGAGGTTACACTGCCGAGTGGTTTAGCCAGTTTGTTGAACCGTAACGGGGATAATAAGAAGCGTCAGAAGAAGTTGAATTCCGGTGGTGGTGGTGGTGATAAGAAGAAGAAGAAATCGTCGAGGGCCAATGAGAAACGTGGTTTTAATGTTTGGGTTGAGACGGAGGAGTATTTTAGGGACTTGAATTTGAATGATATCGATACGTTATTGCAGGCTTATACTACGACTTATAGTTTAGTTTCGAACGAGTGTTTTAAAATTCCGCATTTGGATAATGGTTCTAGGTTTAGTTTAGTTGGTAGTGAGAATGAGAAGAAGATTGTTCCATTGTTGAATGTAGTTTCTAATGAGAATGAGAATTCGGATGAGAAGAATGATGTCGAAGAAGTTAATAATGAGAATGAGAATGGTTCCTTGGCAATTGAGTTAAGTGACGTTGTTGAATTGGAAAGAGCTTTGCCGAATAACGATGACAAGAATTGTGATGATTCTGAGAATTGTGTTGGTTTAGAGTGGTTTTTAGGTAGCAGGGATAAGGTTTTTTTAGCTTCTGAGCGCCCATCGAAGAAAAGGAAACTTTTAGGTGGTGATGCCGGTTTGGAGAAAGTTGAAATGAATAGTCCAAGTGACGGGGACCAACCTTATTGTCATTATTGTGGCAGGGGAGATTCGGACGCTGATTCAAACCGGTTAGTAGTATGCGCTTCTTGTAAAGTTGCGGTTCATAGGAAGTGTTATGGTGTGCAAGATGATGTAGATGATTCATGGTTGTGCTCTTGGTGTTCAAAGCAAAAGTGTGATGTTGATGACTCGGTGAATCCTTGTGTTCTTTGCTCAAAGAAGGGTGGCGCTTTAAAACCGGTTTACAGTGCTGTTGAAGGTGTTGGGTCTTCGCCGTTTGTGCACCTTTATTGTTGTCTGTGGATGCCAGAGGTTTATATTGAAGATTTGAAGAAGATGGAGCCTGTTATGAATGTGGGAGGCATTAAGGAAAACAGAAGAAAATTGATGTGTAATATTTGCAAATTGAGATGTGGTGCATGTGTTCAGTGTACTCATGGTATGTTTTGTCGTCTTGTACTAAGCAATTTTCATTTATCTAGCGAGCATTTTAGTGTCTCAAAGCTATAGCTTATTGTGCATCTGTTAGGACTCTGATCGGATTTGTTCAACAATTTTTAGTGCAGTGGGTGAATATAAGTTCAGTTTCTTCACTAATTAATTGCATATACAATTTCCAATTTCACGTTATCTTGGTGCAGACTATGTATTTTTACATCTTGGCGGCATATCTGCTCTAAAACCGGCTATTCATTAATTACATGCTTCCACATGTATAATTCTGTGCTGGTCAAAGTGTTGTAATATCATCCGATTGATAAAAACGCTAAGAATTATTTTGTCTGACTAAAGTTGAAGAACATTAGTTATTCTGCCTGATCTTTTCTAGTGGTAACTGTTAAAATACTAATTTGGTTAGACATTAGAGTTGTATTATACAATATGTGCGCACTTCAAGAGTGCAAGTGTTTGGAGACTTTTCACGTTCCTTGTCTTGAAGAACATATTTCTTTGTAATTAATTCTGTGCACCAAATTATGTTTTTTTGATTTCATAATTGTACCAGACTACCTGTCCCAAAAAACTGTGTAATTAATCAAATTGAGGGTTAACTTCTCTCTATTTTTCTTATTGCAGTTTCATACAATTCAATTTGAAGTGAATATCCCAGTCCTTTATTTTTTCAATCTTGTACAGAATATTGACAGTAGTATCTAATCTGGACAGTCAACTTGTAGTTTATGCCTATTCATTGATTGGAAAATGCAACACATGATCTTGAAGCATCTAATCTGGACCATTGACTTGATTATTCCTATTCATTGATTGTAAAATGCAAATCATGGAGTGACTGTGTAGCTTAAGAGTTTAAATTGGATTAGATGTTGTTGGAGTTTTTTGACTTGTTGATTATTCATATTCATTGATTTAAAAATGCAAATCATGGAGTGACTGTAGCATATGCAGAGTTTAAATTGGATTAGATGTTGTTGGAGTTGTTTGACTTGTTGATTATTCCTACTCATTGATTTAAAAATGCAAATCATGGAGTGACTATGTAGCATAATCAGAGTTTAAATTAGATTAGATGTTATTATTGTTGTCTTCAGGTGTCTTCTAGGTCTGTTTCTTGCTGGCGTGTAATAAATATTTTTGCCAATGAACCTCGAGTTTAAAAGGCAGGCATTGTCGAATTTGCAATGTGTCTGTTTGATGACAAATTGTGAAGACTATGCGTGTTAGTCTCTTTTAAAATGATATACCAGCAGCAGGCTCATTTTTTAGCCATCTGTTTATCCTTTTGCATGCTATTCTTTGGCAGGATAGCATTACATCTCGTTTTTGCATTTGCTGATGAGTAAGTGTAAGGATGGATTGATTTTGGTATTGAACATGCGGCAACCCCCCATCTTTGCATTTTTGATAAATTCTAATTTAAAAATTACTAAAGATATGATATACTATATCAATTCATGGGACCCAACTAAATGCTATTCGTGGAAGTAGGCTGTTTTGGCCTTTAAAATGATTATGTTAACTACCACAGACAGTTGCTTCACAAGTAGATCTTTGATCTATTGAGATGTTGGATTTGGATTCAGTCTTTTCAATGTAGGATTTCCTGAGCAGTGAATATTAGCATACATACTTCTTTCTTTTCTTTTCATTTTTTATGAAGTGTCATGTTTGATCAAGGTTCCGTGGTATGTGCACTTCAGCTCTTGTCTCTTACCTTGTTTCTAATATCAGTATGAGTATCTCAGTGTTCTTTTGATCTGGTGTGTAACTTGTTGGTGCTAGTTGGCATTCATAACTATCTCATGATCTTCAAATTGTTTTAGCTCGTAACTTGTTCCTTCTACATGGTGTTTTCAGGATCCTGCAGAACTCCTTTCCATCCTTTATGTGCAAGGGAAGCTAGACATAGAATGGAGGTTTGGGCGAAGTACGGCAATGATAATGTGAGTTCTTTGTAATTTTCAGAACTAAATCTTCCTTTCCCCTTTCCAGTAAACAAGGAAACAACAAATCAAGCAAGTTGTTGATTATCAATATTGGATTAGTTCATAATATGCCAATAGTAAATAGTCCCTTTTTTTTCCAAGTTACAGTTTTGTCGCAAGAGTTGATTATCATGTACCTTTGTATGTTATACTTTGTCAGATTGAATTGCGGGCTTTTTGCTCGAAACACTCAGATCTACAAGAGAACAGAAGCATCTTGCCTTTGGGAGGCTCTATTCCAGTTGGCAGTGAATTTCCCGAAGCTAATGGCCTTCCAGTGACATCACCAGTGAAAAGTGAACACAATATAAAAATTGGTTGCAGCAATGGAGCGTTGGAGTCTGATAGTAATTCTGACAAGTTGAACCATAATGATGAACCTCCGAATGGAGGATTGTCTGTCGGTACGATTAGCGCACAAAATATGTTGGTATGTGGCGCTGCGCAACCACATAATATTGGTGCGGCAGGGAGAACCAATGAGAAGCTTGATGCCTCTAATTCCCCCAGTTTTGCACTTGTTTTGAGAAAGGTATTCTGCACATCATTAACATACACTGTTTACCGTGAAACTATAATTTTGATGTCAATTGTTTTTTTTCTTCTTTTTCCGTGCTTATTTTAAGCTGACATTCACTTTTTGCCAGTTGATAGAGAAAGGGAAAGTTGATGTAAAAGATGTTGCATTGGAGATTGGCATTTCCCCAGATACATTAACTGCAAATATCAATGTAATGCTCGAAATTTATCATGCATGCCCACTTTGTGAAAAATGATTATTTGAACAAAATTAATTTTATTTTTATGCTGTAAACATTATACTTGCAGGAAGCTCATATGGCCCATGATGTGCAACACAAAATAGTCAATTGGTTAAAAGTCCATGTGTATACGGGTGCATTTCATAAAGGCTCAAAAGCCAAATTCAAATCGGTATCTGTGGATGAAAGTGGAGCTTCAGCTGGTTCTGATACTTCACCGTTATCTGATTCAGGCTTGCTTGATCCTGTTGCTGTTAATGTTAAGTCTGTACCACCAAGGAGAAGAACTATCAATAACATTAGGATTTTGAAGGACAATAAAGTGATATGTTCATCTGAGGGGGTTACTACTAATGACGGTGGGGTGTCAATTGATAAGTCCTTGGTTTGTCAGCCTGAGTGTGAAAATCCAGGAAGTTCTAACAAAGCATCAGTTCCCGATGCCACGGACATGGTAATTTTATGACCTGGTCTATTTGGGTTGGAAAACATTTTTTAGTTTTATTTCCCAACTATGTTAGCATTGCTATGCATAGCCGGTCCCAAGTTCTGATAAAAGGAGAGTTGCGTTAGGCAGTCGACAGCCATCGTAAAACTTTTTTGAATCTTTATAACATGGATCAAATACGTGATAATGTTTTTGGTATTTCCTGTTTTTACTAACCACTCATAGTTCCAATCATGCTTTGTCCTTTTCATTTTGTTTAAAGATTTCCAATGTTTGTAATGTAATAAGGTAAAAAAACCCTGACATATTTGAAATTATTTGTGAAAACAAAGCTTAAAATGAGAATAGAAAATATTTTCTCAAACCTAACAGATCTTTGTCTACTAGAATTCATTTTCTTTTGACTCCTTGAGTAATTAAGTATTCTAAATTATTTAGATAGGCCTTTTAGTGGTTCTTTCTGTCATTTTTGAACCACATGGTCAGTTCTGCTTTTTTTCTTCCTTCCCTTTTGATCTTTGGAACCCGTCTTTCACAATGATATATACATGTTTTGTTAGGATTGTTTAAACACACAGACAGTATATTGTTTTACCATTTTGTAATGAGCAGTTTCATTCATTTTTTTCCCTTGCACTTGCTTAACGAGTAGGATAAGCTAGAGATCTATGTTTAAAATCATTGGGAGAGGTCTGAATCTAAATGATCTATCTTTAAAACCTAGTGGAAATTTTTGTTGTTATTGTAGTAGTAGTACTTGCTTCGTGGGATAACATTTGGTTCTTGTTTACCGGTGGGGTATTTTTTGTTCTTTCTTCTGCTAGCACTTCATTCTTAACAAATCTTAGCAATGTTTTAACTCACTTTGTTTACTATGCTCTGTTTTTCATTCCATGCAGAATTTAACCAAGTCTGAGGATATATTTCATGAGGTTCAAGGTATGGCTTCATCTTGAACCTATCCATTTATAAAATCAAAAGCTACTATACCTATTTCTGTTGAAATTTCTTGCTCTCTTCTTTTGTCATTCCCTCCTTTAAAGGTTGTAATATAGGTAAATTGAAATGAAATGCTAATGTTGTAAGGATTTGATTTTTTAACTACAAACATGCTTCAATTACTTTTATGAGTATTTATGACATCTTTTCTTCCTATGTTATGAGTATTTATAGCTACATTATGCAGGGAATGCTGATGACCCCTACAAATCCAGCTTATCTGTATGCGCTTCAGAACAGAACTCTACTGCTTGTTTGCAGAATGCATCTATGCTTTCCGATCAGCACATTCCAGCTCACTCTGCTTCAGAACCACCCCTTCCTGGTTTCAGGTGAGCTTCTCAAAGTGGCTATTTTATTATATTCAGCATGTACTGTTTTCTGTCTCTTTTTGTGTCGGTATACCACCTTTGACGTGACATACTTGGGTTGGCATTCTACTTTAAAGTCGGCTTTCGTTTTTTGATTGCAGAAAACTGGAAGCAGTCTCTAGTTACGCTCACCCATACATTAACAAGAAACTGCTGCAGATTCGGAATGGCTTGCCCTCGCAGAACCTTATGGGTGAGATAGATTTGAATATTACCTTTAGGAGGCATTTGATGTGATTGTTCTAATTTTCTGTGTACGTGTAAACCTGTTTATTTTAATATATAAACCTGTTTATATAATATATTGGAAAAAGGTATATTAAATAAAATCCAAATCTCCTCGGTATAAAATGTCAAAGTCCTCATTGGAATGATATTTATACCCATTAATAGGTGTCCATGTGTTAGGAAAATTAGAATGGCCAGATACCAAATGACTCCTTAGTATTTTGTTTAATGTTATTTGGACTAGTCTTATAAATTTTTCTCAGCAGGTTTAAGTGGGTCCAGAAATTCTTTCGTTGAATCATTTGGAGTTAATAACTGCCCGAGTAGTGAAAATCAGCAGTTAATTTGTACTGACGTTTCCAAGCCTGATCCAGTAAAGATGGAGCAGTTGGTTATGCAACTTACGGAATTTTATTCAGAAGATGAGTTGGAGTGTGATCTTATATATTTTCAGCATAAACTGCTACAGGAGGCAGTTGCAAAAAAGAGGCTTGCTGGTGTGTGCATCATTTTGTACTGAATTCTCATCTACTTTTTTTTTTCTTTCTAATTAATCTGAAGTTGGCATTATCATTTGTTTTGTATCTATGTTCAATTTTAAACTTACAGCAATATCTGACTGTCTCTGATTTTCTAATTTCAGAAAACTTGGTCTACAATGTTGCCAAGAGTTTGCCCCAGGAGATTGATAAAACACATCAACAAAGATGGGATGCGGTGATTGCTAGTCAATATCTGCGTGATCTTAGAGAGGCAAAGAAACAGGGTAGAAAAGAAAAAAAACACAAGGAAGCACAGGCAGTATTAGCTGCTGCAACTGCTGCAGCAGCATCATCTACTAGGGTTTCTTCTTTCCGTAAAGATACCATAGACGAATCTATGCAACAGGAGGTCATATGCACTTGCTTCTTTTGCAATTCTTTTTAACAGCTTGCATACCGTATTGACAGTAAAATATGATTTTTCAGAATTCATTGAAGTTGGATGCTTTAAGTGGGCGGACTGGTTCATGTTCTCTGCCAATGCCCCGTGCCAAAGAGACTCTTTCTAGAGTTGCTGTCACTAGAGCTTCGTCAGAGAAATATTCGGATTTTTCTTTGCCAAGATCAGATATTTCTAAGGAGCAACGTAAATCATGTGATATCTGCAGACGATTTGAGAATGTGTTAAATCCTATCCTAGTCTGCTCTGGTTGCAAGGTTTTAGGACTCATCCCTGGTCCTTTTCATGCACTTATTTCTCTTTTCTTTTCCCCTTATTAGTTTTTCATGGTTGTAGGTTGCGGTGCATTCAGTTTGCTATCGTAGTGTGAAAGAAACAACCGGTCCATGGTACTGTGAATTATGTGAAGATCTATTGTCAAGAAGTGGGCCATCTGCCATAAATAGCTGGGAGAAGCCATATTTTGTTGCAGAATGTGCTCTCTGTGGTGGTACTACTGGTGCTTTTAGGAAGTCGTCTGATGGTCAATGGGTTCATGCCTTCTGTGCTGAGGTTACTCTTTTTTTTTTTTCTCTAATTTTTTTGCACTACTTGTCATCCTTTAACACCTAACTTAGCCTATTTTTTAACTTTGTGATATTTACAATATTTTATAGTGGTTTTTTGAGTCTACGTTCAGAAGAGGACAGATAGATGCTATTGAAGGAATGGTATGTTCATTGGTGGAACAGATGATTTTTACATTTTGAACTCGGAACTACTTATCTCTTGTCCGTTTACTTAAAAAGAACATATAATTATCTTGCCTTACACCTATTTGTATATTGTTGAATGACAGGAGACTGTGCCAAAAGGAGTTGATATTTGTTGCATCTGCCACCGAAAGCATGGTGTATGTATGAAGGTAATGATAAACAGACACTGTTTTCCACTTCTATCATTTTCTTCAGTCAGCATGCTTTTGGAATTAAGATTTCTGTATGCTTAGCCATTGTTGACATATGCTGATTGCAGTGTTGCTATGGCCATTGCTTGACCACATTCCATCCATCCTGTGCTAGAAGTGCCGGTTTGTTCATCATTATGAGGACTGCTGGGGGCAAGATGCAACACAAAGCTTACTGTGAAAAGCATAGTTCAGAGCAGAGAGCAAAGGTTTTACTTTTTGTCTCTTGGTGTAAAATGTCCTCTTTGTTGGCAATCCATAATGACATCTTAAGTTTCAATTCCTCATTTTCCCAGGCTGAAACTCAAAAGCATGGAGTTGAGGAGTTAAAAAGTATCAAGCCAATTAGGGTGAGACTTTCCTATCCATTTTTTTCATCTTGATTCCTTACTCATTTTTTTAGGGCTTGGTACTGGGATATATTGTTATTGGATAATGGATTAAGTCTCAGTTGTAGACCTGCAAGTTTGCTTTCCTTAGTTTGAAGTACTGGTCACTCTAAAACTATGATGTTATAGCAGCTGGCATTTGTAGAGTCTTAGTCATTCACATCTTGTGTTGAGATTGTTGAGTGTCTCCATGTTGAGGGAATTTAATGCTTTATGTGGGTTTGGAGTATCTTGTGGAATGATTATTGTGGGCATAAAGTAGTTTTGTAGTAAATGATAGCCTGGTCGGAAGTGCTTGGCATTAATGCAATGCTATGCCTGATAATGTTAAACTTCCTGGGTAATGGATTAAGTGCTTGGTAATGATTTTTATTTTGATGAAGTAGAACTTTACTGGATAATGATTATTGTGGGCTTAAAGTCGTTTAATAGTAAATGATAGCCTGGTCGATGGAAGTGCTTGGCATTAATGCAATGCTATGCCTGATAATGTTAAACTTCCTGGATAATGGATTAAGTGCTTGGTAATGATTTTTATTTTGATGAAGTAGAACATTACTGGATAATGATTATTGTGGGCATAAAGTAGTTTAGTAGTAAATGATAGCCTGGTCGATGGAAGTGCTTGGCATTAATGCAATGCTATGCCTGATAATGTTAAACTTCCGGGGTAATGGATTAAGTGCTTGGTAATGATTTTTATTTTAATGAAGTAGAACATTACTGAAAAAATAGTCTTATGTCTGCCACATGATTTTCTGTCAGTACAACTTTAGTTCCCAATTCAGCTGAAATGATTAGTAACTTGATATTTTAACATTCAAATATCTGATTGTTGGTTATCAGAGATGGGCAGTAGAAGAATTAGTAGGTCTGTCTGGTGTTGGTTGTTGATTATGATCCAAGATGGGCAGTAGAAGAATTAGTAAATCTGTCCGGAAGTGGTAGCATGATGAAACTGCCGGTGCTTGTTTCACAATCAAATCACGTTCCTCGTTTGTGTGCATACGATGTGCCAATGCATTTTTCTCTTCTTTTAATATAGAAAAATTAATTACCCATGAACCATAAATTCTTACTTTTATGTTCAAGTTATACTCGCACTGGACATGATCATTATTCAAGTATTTTGTTCATGTAATAATGTCATGTTTATAAAGGAGCGGAGGTATAATTATATGTGCACGAAATTGCAACTGTATAGATAATTTTTTTCTGTTATCAAATAACTTGATTCTTTCTAAATGCACTTGAAACAGGTTGAACTTGAGAGATTACGTCTCCTTTGTGAAAGGATTGTCAAACGGGAAAAGATTAAGGTAAAAATTTAGTTTTTTTAAAAGTTCAGTTAAGGCTTTAGTTGTTTTCCACCATTTGCACCACATTCTTGATGGCGTTTATTGTGTCATGTCTAGAGTAATGTGTGGAATCTATATATATATGTGGTATCTGTCTTTATTTCAAAAAAAAAATGTGGTATCTGTCTTGTACGGATATTTTGATTGTTAACTTCTGATTCTGTCAACATTTACAGAGGGAATTGGTTCTATGCTCGCACGACATACTTGCCTTTAAAAGAGATCATGTTGCTAGGTCTGTGCTTGTTCGCAGTCCTTTCGTCCTTCCAGACGGTAGTTCAGAATCAGCTACAACATCCCTGAAAGCAACCACAGAGGGATACAGGTCGTGCAGTGAAGCGCGCCAAAGATCAGATGATGTAACTGTGGATAGCTCAGTTTCTGCTAAGCACCGTGTCAGAGTTTCTGTATCCATGGACACAGACCCAAAATTGGATGATGACTGCTCAACCTCACAAAGTCACTATAACCACAAGATTCCAGAGAAGATGCAACTTTCTGGCAAACAGATTCCCCGTAGAGCTTCTGCTACATCACGCAATATCTCTGAGGAGGATGCATGGAGATCCAAATCTCGAAAGGTCTGCAGTAAATTAAGACACTGATGTCTTTATTTTTCATTTTTTGCGTACTTTTTACTTTGAAATGTTTGATTTGGTGGGTGAGTTCTGGATTTTGCTGGACAAGACCTTATCCATCGTGCTTGTTTGCAGTTACAGACCAATGAATCATTTGGAAAAGAGCTTGTTATGACGTCAGATGAAGCATCTATGAAGAATTCAAGGCTACCTAAAGGATATGCATATGTTCCTGCGGATTGCCTGTCAAATGACAAGCAGTCTAACGAGGATGTATATGCTGGTGGACCAGGGGAACGTGATGGGTAGAGCGATCTGGTTTTTTATTTACGCCCACGAGGCTGACATCCACATTATAAGATGCCATGCCATTTTGCACGTGGAATTGTATTTGAATATGGCAAAATGTAGGGACAGGACTCTGGTCACTGTATTGTTGCAGAACGTTGCTGCATTCTGCTCTGGCGAGGGGAAGTTTTGTTAACGTTGTTGTACATTCGTTGTGAGAGTAGTAAGCTGTACAGTGGATGAACATTTCTTGCATTTACTTGTATTTGGAAGGGCGTGCATTGGAATAGAAGCATTCCCTCTTGTAAACCATACAAGGCAAGATCAAGAAATTACCTGTTTTTATGTAAAGTTAATGTACATATTATGACAGTCGCATTAATTCTGAAAGGGCCTGTGCTTGGCATCATATTATACCGAGCATATGAATTATGTAACCTAATTTTTTTCTTCTTATACTGCATTCTAATTGATTTTAACGCCGATTGTCATTTGTAATCATTTGAACTGCTAAGTTCACTGTATCTTAATGTAGTTAATGATAAGCTTACAACCATAAGCATTTGAGCTAGTTGAGTTGCTCAAACCTTTGGTATAAACTACAAACATTTGTGTATATTTATTTATTTATTATCATCGCCAATCATTTATGCTGGAGGAAGAAAATGTTGGTTTAGCTTTAGTCGCCGTTGCCTGTGGTGATATGAATGACTAAAGCCGAATTTTCAAAAATTGATTACAGGATTGTTCGTTTAAACGTTGTCAGTGATGACTTATAGCCCACAAGTACGACTTTGTGGCATTAAGCAGAGAGCAAAACCTGTGAAATTCAAGTACAAGTTTGGTGACTCACTGTCTCACAGGCAATTTCACTGTGACACCAAACTTTACACATACACGACAGCTAATGAGTTTTTAGCTCGGGACAGACTAATTCTTATAAACCTTATAAACATTTGTTATTTTTTATTGTGAATATCAGTTCTTAAAATTTTGTTGATTATATGATCTAAATTCATGTCGACAATGGCTTTCTTTTTATAAAAAAAAAAGCCTTAATTGCATGTTTGATCGCTTATGTTTATTTTAGTTTTCAAGTTGGTCTCTTACGTTTTAAAAGTTTCAAGTTGGTCCAAAACGTTACACACGTTGGAATAAGTTAGTCTCTTCCGACACTCAACCTTTAAAGATTTGGGTGGACAATATGGTGATAGAACTTAACTTATATAGAAAATCAATTTAAAACATTTTTTAATTTTTTTTTGATTTTATTAAACTTGATATCATGTCGCGAAAGGGAACTAACTTAACATTTTGGATCAACTTAAAACTTGTAAAACGTAAGAGACAAATTTAAAACTTTTAAAATATAAGAGAGCCACATGAAAACTAAAATAAACATAAGGGATCAAACATGCAAGAAGGAAAAAAAAAATAGTAATATTTGACCGTACTATACTCTTTCTAATGCATGGTGATGGTTATCTACAACGTTTTCTAAAAACACACATTTTAAATCATTCATTCTAACTGAACTGACCCTGACCTTGTTCAACAGTTGATCAAATAAATGTCCGTTAAATACTGTTCATACTGTGGGCATGATATTGTTGACTTGAGCACAGATCTTGGGTGATCCTTCGACTTTGATATCCAGTTTCACAATTCATCGGTTTTAGTTTATCATTTTATTTGAACAATTTCTACGTGAGCACGGACTTAATCAATTAAAAATTCAAAACATGGAAATAAATCTACAACGAACTTTATTTTAATACACATTGCACTTTTCAAATTTATTGAGTCTAAGTTAGCCAATAATTGCTCATATTGTATTCATTTGGAAGAAATGGATTCTGCATGTCAAAATTCTACGCATGACCATATTTTGTGGAGTACTTCTTTATAAATTCTAATCTATTTTATTTTACTTTTATAAATCACAAGTTTTAACATGTTTGCATTTCCGAGCCGGATAAAAACAAAAAAGATGGTAAAGCTCCCCCTCAAAAGTTTTAACACTGTTGCATTTTTAGGATTAAAATTGAAATCATAATTCTAGTTAGGGTTAATAGGCCTTTACCCCCTGTAATATAGGTCATTTCCGGTTTTCCCCCTGTAAAATTTTTGTTTTGATTTACCCCCTGTAAAATATTTTTGTTTTGATTTACCCCCTAATAGGACAAACAAAAACGAAAATTTCTTGGAAAAAAAATAAAATTGGTTTTTGTTTGGCCTATTAGGGGGGTAAATCAAAACAAAAATATTTTACAGGGGGTAAATCAAAACAAAAATTTTACAGGGGGAAAACCGA
>Ga0315914_1003024_pt1 | contig 25715 bp, 13 predicted proteins | sample MpolenodulesMG_FD_203920 | JGI IMG/M metagenome (GOLD analysis project Ga0315914, IMG submission 203920) | Medicago polymorpha root nodule microbial communities from Los Angeles, California, United States - elongated nodules | ecosystem: Host-associated > Plants > Roots > Nodule | place: USA... | reverse complement strand
AAAAACATTAAATTGTGGGGGTAAAATTCCGAGTTTTAAAATAGGGGGTAAAATTCCGATTCAGTCAAAATAGGGGGGGCAAAACTGCACTTAAACCTTTTTTAAATTAAAGTCAAGTAGGACTTTTTTTAATTAGTCATTAAAAATCAAGTTGGTCCCCTGAATCATGTCAGTCTTTATCATTTACTAGCATTTGATGTTATTACATACACAAATTCATTTACTAGTACTAGTATTTGTTATAATGACTATACGCTCAACAGTCAAATAGTACAATCCATTGAGCTAGCTAGGTAGAGACATATATATAGCAATCCATTGAGCTAACTAAGTAGGAGAATACTAAGTAGTAACACTAATAGCAAGTGATGCAGCTTGTACAAAAAACCTAATGTCAGGACCATTAAACTAACAGAAATACATCGACGTAAGCAGAATGAACATTTTTTAATGCAGTATGCAACCAGTGGAACAAAAAGGAAAACTTTTAGGGAGAATAACATGATCGCAAACACATTTAGTCTTGATGGAAGACGAGAAGCAATAAAAACTGAGGCGACAATAGAAGCATTTACGAATATACAACTGGTTAACGCAGGACTCTACAAAAGATTTTGAATAGTCATGGAGGAAAAGGTGGTGTATGAGAAGTGATACAGTTACTGCCCAAAACGTATAAGTCAGTTATGAAAAATGAAATATTGAGAGAGCATAGTGAAGGAGAATGAGAAAGCCTGAAACAAGAAGTTTATTAAATTCACATATGAAATTTATTGAAGTTAAAAAATCCCATGGCAGGTAACAACGTAATTATTGAATCCACATTTGAAATTTCCAATTCCTCATACACATGTACTATTGATGGTTTTTCTCATTAATAAATGCTTATGAATGGTAATTTCTGGTACATTTTCTACCACCAAAAACAGACCCTCTAATTAATAAAACTGAAGCAGCTGTGCATCAAACTGCTATGACAGATCCTGAAGTTCATATCAGCAAACTAAAACTAAAAAAAATCAGTATTCATATCATCAAATTGTGATTTCCTGTATTACACATGTACTCCTATGTTAACACTTCTTTCAACTATCAATTATTCTGCTAAATATTTACACTTCTTTAAATCATAACTGAAAACTAAACCAGTCTAATGGTTACCTATGAAGCATGGACTCCGACACGGACACCTGACACGACACTGACACGGACACATCGACACCGCTAATGTAAAAAATATAGGACACCGACACCGTTACATATATGTTAATTTATTTAAAGACGAACTAAAATGAAATTTAAAATACATATATAAACATCTAACTTGAGCAATTTATGTCATTAGAAAAAGTTCTACAACAAGATATCATAGTATTTGACCTTTATTTATTCATCTACTATCAAAAAAGATAAAAACGATATAATCAACTATAATGTCTATAACCACTAATTGATTAACATTTCTCAAAATATATGTAACTCTTGTATCTATGGTGTGCGGAATCAAGAGAGAAAAAAAAATTGTTTTAGATATTTGTCCGACACGGACCGTTTGAGTGTTATATAGGTGTCGGACACCGATCATAGGAGTGTCGGAGTAAAGTAAAAATCAACTATTTAGGACACCGGTTCGACACGTGTCGTACGGATGTCATAGGAGTGTCGGACACCGACGCGTGTCATACACCGCGACATGCCTAGTCCTAGAGGTCTCCGTGCATCATAGATGGTTACTAATAACTGAGACGGCAGAGGAGAGGACAGCGTGAGTAACTGACGGTGACGCGGCGCCACGACGATGAACGGTGGAGGGGCGACGGTGGCGGCGCGGCGGTGGTGGGTGTTTGGGTTTTTGGTAGACTATGAAGAGAGAGCAAAGTTTTCAGTTTGGAGGGAGAAGTGAGAAATTCAATGGTTACTAATAACGCGACTTTTGGTTTTCTTTTAGTTTAGTCCCCGTGACATATTATATTACCTTGTAAGCACAAAACATTTGCTATCTTTGTATTTAAACTAATAATGTAAGTACACATTCAAGGACTACTTTGTATTTAATTATGAGTCGGAGACCTTTGTAACAACGAGGTGCAGAGTCAGGGACTAAAGTGACCATTTACGAAAACAAAAAACACGGAATCACAGTTGTGACATGTTGGATTTCTCTTATGAAAGGCTCACCAACAAAAAACCTAATTTTTTGACTAGCAACACATTTCCTTAGCAATTTAAGCGCCTTTTGGAGATCGACTGCACCCTGATCCAACATGTAACATCCCATACTGGTTTCAGGATTGTCGACTGGCCCCACAAATAACAATGAGTCATTTCAGCGTGTTTTGTCCTCACTATGCTTTCTAGGAAACTTCCCCGAAACTCACTCATCTCACAATTTCTCCAAGTCAAACATGACCATCAATGCTCCATCGGCTCAAGTCACTGAAAGTGAAAATTCTAAATTTGAAGAAGAAACTACAATTCTAAATTGGACAATACTCAACAAAAAAGAAAACGAAGGAATACAGGTAGTCACATGTCCAACTCTATTGAGTTCAAGAAAGCATATAGCATTTGCAAGTCACAATTGGATTACTCACTACAAGAATTTTGACTTTTATTGAGGGAAATTAACCCTCAGTAATGTAAAATATCTCTTAGTAATACACATTACTGGCAGATTGGTGTCCCTCAGTAATACTGGCGTCAGTAATGTTACTGGCAGAATTTTCCCTTAGTAATGGTGATGCAATTATGACAAAACATTACTGAGGGATTTATTCCCTCAGTAATAGTGACAGAAAAGTCCGTCAGTAATCACTGGCAAACTAATCCCTCAATAATGTTTAGACAGATATGCATTACTGACGGAAATTTCTGCCAGTAATGTACTCCACACACTTTTTCTTATTCCTTCCCACTTTTTTATTTTAATAAATTAATAAAATTAATTAAACACAAATAAATAAAGAAATAAAAATTAAATTTAATAAGACACAAATTAATTAAACAACAACATATCATCATAATATTTGTACAATCCATAAATAGTTTTCGTACAAAATCCTAAATATTTCAATAATATTCGTACAATCTAGAAAACTAAGAATAAACTAATTATCATAATATTCAGGCAAATTCGATCTTGAACTCCCTCGTGATGATATCCGCTCTTATTTCCTCCGCTCCCCGTATTTTGGGAATTTTCTTGCAAAGCATCATCTATATAAGTCTTAAAGTTTCCATATAATTATCTTGCTGCCTTTGAAAAGCTTCAACAAAAGCTCTCATGGTGTTCTGCACATGTATTCAAAATGAATTAGTGTTAAACTTTCAGAACAAAATAGAAACAAATTATGCAGTAATAATATGTTAAACTTACTTAGAAGGTTGTGTTGCGTGCATTAGTGTTCACATTTGGAGTAGCAAGCTTTTTAAACCACACTCTTTGGAAGTTTCAATCAATGGCCTTTTATGGGTTTTAGCAGTAAAATACAATCTTTAAAAACAATGCCCTGATTCAACACAAAACTCATATTAGTGTGGAACTCATTCTTCAATATATCACCAGCCTTTTATGCATAGAAGACCACACTAACTATTAGAAGTTTTTCCCAAGCATACAAATACTAAACAATGAGAATAACCAAGAAGTTCGTACCACAAATTTTATGTGCAATGTAAGTGCATTATTTGGTCCTATTACAAAGAGAAAATGTACTTACCGGTTCATAATACAGCCTGCTATAATCGTTTGATATTTGTCCAAACTGTTGAATGCAAAATGATCTACACAAATCAATATGTTTGAAAGCTTAACACAAAAACACTAAGACAACAAATTAATAATTTAATTGAACCAAATAACCAGATCTGGAGTGCAACAAGTTAAATCAATTGCAAAAGAAAAAGGAACAATTAAGGCACCACTAATAATAGTACATGGAACTAAAACCAATAATTTACAGTGTTCTACATGAGCATTCTTAATACGAATAGCAAACAAAGACAGTTCATTAGAACTCAAAAACATTCACAATAATTCAGAGTTTATACTTAACACAATTCTTAATACGAATAGTTTTAAAAAACAGGTACATGCGTAATTGAAAACTACAAGCTCAAAATCATTGAAACAGATGTTGTTCCGTCCAATATTTTTCTTTTTTAGCTTCTGGTGATGGCAGGATATACATATTTTCTTGCATTATTAAGACCTCTTTGCATCTTCAACAATACTGTTTGTGTGTGTAAAAAGGTCAGCATGACTACTAATAATATTAACTCCTATAAAATGGCCACAAACTCATAATCAGCATTTCTATGTTATGAAAACTTGCTGCTACACAAATAAGCTAATTTTACATGATAATTTTATTTAAAACCTAATTTTCTCATACTAATCACAATACCCATTAATCTCACATAAAGATTTCAAGCCTAGATAATTAAATTCAAGTCTAGGAGAGGGAGCCCACCTCAATCGTTTATGAACTCATAAGAATTTGATGAACTTTGATGCCCTTCAAGTTTTCCCCAATTCTACAATCACTTGAAATCCATTTAAATTTAATGCTTCCAACTTCTCCAATGAGGTGATTGCTAACCAAAATCCACACATGTAACAGCACAACAACAAAAAGGGAAAATCAATTAGGTTTCAATTTCATTCTATTGCGTTTCAATTTCCTTGATCCTAATTGCTAATTCGAGTTCCCTTTGCTTTAATTAAAACCTAATTTGAGAAACTCACCTCAATTAGCAGAGATCCCTCATGATTTTGATGATGTGTGTGGCTTCACCAAGCTCCAAACCTTCATTCTTCTGCCCTTTACCCATTCTTCAACATGAGCCCTTCATCTTCTTCCTCGGCTAATGGGCAGCTGTCTATTAATGAGATGAACAAATGAGAATGATTGAGCACGTGAGAGAGGAAAGATTGAGATGGTTGAACCATAGAAATGCAAACGAGATGAAGGGGACGATTGAGATGAAGCAAAAACCCCTTCTTCCGAAATGAGATGAACGAAACCAGATGTGTGTTTTTTGGGTAGAGAGCCAAATGTGTCTTTGGTTTCTGCTTCTTCTAATTTTCTTATTTGTTTTTTTTTATTAGAAGTTGAATTAATTGGTTAGTGGTGGAAATAAAGGTTACTGGTGGATTTCTTAATCTCTCATAACATTATTGACCGATTAAAATCTGTCAGTAGTTCAATCCCATGTGCAGCATCATTATTGACGGAAAAAATCCGCCACTAATCTAAGGCAGATTTGTCAATTGCAGTACTGACAGATTTATCCGTCAGTAGCGTAACTTACTGAATTATTGAGGGCTTATTCTGCCAGTAATGTTATTGAGGGTTTTTGTTGCATTACTGAGGGTTTAGACCGCCAGTAATTACTGAGGGTCTAAATCTGTCAATAATGCAATTTTATATTGGTCACTAATATAGGGAATTCTTGTAGTGACTAAAACATAGAAGAATGAAGTAAGTACTGTTTCTAACTACGATTTTATTTTCCTAGCCCAATAGCTTCTTGCACGTCATCCAAATTTCTCATTTTGTCCCTGTTTGAATTATATAATCCGAACTATTTATTCAATATTTTGGATTATATTATCCTAGCAGCCTAAAAATCTTGGTTACACCTACAAATTACCTTGGTTATTGTAATTCTTATATTAAACTTTTCAGAAAATATAATCCGAAATAGAAATGAAAGAAACATAAACATTTGGGGAAACTAACCAAAAACCCAAGTCAAAATGTTCAAGGGTACTTAACATCTGCCTCATTAAAAACCTTATCTTACGAAAACCAGTGGGATAAAACCTAGACAAGGAAAAAAAGAGTACCGAGCAACCCACCAAATCAAAAGGAAAAGAGAACCCTGGAGTGATCAACATCAACAAAATCTAAATTCAACATATCCTAATTTCTTCCTATTTAAAGAATCTAGAATACAAGGTGGATAAAAGCTCCCACATTAATTGAAAGCTTTAAAGTGCAAACAAATATTGTCTAATAGCCAACAGGGGCTCTTAAAGCCACCTCTTGTTTATTGATACTCTCCAAAAAAGCTTGAGAGGATGCCAATTGATCACTCAAAATGTCTATCTTCAAGCGCAACACTTCAACTTCTTTGGTAACATGTTCCTTGGAATCCAATAGTTTTTTTTAATACATCTTGAGATACTTGCATGTCAGGACACAAAGTGCGCCTTTCGACACCATCCAACCAATCCTTATCAAAACCAAACCTTCATGCATCTTGTAATAACTCCTCAAATTCAGATTGGAATGACCCCAATACTTCCAACACACTATGAGTTTTGAGGAATTTCAATACTTCCTAAGTGAAGTGTCTTTTAAACGGACAAAAGGATGCTTAACAAAGAATTCATTCAACAAATAAAAATTCCCCAAATCCAAATGATTCTTGGAGACCAGTTTCTCAAGCTCACTTTTGACAAGAAAAGAACTTAAATCTTCTACTTTTTGACAAGGGTTTTCTGAAATTATAGAAAAGAATAATTACGCCTATTTGAATACAACAAAGTTAATTAAAAATAAAAACCAAACAAAAAATACCTTTATTAGGCACCGGAGGAAATTGATATGCAATAGGAGATGTGATACTAGGGGAGGATTTAGATTTGGAAACTGTTATATCATCATCCTTAGGAAATTGTTCCTCAATATTTGAGCTTACTTTCTTGAAAGAATCATGATTTAGAGAACCTGAACAACATGTTGAAAATAATAGAGTTAAGAATCAAAAGGGTGATGATTTTTTAAGTAACATAAGAATAGAAAAAATATATATTCAAAGAATTTTCACCTTAGTCATTGGTCTCTGCAGTGGCAATGGAAAAAGAAGTCCTTGCTATTTGGCTATCACTATCTTCCTACACAGATTCAAATCAACAAATGATATTATCATATCTTAAGTATTAATATGTATAGTAACAACATTACTATATTTAGCTATGTATATTTAAGTCAGGAAGAGTCTTGTTTTTTAAAACTAAAATTGGGAAAGGAGGAGATTATTATTATTAAATAAAGTAACACTAATGACATGTTTTCAAACGCCCCTAAGGGGATTTGAACCATGTCCCTTAAAGTTATAAGGTCAAACTCTTGCCGCTGAGCTCACCACTCACAAACAAAAGAGCTTAATTTGACTACATATTTAATAAAAAGTAGAAAAGAAAATAATTCCAGGGCTACAATTTTCCTTAACTTTAGATACAAGATTGAAAAGAATTAATTTTTCCAACTTTTGAGGTTCCTAATGCATATAAATGGGTCCCAAATGCCTAAACTTAATTAATTGAAGTACAATTGAGTGTGTATGATTGATTAAATCTAGCTTAGATTGGAAGTAGATTGAATTATGTGTAAATCTGAAAATAGACGAACTTTGTGAAATATGAGGAATAGACGGACTTTGGGAAATAATGAACTATGCCATGTTAACTTGCAAATGATTATATGCTAATGATAAGATGATGAATAATGATGGAATGGGTTAATGAATATGTGGATGAATCATTGATTAACTAAGGGTAAGTGGTAAATCGTCTAAGACTTAAATTGGCTAAATGAAGTAATATTGTTTTATTGATGTGAATGGTGAATGTTGGTGTGATAAACATGATGGTGTGATATTATGATGATGATGAATTTTTTATGTGTGAATGTATCTATTTGATAATGCAACAATGAGTTTGGTGTGGCGATATATTATATAATGGTGTGAATTATATAATGATGAGTTTTTGGTGATGTGCATTATCGACTCTATACTTGAATTCCATGCATTCATAGTCCTGTAATCACAAAGAGGAGTAATCAAGAAGATGAGAGATCACTCGGTGAAAAAGTTCTGATATCCAAAACTGTACCACATGCATGTAAAGTCGTGTCTAGAACATTGCATGCATATGAATATGTGAAAGTCATGTTTTCAATTATGCGACTATATATGAAGATGTGTACATGACTATGAGAATATTTGGTAATGTTTGTGTACTTGTAATGATGGTGATGAATTGTGAATAGTGTGAATGGAATTGGTGATAAGGTGATGATGTAAACACTTGTTATATCTTGGATTCATAGTTTTGAGAATTGGTATGTCTATTTACATGAGAATATTGCCGATGTATTCGATTGTTGAATATATGATATTTGTTGCCTTGAAACTATTATTATGTTCATGATTTCCTTTGTTGAGTATTTCTCACCTTTTTGTGGGTTTCTGCCTATGCCCTTGTGGTATAGACGTGCAGGTTGAGGATGCGTGATCGTCGTGAGTATCCGAGGATAGCTCGACGCTTCCTCGTTTTTATGCTTACTTTTGGAGTCTAGTAGTGGGCTCTGATTAGGATTTTGTCGGGAGTTTATTTATTTTATGAATCCTATGATTTGAGAAACTTTGATGTTTTATGATGATGTATTTGAGATATTGAGACAATGAGTTTATGTTGTTTTAAGTTATGAATCCGCTGCGACTGTTTATGACATTTCATGCTTATGATTAATTATGACTTCTTATGGATTTAAAGATGAAGTAGCACCTTGAACCTTGAATTTATATGTTGATTTATTACTAATTAATGCATGTTGGGTTTGTGGGTGTTACACTAAACATATTGCCAAAGATTCTCGCAAGAATTATACAAGAATGATTCAATATATTTCTGATATAATTTTAACATTCCCGAAAATTTATAAGGTAAAACAGTAAACCTGAATTAGGAGATCCTCACTTCCATTTGGTGCAATAGAATTTCAAGGAGATTTGAAGATGAACCCAATGTACACACTAGTATGGGAATCTGACAATGAATAGCGTGCACCATATCTTTCAATATTCACTAGAATATCATATGTCAAAATATGAAACCTGCTTTATTGCTTTTGATGTGCTTCTATAGATGACAAATATTTGGCAAAAGAGGGTGTTTCTGTCATCACAAAACATCAACATGAGGTTCTTAAACAACTAAAAGTAAGTTATTGAATGAACAATTTATCCAGGGTTTATTAGTAGAGATTACCTCATTTAAGCCCAAGAGAATTCACATGGAAGAATAACATTCATTTCAGCATGAATAACAATTAGACTCTTATCTTCATCCTCCTGATTTGTTTCAGTCATCATCATCATTCTATTGATTTGTGTTAGAGTCACCACTTGCAAGAAAAAAGAATAAATTAGAAGACAATAGGAATAGGACAATATCTTGAGGAAATAGAGGTTGTTATAAAGTGCAATCTTAGCTAACCTTATAATCTTCACTTTTGGTATTCATAACTGATCCTTCAATACCTATGAGGTTGTGATGTAAACGCGTAACAATATATTTAGTCACAACCAAAAAGGTGAACAATCCAATAAAACCATTACATATAATTGCCAACTATAAGCCAGAGTATTCAGTGCAGAATCTTCCAAGTTATTACTACCAGTTTAGACAGCTAATGCTTATATGACTAAAAGTAGGGTGAGGAATTGCAGGCAAGTAAATCTAACCAATGTGGAAATAAGCACTTATTTCAAACATATTTCACGAATTAATAGCCTGTTCAGATTGACTTTCTTGAACTAATTCTCAGAAACACTTATGACTTATGAGACCGTTAGTAAGACTTAACGAATCAACTTATGATGTGTCCATGTGTTTCTTTTTAGCTTATTTACATAAGCTCTCTGAGATAGCTTTTGAAAATAACTTATAGCTTATCTACAAACATTTTGACAGCAGTTTATCTTTTGTTATCCAAATTAATAACTTATACATAAACACCGACACTTATATGAAACACATTTATGTATAAGCACTTAATTAAGTTGTTTATCCAAACATTGATTAATTCAATCATTTATTCCAATTCATCATCAAACAATCGACAAAAACACTAAAGGAGAATATAAACGAATTTAAAAATAAAATTAAAATTAAACAAACGAGGAACCGAGAAATGCAAAATTGACGGAAAATCAGTCATATAAATCAAAATTGCGATTCACAACTGAGAAAAAACATGGATCGAAGATAACTGCAATGAGATCTAGAAGTAGAAACCGGAAACGCAAACAAAATACGAATCTCATAAGCTTACCTTTACAATGGATCAAAGAGTTTTAAGTTATTTATCAAAGAGTTTTTCTTCGTTTAATTAAAACATCTGATTAAAAGATAATTAAAGACAAGACATAAGAACTAACTATAAGTAAAAACAGAAGGAAATGAATAAGGACACATATTTTAATACTAGTTGATAACACATGTTGTTATCTATAGTCCTTTCTTTACAAAGAGTTTTCTTTCTTATTTTTAAGGACTTCTAATCCACTATAAACCAAGTATTATTCAACTTGCCTCTTTGAACTTCATGACTGTTTTTTCCTCTGCATCTTTAGGCTATACACTAGAATTCATTTAGTCATCTCCATAACATTTGAAATATGCCTTGTTGAGGAACCAAGTTTTTTTTTATTTTTCTATCTCTTCAGACTACATTTTAACAAAAAAGTTTGTGGTTACTACCAGGCTAAATTACATGCGTGTTTGTTTCTGAGCATGATAGAGTCAAGTTTAGGAGTTTAACTCTAATAGAGATCTTAGAATTCAAATCATGTATCAATTCAAACATATGAACACTATATGGTTGATTTACATAATTGAGAGAATTCATTATGCTTGTCTTGTTGATTCTCTTAGATTTATCTTCAAGCTTGTACTTGAATAATTGATTCAACAGGAATCGGGAGACCAAGTGATCAGAAGATGTGAGATTTTGAGTTAGACAGTGACCAGAGACTCTCTACCATAGCTATTGCTTGACTTGCTTGGACGTATGTGATCAGTGATATTGTTCCAGAGGAAACATTAATTGCTCGACTTGCTTGTACTTTATTTCATTGGAGGTTTTATTATGGGGAAAAAAAAATTAACCCTCCAAAACCTTCATATCTCAAACTCTTCTATTTCTTTCATTTGTTCATTCAATTTTTTTCCAGAGTCTTCCCTTCTATTCCCATCTAAACTCACAATCATAGCCTAAAACATGCCTCTTAAGACTACTAAAAAAAACATAGAATTAGACCCCTGTATTACGATTCAAAAACAAAACAAATAAGAAACTGAGATTCTAAATTGGACAATACTCCCAACATAAAAGAAAAAGAGGGAATACTAGTCACATGTCCAACTCTATTGAGTTCAATAAAGTATATAGCATGTACAAGTCACGACTAGACTACTAAAACAAAGAAGAATCGATTAAGTATTTCTAATTAAGATTTTCTTTTCCCAGCCTAATAGCTTCTTTGGCCTCGTCCAAATTTCTCATTTTGTTCATGTTTAAATTACATAATCCGAACTATTTATTCAATATTTTAGATTATATAATCCAAACAGCCTAAAAATTCTGATTACACCTAAAAACTACCTGGGTACTTGTAATTCTTTTAGCAAACAGTTCAGACAATATAATCCAAAAAAAATAAAATATGAAAGATACATAAACACTTGGCGGACTAGACCAGAGCCCAAGTCAGAATATTCAAGGTTACTCAGCGCCTCATTAAAACACTTATCTCGGGAAAACCCAGTAGGATAAAACCTAAGTAAGGGAAAAAGAGTGCAGAGCAATCCACCAAATCACAAGGAAAAGAGAACCCTAGAGTGATCAACATCAACAAAATCTAAATTCAACATATCCTAATTTGTTTCTATTTAAAGAATCTAAAATACAAGATCGATAAAAGCTCCCACAGTGAAAAGCTTTAAAGTGCAAATAAATATAGTCTAATAGCCAATAGGGGCCCTTAAAGCCACCTCTTGTCGATTGATACCCTCCAAAACAGCTTGAGAGGATATCAATTGATGCTTAAGAACTTCCACATGTTCACTAAGAACTTCCATTTGTTCACTTAAAATGCTTATCTTCAAGCGCAACACTTCAACTTCTTTGGTAACATGTTCCTTGGAATCCAATAGTTTTGTTAATACATCTTGAGATACTTGCATATCAGGACACAAAGTGCGCCTTTCGACACCATCCAACCAATCCTTATCAAAACCAAACCTTCGTGCATCTTGTAATAACTCCTCAAATTCAGAATTGAATGGCCCCAATACTTCCAACACACTATGAGTTTTGAGGAATTTCAATAGTTCAGCTAGTAAATTGTAAGCACAACCCTTGTATCTATTACTAAGTGAAGTGTCTTTTAAACGGACAGAAGGATGCTTAACAAAGAAATCATTCAACAAATAAAAATTCCCCCAATCCAAATGATTCTTGGAGACCAGTTGCTCAAGCTCACTTTTGACAAGCAAAGAACTTAAATCTTCTACTTTTTGACAAGGGTCCTCTGAAATTATAGGAAATAATAATTAAGCCTATTTGAATCCAACAAAGTTACATTAAAAATAAAATAACAAAATACCTTTACAAGGCACCAGAGGAAATTGATATACACCAGGAGATGTGATGCTAGAAGAGGGTTTAGATTTGGAAACTGATATATCATCATCCTTAGGAAACTGTTCCTCAATATTTGAGCTTACTTTATTGAAAGAAACCTGATTTAGAGAACCTAAACAACATGTGGAGAAGAATAGAGTCAAAAATCAAAAGGGTGATGAATTTTGAAGTAACATAAGAATAGAAAAAAATATATTCAAAGCATTTTCACCTTGGTCATTGGTTTCCGAAGTGGAAATGGAAACAGAAGTCATGGCTATTGGGCTATCACCATCTTCCTACATAGATTCAAATCAACAAATGATATTATCATATCTTAAGTCATAATATGTATAGGATCAACATATTTAGCTGTGTATGCTTAAGTCAGGAAGAGTCTTGCTTTTTAAAAATAAAATTAGGAAAGGAGGAGATTATTATTATTAAATAAGGTGACATTAATGACACTTTAAATTACAAACAAAGGAGCTTAATTTGCCTTAACTTTAGAGTTTAGATACAAGATTTACAAGCAGTAGATTAAACACAAAAATAAAATGAAAACTAGTTTAAAACTTGATTCTTAGGAATCCAATCCAATCACATGGAAAGTTGGTTACGAACGATAAACTCACCTGTGAAGATGTTTTACACTCAGAAGTAACTAACTGGCTTGATGATGAACCTACTGCATTTAAATGAGTTGACGATGTTATTGTCTTGGTATTCCTTGCGGCATTTCCTTCTTCAACATTTATCTGGATACCCTGCTTTAAATGTAAAATGTTTAAGATTGTAGGATAATTCAATTAAAGTGTCAAAAAGAATACAACCAGAATAGGGGGAAATGGAAATACCTTTTGTTTAGGAACAACTTCTTGTGCAGGTTGCTTATTCTTTGTTTCTGTAATGGTGGACACAGTTCCCTCTTCTGTTATTTCTGATGTAGAACCCTCCAACTAATTGCATTGCATGAAAATGTAAATTAGTTGCAGCATATTTTTAAGTAATAAGTAAAGTTTATTTTCTTTAATATTTCCTTTTAGCTTTATGTTGTGTTATCCCTTAAAATATGTATGAATATGACGGAAAGGTGGTTTCTTATTGTCCAAGGCACCAGGCATGTGAAAGGGGACCAAAAAGTTTGTTTTCACACATTTTTGGGTTGTGGCTTGTGCCGGCTGCATGGGACGTTGCGCCAGGCATCACCTATACTGATGTGGCTTGCGCTAGGCACATGATCTGGGGCACTAGGTTCCCAGTATTACAGATCTGTTCCGCTAGGCATACGGGGCCTTGCAGTTTTTCAGCATCTTTCGAAATCACAGCACTTTATAATCGAATTCACAACACTTTTATATGCACAATGAGATGGTACTATATTACATTATCTTTCTGAGAAGGTTTGATGGTAGTATCAGTTTCTCCAAGTGGATGTTGATCCATTAATTCCTGTAATAAGAATAGATGCATTAGTGATCTTGAGCGATTAATTGCATCCATAACTAACTATGGCCTTAGACCATTAAATAAGTAATTATTTTGAGAGGAATATCCAAGGGAATTTGACATGGTCTGCGAATTACTTCAGAATTTGTTGGTATTAATGCTGCTGATGGTATTTCTAAATTAGTAACATTTTCAACAAATCCATGCTCTGCCTTTTCTGTTTGTTTCGTTTTCATCTGCACAAAAAGTAGCATATTTGATTCAAAGACATTTTCATATTTGAATAAATAGATTGGTATTCACCTGTGGAGAAGTCAACTTGTGTTCTGATGCTGCTTTGTAGCACTCTCTTTGTATTTCTTTAAATCGACAACGCAAATCAGAATCTATATAAAATATTTTAGAATAGCATCGTTAGATTGTTGAGCTTCTATTAGTAAGTATTGTTGAGCTTCAATGAGTTCTTACATATTAGAAATACTTATTCTAGAACCATTCTAGTTTAAATGCTTCAATTGTTTATATTCTTTAAAACAACTAGTTAATTTTTGAATATTAAAAAAGACAGAAATGTGTATATTAAAGATAAAACAAATAACTATACTGTAATATCCCCTCCATGCAATAAAAAAAGAAAAGAAAAATGATTACATTATTACGTAAGTGATTTTGAAACTATTATGCATGTTTGGGTGGATAGGGGTGATTATGCTTGGATGTGATGGTATGAGTGTCAAATTCGTATGGTTTTCGTGGGATGGTATATTCTTCTGTGTACCCCATAATGGATTAATTATTAGATTTTTGAATTCTACACTTAAATCCCTTCAGTTTGGATATAAATTTGGTATGATTCGGATGAGAAACGGATTCAGAAAACACATTTAAAGTTTGGATTTTATGCTGAAAAATCGCCTACGGGTTTGGCTGATTTATCCGAAATAAGCTAAAACGTGAATTTAAATTGGGTGAATGGTTCCAGAACTTAATATGTATGTCTAAAGAGCCGAATAAGTGTTTGTTTTGAAGTTGAAATGCAGAAAGTTAGAAGCTGACGCAATAAGTCGAAATAAACTGTTATGCAGAAACGGGATTGTGGTGCTGACAGGAGTTTATTTGGGACATGAATGGTGTAGAAAATTCAAGAAAATGCCAAGGTGAGTTCCTTTAGCTTAGAACCCACCTTTGGGGATCGATTATGATTATGTTAGATTATTGAGATAACATGAATAATTAAACCATTTTTATGATTTCTTGTCTTTTGTACAAGCATGACTATTATGCCATATGAATGATACATTAGAAACAGAATAAATATGAGATAGTAGAATGATTATTTCTGAATTAGGTACCATTATTAGTTATTCTAAAATCTCTTTTATGTTAATAAGTATGTTTATGTTAGTATAATTGTTGGAGGGAAATTCTATCAAGACAATTTATATATATAATTATAGTACTGATTTGAAATACAGTCTATGAGTAATACGCTCACAGTGAATTATAGAAAATCACAGAAAAATGGAAATGAGTAGAAAAAATTGAAATGAGTAACATGCTCAAAGAAAAAGAAAGAAAGAAAAAATAAATAATAATAAAATTGACAAAATCTCCGTTTGCTACAACGAAGAGATAATGTAGCCTATGAGGTACGACTCATAGTAACGAATGTGAAAACTCTGTTTGCTACAACGAAGAGATAATGTAGCCTGTGAGGTATGGCTCATAGTAACAAAATGAAATAATTACCGTTCACCACAACAAAGAGATAATGTGGTATATACGCACATAGTGAAATGTATAATTAATGACATGAAATTTTAAGTCAAGAATTATTCGGTTAATATTTGAAAGAAAAAAAAACTTATATTTTTCAATTATGGAACCAAGGAAAAATTCTAAGGACCCTCCAACATGAATACTAACATAGCATACACATATTAAAATGAAAGTTATGTTTAGAATGAATTAGCTACGAAGCAATATTTCATGAGCATTTTACCAATCGTTGGAAATGAGGAATTTTAGTTATGGAACTCCGGCTTAGGTAGCCGAAACTAGTTATTATCAGAAGAGAATCAGAGACATACTCAGATAAGTATGTTAAAGTATAAGCTATACCAGAATACGATATATTGAATATATGATTATGATTATGATTATGATTACGGTGATTATGCTTATGATTAAAGTTATGAGTATGACTATATTTATGATATAATTAAAGTAGTATTTCAGACAGCGATTCTAGTTATCCCTTGATCGCTCAGTTATGCATAATGAAATTGTATAAACTCAATGGGCTGAGTATAGAAATAGACGGCGATCCTAGGTTCCCCGAGGTTACCTACAGCCTAGGATAGGTGGAACTCACTGAGACATCTTGTCTCACCCCAATCCCTTTTATTTATTTCAGAGATACAAGTTATTATACGACATGATGGTTCGTGATGAAGAAGCGGAAGTAGCTGGACCATATAAAGTACACATCAATGGTACTATCTTTGAGGTAATAGGCGAAAACTTCTATGATTTTTTCAGAGAATTTTTATTTATTATAATTTTAATGTATCAAGTACCAAGTTTAATGCACATGCTAGATATCCTAGGTGATTTCTAGCATGGGTGTTACATATACGTCATCATTGACAGGATCATAATATATACACATACCAAGAAATCAAATAAATTTTGTTATTTTTGATGAAATTATGTGTGTATTTTTCTATAATACCCGAAACATTTATTATTTTATTCTATTATTTATCTCTCTACAATAAATAAGTAACTGCATTATTGACAAGTCAATATTACTGTTGCATTGAAACTTGAAAGTGACAAGTAATGTGAAACAAAATTATTCTCCAAAAGCGATAAGTATTCTGAAACGGAGGGAGTATGTGTGATAGTTGAAGTAATCGGTTGTTTGGATATGTTTTAGATTATTCCAACAGAAATCACATATACATTTTGAAATCTTTGAGAAGGGATATGTATTCATCATATAGAAAGTGACTATATATACATATCATTATATTCTAACGGACTTTGTAGCAGTGTGCATTTGTAAAACACACAAATTCATGAATTATGATAAGCATCACAAGAAATTTGTTATTGCTGTGTAATATTCACAACGAACATGTAATGGTTATGAACAATATTTGGCAAAGTGTGTACCTAAGTTGTAGCTGAAAATGTCATCGTCAAAGTTGTAGGATGTTGCTGAAGTTAGAGAGAGTTTTTGACAACTATGTACAAAACGATATTCAACTGTCTGAAAATGAACTCCCTGGGCATGGCAGAGGCTTGGTAGGTTGGCAAATCCTACAGCTTTCAGATTTGGAATCTCAACTTCACTTTTTGATATTTCTTCAACCTCGTCTTTTTTATCACCTAATTCACTTTTGAATATTTCCTCTAGCTCATTTGCTTCTCTTATCAACAAAACCTTTAGCTCAGGAAACTCTTTACAAATGGAAACCTTAAAGATACATTTTAACTTTTTGCATTTTTCTACAACAAGTGTTTCTAGCTTTGGGAAGCATGTGTTTGAAGACTGAACAATTTTATTTTCCAAATCGTCTTCAATGAGATGCTTCAACTCTTTGCATTCTTCTATTCTTAGACTAACCAATTGTGGTAGGCATCTTATAACAGATGCGGAGAAAACAATTTCCAATTTTTCACATCTATATATTTCCATCGTTTTAAGGTTTTTGAGGACAAATGAATATTTGAGACCCACAAAAGGACACTTCATCATAGGCAGATCAAGCAACTCAATGGTTTCCAAACTCAAGTTCATTTGTTGTCCGTTATCTTCATTGCTACTCAATTCCTATTTGTACATACACAAAATCTATTAGCAGTATGGTTATTAACATATCTAAAATTAAGTATCTCATTTTATATTATATTCTTATATTACTGGAAATTTAGGCATAATACACTTTCAAATTTCAATTTATTAAATGTATATATACAATTATTATTCTTGGGCCATCATTTATACACAACAAGAAGAGCGGATAGACCATTTCCGTGTAAACACTAGTAAATATAAAATGCATAATGTCAGATCAAAATATTACCAAAATAGTAAACTGTGTTAAAAAATATAAAATGTTATTTTCCCTTTACTTTCTCAATGTCACATTTTTCAGGGGAAATGGCATTCTCCGACTAAGATGGAAATTGTTAATTAATCTCACAAACAACAAAGATAGTGGAAAGAGGGATACCTTGATGAAATCACCACTAGCTAACTGCGACCATTCCTTGAGTCCAAATATGTATTCCAATTGCACACACTTTTCAACGTAGAGCCTTTTCAATTTTGGGAAGACATTGCCAAAATTATTGCCACCAATACTGTTATGATCTCCAGTGTCTATTATTATTTGCTTCAATTCATCACATTTCTCAACTGTCAAGGTTTCCAACATTCTTAAAGCAACAGATACGATAAATACAGATTTCATCTTCGGAACATTAGAGATTTTAATCTCTTCAGGATATTGAGCACTGTTCAATATGTCAAGGCAATATGAATTTGATTCCTGCAATGTAATTATATAATCCCAATGAAAAGAAACTCAAAATTAAACCAAATACGTATTCCTCTTATGTCACTCCTAATTAATGATGAGCTTAAATTATCTATAATTATATGTTTGTGCATCAATCAAAATCATTGATTTGTTTTTCAGTTATTTATATTGATTTTGATGGGTGCCAACTCAGCATAGGTAAATAAGAATTTGTATGATTTGCACAAATGCTATAATATAAGATACGAGCTATCTATCAAAAAAGAAGAGAGGGTTACCAATGAGATTGAGCAGTCTTGCGGTTGATCCTCGGAAACCAATGGGATTTTCGTACTCTTCAGTTTGTATCTATAACAACACTTGGAGAATATATTGCCTTTGATAGGGTCCAGTTGTGTTTGTGGCTTAGAATCATGTTTGGAAATGGATGAAGCATTGGGTGGACATATGTCTATGAAATTTGGCAAATCTTCAATCCACATTTTTTTTAGTGAAGGGAGTTTGACATCTTGGTGTTGGCCAAATATGTATTCCAGCTTGTCACAACAACGAATTTCAATAACTTCTAAGAACAGAAGGTCTTGAGCAGAGAGAATTGGAAGTATAAATTGTAATTGGGGACATCTCTCAATATAAAGAATTTTCAGCTTTGGAAACAATGAGTAGCAACTCTTGTTATCATTATAACCATCAGCTAATTCTTCAATTGTGTCATCCATTACTCTCCTTTCAAATGTGATTATGTTTTCCAATGCGTCACAATCAATTATTCTCAATCTCTCCAACAGCGGCAAGCTTTGAGAAGTTGACAGTTCAAAAATAGAAACTAATCTTGAGCATTTCTCTAGTTCCACAGTCTTTAGATTGAAGAGATTTAGGCTGCATTGAAACAAGCTTTGCAAATTTTCACAATCCTCGATGGATAGCATCTTTAAATTGTTCATAGAGTCAAAGGAGATGGGACCATTGCATAATTGTTCCAAATTTTCCATTATACAAAGCTTTAGTACAGCCAACTTTGAGAAAACAATTGGTCCTTGAGAATTAATATGTTTAGTGTCTACAAGGCACTGTAGTTGTGAAATTTCTTCCAGATGAAGCTCAATTAGATCATTCATACCTTGACCTATAGGAACCATCTCGGGCATGAGATTTCTACTTCCCTTAATTTCAATCAAATGAAGATACTCTGATGTTTGCATCAAATACTTATATGTAGCTTCTGAGAAATAATGATGTGCTAAAGACACAAATTTTGATATTGAAAAATTCGTTGGAGAAAGTATATTAGTGAGATAATACCTTTGCAATCTAGGTAAGATTATTTCCTGACAAAAATAATTGAAACTCTCCCAAAAGTACAATTCTTCAAGTGATGGGCATCTCTGGATAACTTCAAATGGATTATTGCTTCTAATTTCACACTGTTTAAAGCATAACAGTCTAAGTTTCTTTAACATTGCAATTTCAGGGGAAAATTCATCAATTTTACAAGAATGCAATTCAAGAGTCTCAAGACTTTGCAGGGTTCCCAAAATAGAGATGTCACCCAAATTGACATTTTGAACTGATAGAGAACGAATATTCATCAATAACTGAATTGATTTTGGTAATGATAGAGGGTTCCGGCGATATCTTTCAGTAAATGAATTTGATAAAATCAAAACTCGAAGCCCTACCACATTTTCAAAGAATGAAGAGGGGACATCCTCAGGCTTCCAAATTAACGTTTTTACAATTAGAATCTCAAGCTTAGACCCATCAAACCTAGATGAAAATAAATCCATCAGCTTTCCTTGGAATAACAAATATTTGATACCAATGACTTTACAATTAATGCTCCTTTCAACCAATGACTTTTGTTTTTTTTCAAATAAATTTACTATTAGAATCTCTTCATTCGCTATCCATTGGGCTACTTCCCGAACCAAGTCATGCATCTTCACATCTCCTTTCTTTGTCTCCAACAGTAAACATGAATGTAGGAGTTTATTTTTTGCTACAATTGCTTGACTTCGAGCATCATTGTATTTGTCATAATCTTCCCCAAAAAGGTTGACTCCTATACCAAGCCTAGTTAGAAGTTCAATAGAAATTTCTTCATCTTCAGGGAATGCAGAACATAAGAGGAACAATCCCTTAGCTTTTTCATCCTTCAGATAATCATAGCTAAACTTCAAACATTTAAAAATGTCAACCAATTCATCTTCAACATTGCCCATGGACACAGGATTTTGTAAGCAATTCAAGGCAACATCCCACTCTTCATGACATTTCTGCCCCCTCAAACTGCTAGCGATAGTAGCAATTGCAACTGGCAATCTTTTGCATTCAGTTGCAATTCTATGTCCCTTACAAAGAATACTTTTCGAGGAAATATTGCTTAGATCAGCATGTATTTTGAACATGATCCATGCGTCTTCTTCAGTTAAGAGCTCTAATTGAATTGTCTGTCCACATCCCATTTTCTTGCATACCGTCAGATTGCGTGTGGTTACCAGAACATTGCATCCTTTATGATTATCGCTATTTGGAAGCCCTATGTCATCAAAATTGAGATTTTCCCAAACATCATCCAATATCACAAGAATTTTTTCACCATTTGTTAGTCTGCTCCACAACCTTTTAGGTCGATCTGATTCATTTATGTCTCCCCATTCCAAACCTAAAGATCCAGCAATATCATCTTGAATCTTTTTTATATCAATATTGAATGACACTGTCGTATCGATAACATATTTGAAATCCTCCAATCTCTTGAGTTGTTTACCTACTTCTTTTGCCAATGTAGTTTTACCAGTACCTCCCATCCCATGCAATCCAACCATATAGCTGTTGTCATCTTTTAGTGCATCCAAAAGCTCTTTACATTTCAACTTTCTGCTTTTAAATGAAATGTAATACTGAGAAGAATATCGCTCAGCACCAGGAAGACAACGAGTGACTTCAACGTTTTCAAGTTTTTCTATCATTAAATTTTTCATCTCCTTTATCTTGGTTGCCAACTCCTTTCCCCTTTTATATCTCCAAATACAATCAGGGCAAAAACCAAGAAAACAGCTCGGTTCTTTCTTTGTGTCCTCTTGAATTTGAATGTGCTTATCAACCTGTTCTTTCCAACGTTGAGCATTAAACTTAACATCTTTATCTTTTTGGGTTGCCTTGTCAAAAAGCTGTGTTATTGTTCCCCTTTCTGCTTCCAAGTTACCCTTTTCTTCATCGAATTCCTTGACAATGCATGTGAAGCAAAATAAATAACGTGCGTTTTCTATTGCCTTGTCCAACAATTTATCCCCAAGAGTCTTCCTAATATCAGTGAGGCAACCATCCATCTAAATCAAGTTCAAAATAATAAAGTTAGAAATACAAAACATATATTTAAATAGACATTACTATATCCATTCTTAATTATAAGACTTTTTTATCTTTCAAATTTTAAAATGTATTAATAATTTCAATGCCAATATACTCCTATTTATATTACATATTTTTCTACAATATGTTATAAATATTCTATGAAAACATTAAGCAATTTCCTCTCCTAATAGATAAATTTGTAAAACAATAACAATTGTAAAAAAAAAAAAAAAATTAATACAACAATCAATTTTCTTAATTTTGGTGTTTTTATCATAAAAGTCGTGTATTTGAAAAAGGGATGTAGTGTTTAATTCCCTTGTTTAATTTATAAAAAATAGACATTTTAGTTCTCAAAAGTGTCACTATAAATTTCAAATAGGGATTAAAAATGAATACTTTTTTTAGGGGTAAAAATTAAACACTCGAGATTTTATAAAAACTAAAAATATATTTAACTCATGTTATCTTCCTTCACCCATACCATATATATCCTGAGGTTTGCACCCTACCTTTTAGTAAAATAATACTTTATTAAAATTTATCGGGACGGAGGGAGTAAAATTTATCGGTTGAACCAGATCCATATTAGACAGTCCTTCATGTTTTTGTCTTTATTTGCTTTCTTTTCATTCTCATGTCTTTGCTTCCTTCTCAATCACAAAGCTGATATTCTCAGACACCACATCATCTCTGTCTTTCTGTTCTCATATCATCCGCAAGATTGTTTCCCTATCAGAATATGTTTCCTTCGTTATTTTAATTATATATGTTAGTTTGCTACAAATTATTCAAAAAAAATGTTTGCTAATTTGAACGATTGGTTCTATATCGTATATGATAAAATATATAGTTATAAATACCTGTTTGTTTTTATAGTTTATTGTGTCGTTATCTTTGTTTAATCCTCCTTCGTCGCGTTTCCTTTGGGTCACCGCCATTTGCAAGGAACAGGGAAGAATACGTTTGGGTTGATCTGACAACCCGGTCTGGATTTCAATGCTTCAGTGCCTCTATCGTTCTGATCTATTGGTCCGAAGATTTTGGCTCTGTTTCATGCTGGTCTCGGTTTGTGGTTTCAGTTGGGCTTGCCGGAGGTTTTGTGCTTGCTCCGGGATCTTAGAACACTGCCTTTCTGTTTTTAACGGGCGGTCTTTGTTTCTGTTTTGTTTTGTTGGTGGGTTGTCGGTGGTGGTGGTGGTGGTGTAACAATGTTTGTGTGTAACCGGACGTTTGTTAGCAGCGTCTGGTACGTTTTTTGTTTAGGTTCGTGATGTTTGCTTGTTTATGTTCGTGATGTTTGCGATCAAAGATTGGGTTGCTAAAGATTCTTGACGTTTTGGTGGTTCGGTTTCAAAAACCCGAAAGGGTATGGTTCTATTAAACCCGAAAGGGTATGGTTATGTTAAAACCCGAAAGGGTCTGGTTACTAAACGTATTGGACTCACCCCTCGATCTGAGTTCTTACGCGTATGTTTGAAACCTGTTGTGTTTGGTGGCGTGACTACTTCGACTCCCTGATATTTCCAAATCTGTTGAGATTTGCAGATTTCAAGTCGTCTTGTATGCCTACACTCTGGTACTTTGTGCTCGAGAGAGCCTTTATGCTTGCTGCTTGTTTCAGGGAGCTGTCGGCACTTGGATTTGTTACCGTGTTGGCGGTCGATCCATTCGCTGAAATTGAATCCTACTTGTTTTTGCAAATGTTTACTTTTCATGTTTTTTGTAACTTGGTTTCGCGCCCGTACGCGAGTTCGCTGGGTTGCGCCTGTGATCAGTGAAATTTTGTAAAGATAGAATAGGGTGGTTCCTATAGGTCTGATTTATATCGTTGTATTCCCTTTTGGGTTGTACCTGGGTCAGGTCTAATGTCCCCCCAGTCTTTGTATCTCTTTCGTTTTATTTTATATATTTTCCTTTTGTCTAAAAAAATATAAAATTAGAGCCATAGTCACGCATAATTCTTTTTAAATATGTTGCGAACCGCGAATTAATATTTGTGCGCCAATTTGTGGTACTTTTGCCAATTGGTTCCCACAGATTCTCTTGCAATTCATGGAAACTTACGAACCAAAGGAATCAAAACAAGTGGCTGAACATCGATGAATGATGAAGAAAGAGATTGAGTAGAAGATAAAAGAGACAGAAAAACCTCTGGTGTAGCTAATAAAGTTTGCAGGAAAACCCTTTGAAGTTTGGAGAAGGAGAACGTCTCTTGCAAAATAACACTGATAAAAAAGAAAAAAAGTTAATTTAAAAAAATATTTTGAAAAGTGGGCATTAGTTTGTTGCAGCAGACTACTATAATTAAATCTTCTACTTTTTTGGAATATTAAGATAGCTAGCTTACTATACTTAATTTGATTGTATTAGTACTAACCGACACGCATCGAAGCTCTATTCCCCATACATACTGAATTCTTCTCATGTTGTGTACCGCATACCGACACTAATTTAGAGCAACTTCAATGGTAAATTTGTAAGGAATTCATAGTTGGTTCCATAACCACTATGAAGTTGCTCCAACAATGCTTCACACTTATGCAACTCTAGCATATTTTGCTCCAATAATAGAAAAATTAAGAAACTTTATGCAACTTTGATGATTTTTTTATTTGCACTCGACTTTTAATTTGATGATATGGGAACAAATTTAAATTACTTCAATCATTTCTTTGCTACCCACAATGTCACACCATAGTTCTTTTAATGAGAAGAAAAATATAAGGGAACGGCTCATCGTTGTGGCAAACTCATGTATATATCCCTATTGGAGATGTTCTTGTCGATAGAATAAAGGATAACAATTAATGCTAGTTAGTTGTTGAACTGGTTTAGGCATTTACCATTAGTTTAGAAATTAATTAGTGCAGATTTAACATAATTTTAATTAGGCTATTAGTTTAAAATTACTTGGTATGCTAACATACATTAAAGGAGAGGGTGTATACATTTTTTTTATTTTTATAATAGGGTGTATACATTTATGATTGTAGTTATGGATCTTAGATGAATGCGCTAATCGCACGAGTGATGCAAAAGGGTGTATATGTTTAAACAAATCTTCCTGATAGTAAGGGAATTTGTTTACTATCCTTGTGTTGAAATGAGAGATGCAATAGCTTGTGAATATTCTATCCTTCTTCTCTCCCTATCCAGAAAACTGAACCCCAATCTTAACTCGCAAATCCTAAGAGAAAAATACGTTTTAGGTCAATCCCTTCTTGGTGATCAAGGTAACCCTCACATTCATTCACATTGGCATTCATCATTTTTATATTTAAAGTAACATCCTCTTTCTATTTATGCATTTGACTACCATTGAAAGAACTTCGAGCAGCTCATTCATATCCTTCCTCTTGTTCTTGAACCTAATTCAGGTAAATGATAATTCTTACTATATGGGTTTAGAGGGAAGCATTATATGATTAAAGTTGTGTATTACATTAATATATGCCTAGCGTTCAGATGAGCACTCTCTATGGCTATCTGTTTACTTTTTTTGTTGCGCTAATGTGTATAAATTATGACAAAAAAAATTTATGAAATTTTGATTGAAATTATTTTGATTTTGGTTAAAATTATAAGTATAGATAATAAATATTTTGCAACTTGGTATTGTATTAAACTATACTTATCTTTTTCAATAATATCAACAATGTAACTAATACAATATAAACTCTTATCTTTTTTTTAATAATACCAACAAAATAGCATTCTTGTAATCAAATTTATTTAAGGGTATAATTGAAAGGGAAAAAGCCAACACAAAACCGTGTATTATCTTTATATGTAGTATAGATATAGATAAGGTTAAAATAATGTTTTCATAGTGTTCCTCATATTGTAGTGGGAGAGATGCATGCTTTAGGTT
>Ga0315914_1003023_pt1 | contig 25721 bp, 23 predicted proteins | sample MpolenodulesMG_FD_203920 | JGI IMG/M metagenome (GOLD analysis project Ga0315914, IMG submission 203920) | Medicago polymorpha root nodule microbial communities from Los Angeles, California, United States - elongated nodules | ecosystem: Host-associated > Plants > Roots > Nodule | place: USA... | reverse complement strand
GCCAATTTATTGTTTGTTTTGAAGATATGAATTTACAATTCACACCCATCACCTAGTTAATTCAAAGTTTAGATGGAATTGCCCTTTCTTTCAATCCGAGAGACAATGTTCTATTTTTTTACCCATTGACATTCACCCATGAAAAACAATGGTTGTTAGAATACTAGCTTGTGGGGACGAAACCAAATGGTGTATGAGAAAGTGTAAAAAAATTGAAACTGTTATCAATTATTTGCCACCACCAAACAGTTATGGATTTCAATTAATAAGCCTAGTATGCATTTAAAACCGCTACAAAGTTTCAAAGGTCAAACAAATCAACAATTTTAAAAATTGAAGTGTACAAGAAAAAGGAAATTTTGGGTAATCATTATTGAATGAAGTTTGTAGCGCAGAAGCTCTTTAGAACGAAGGACCAAGGAAAGGGGCGGTTGAAAGATTGTGCAATGAAGAGGACGATTCGAAACAAGTAAAAAAATATATACATATAAAAAAAAATATGCAGGGAACATGTACAACCGGTGAACAGGCGAAGGTTAAAAAAGAAATTGATGATGTGGACCAATGAATGAGTGTGTCAAAAAGAGTGTGACAGAGAGTTTGTCCTTGGCATTGCTCATTATAACAAATATTAACCCAACGAAGATTGTAAAAAAATAGCGCGAAACACCAATGAAACTACAAATTTGATCAAAATACTTTTAATGACTACTTTGCAAGAGCGAATTGAACATCGTATGGATACATACCAATAGTTACTTGCAGCAACACAATATTTTTTTTTGGACAAGAGCAAATTATGCACTATCAATATAAGAATTCTACTCTTCTCCCAACAAGTTTTGCTCCCACCCAACCAAACTGACCAAAATACTCATGCGCTAGTTAACTAACACATGTGTAAAATTCTACGTTAGTACTCACATAACGTGACTTAAGTCACGCTAGTGTAAAACACTGTGTGAGTTAACTCACGCCCAGTCTGTGCAGCAAGCCAGAACTGGCAGAGACCTCTATTTTTCATTCCTTCATTCATTCATACATTCTTTCAGTCAATTGCATACATTTTTCATCATTCATTCAATCAAGCATTCACTCATAATTAAATTACGAAAAATAACAGAATAAAATAACGAAAAATGTCAGAAAAACGCTAAAAAACGCAAATGTAATAGGATCACATCCAAATCCGACAAAATGTCATAAAAAACTACAAATGTACAAAAGTCATAATGCCAAAACCCTACTACCGTGGACTCATACTCCTCCTCTGCGAAGCCGGCATCTGTTCCAGCATGCTCCACTTGGACTGTATGCCCTGCATCAAGCGAAGAACCTCCTCTGGATTAGCAAACACATTAGGATGCCCCATTGCAATGTCCACTCTGGCTGTGATGTTGCTGATGATCTGGTATGGGTCGGGAGGATGTCTGGCTAACTGCTGCTCAACAATAATCATATTTGGTAGTGTTTTGAAAGTGAATGAGGTTGTGTTCTGTTGCTGTGTTATATGGCTTAAGTCACATAGTATGACTTAACTCACGTGGCGTGACTTAAGTCACACAGAGCCGTATAGCACACGTGAGTTAACTCACGCAAGGGTATAATAGTCAAATCAGTTGGGCGCAAGTGAATTTTATTGGGTAAAGAGCAAAATTCTCAATATAATTGGCGTGTCTGGAGTTTGAACTCCAACTCACTGTATATTACAATACAAGAAACTCTTGCATAGTCACGATTCTAAATTAAAAATAGTTGGGCAAACATACACAAATGAAAAAAATTAAAAGAGAAATAGATTAGTCACATAATTTTTTTACTTTTATTTTTAAATTTTTCTTATTTAAGTGTGTGTACATAAACATATTTTATTTGCGTTTGTGACCAACTTAAACTCTCTCTTATACTCCATCTGTCTCACAATAATTGTCTCTTTACCATATTTTCTTTTTCTCAAAATAATTGTTACTTTAGAAAACCAATGCAACATTTATTATTATTTTTTCCATTATTATACCCTTATTTATTGAATTTCATCCGACTTAACTAATCCACTAACTACAATTAATAAGAGTGTTTTGGTAAATGATACTAATTTTACCATCAAAATCAACACAATTAGTCATTTTCTTAATAATTGTGCATAAACCTTAAACGACTACATCCTTCGGTCACTATTATAAGCAAAACTTTGCATTTTAGATTCATTCATTTAATGATGTATATGATCTTTATTATATACCACATACATCATTTAATGAATGAACCTAAAATACAAAATTTTGCTAATAATAGTGATCGGAGGGTATATTATTTGGAGATGGAGGAAGTAATACATTGTATCTATCAATCAAGTGTATACAATTAATACTAAATTATTCTTTTAATATAAATGCATTCGTACCAAACAAAAAATTGATTTTAAAATATAGGTGGGGTGCCAATACAGCTCACTTGCCAGTTTATTTTTTAAAGGAATACAGACAGCTAACTTGTCGGTTGTCATTGCTCGTTACTTTTCTTTATATTGATAAGCTATTATTATTATTATTATCGATGGAAAGAAAGAAAGAAAAAAAAACCTGAATCAAATTGATGAACTGAATCGAAAAAAAAACTGAAGCATTACTAATAATTTTGGAACTTAAATGTTTAGTTTAGTTCGATTTGGAACAGTTTGATTTTAAAAGTTTTAAAATTCGATTGTGTTTGATTTTTTATATTATTTTAAATGGTATCAATAATTACAGTTTTGTTCAGTTAGAACAATTTATAGTTCAATTCAAACCAGTTCAAAAGACAAACACTTCAATTCAATTCATTTATTTTGAATCAATCAAACATTTTAGTTTGATTCGGTTTAGTTTTTATCTGAAAGTGAACCATGCCCACCGATTATTTAGTCATCTTGTAAGGGTTGACCTGATTGAAATCGAAATTTGTATCATGGCTTCTTCTTCTTCATCCTCTAACCCTCAATGGATACACGACGTGTTCATAAATTTCAGGGGGGAAGACACTCGCAAGAACTTCGTTTCTCATCTCTATGCTGCCCTCACGAATGCTGGAATCAACACTTTTCTTGATGACGAGAAGCTTAGAAGGGGAATGGAGCTTGAACCAGAACTGTTGCGAGCAATAGAAGGTTCTCGTATTTCCATAGTTGTTTTCTCGCAAAACTATGTTAATTCTAGTTGGTGTCTTAAAGAGCTTGAAGAAATCATGAAATGCCGCAGAAGTCATGGCCAGATGGTTCTGCCCGTTTTTTACAATATTGAACCATCGAAGTTGCGTCACCAAGTGGGTGGTGTTGGAAAAGCCTTGCAATCAACGGCTAATAGAAGACGGTCAAGAGAACAAAGGATGGAAGATGTGCTGTCGGGGTGGAAGGGAGCACTAACAGAAGCTGCCAATATATCCGGCTGGAATTCCAGCAATTTCAGGTAAATCCAACTTTTTCTTGTTTCTTGGTATTTACTATTGAATTTTTCTAGTTGGACAGTATGTTTGTTTTGTTACATCCAAATTTACTTAAATTTTTAGAATAATACTAAAATTGCCCTTTTTATATAATTTTTTAAAAAAATCCTGATTTCATTCTCACTCTAAACTTTTACCCTCTCTCACTCGCAAACAATCATAAATGTTCAATCAATCTTAGTAGAAGATTAAAACGTCTTTCATTCTTAATCTATTGCATGTAGGCAAGTGATTTTCTTTTTTTTCAATGATCAAGTGTTTTACTTTTTGTTGTTGTTCAACCTGCGCTGATATGTTACGTTCTACAAGCAACAGTTATTTATTGATGCACATTAATTTAAACAATGTGAGCACCTTTACAAGGAATATCAGATCACCGTAATTAAACCAACGTAAATTAAGTAGGTACATGCACACTCAATTTACCTAACCTACTTAAATTGAGTTTAGATGTACTTACTTAAAATGAGATTAAGTAGAATCATTTAAACAAGGTTAAAAGGTTAAACCAAATTTCAGTTTAAGTACGTACACTTCAACTGAGTTTAAGTATGTACATTTAAATCCGGTTTATATGAGGAAGAACGACGCAAAGAGTTTTGGATGAATTTGAAAATAAAATTTTATATAAGGGTAATATTGTCATATGTAACAAGAATTTAATAGGGCATAACTAGAAAAATTCTTTACTTTTTATATTGGGTTAAATATGTTTATTTTTCATCAGAAACGCCGGTCCATAAACTTTTACGTTTAACTCCCATTATAAAAAACGGATATATAATACATTTAACCCTTTATTCTTTAGCTTATGATCTTTCATATTTAATGCTTATTATGCGTGTTTTATAATTTTCATTGTAGGAGTGAACATGTACTACTACAACAAATTGTTGAGGATGTTTTGGCAAAGCTAAACACCGCTTTGTTGAATATCACCACCGATTTTCTAGTTGGATTGGAAACCCGTGTGCAGCGAGTGATTCAGTTCATTGAAAGTCAATCAAACAAAGTTTGTTTGATAGGGATCTGGGGAATGGGTGGGTCGGGGAAAACAACAACAGCCAAATTTATCTACAACGAGATTCATTGGAAATTTAGGGATCGCAGTTTCATTGAAAATATTAGAGAAGTTTGTGAAAAAAGGAATGGAGAGATTATTCATTTGCAAGAACAACTTCTTGCACTCAAAACAAATGAGAAGATATACAACCCTTCACATGGGATCGCCACAATTGAGAAAAAACTTATGGGGAAAAGGGCACTCATTGTACTCGATGATGTGAACACAATGGAGCAAGTAGAGAAGCTATTTGGAAATCCTAAATGTTTTAGTTCAGGAAGTGTATTGATTGTTACATCCAGGGATGTGAATATACTTCAGTTACTCAAAGTTGACTGCATCTATAACATAAAGGAAATGGACAAAGACAAGTCCCTTGAGCTTTTCAGTTGGCATGCTTTTAGAAAACCAAGTCCAACAAAAGAGTTCAGTGAACTCTCAACAAGCATAGTTGCTTATTGTGGTGGATTACCACTGGCTCTTGAAGTCATTGGATCTTTCTTGCGTGGAAAGACAAAAGAAAATTGGATAAGTGCACGATCAAAATTAAAGAGAATTCCCAATAATAGAGTGCAAGAGAAACTGAAAATAAGCTATGATGGTTTAAAAGATGATATGGAAAAGGATATATTTCTTGACATATGTTGTTTCTTTATTGGGAAGGACAGAGCCTATGTTTCAGAGATTCTAGATGGCTGTGGACTTTGTGCTATTATTGGAATAACTGTCCTCATAGAGCGGAGCCTCCTAAAAGTTGAAAAGAATAACAAGCTTGGAATGCATGGTTTGCTAAGAGACATGGGAAGAGAGATTGTTCGTCAAAAATCAGCAGAAAAGCTTGGAAAGCGTAGTCGATTGTGGTTTCACGAGGATGTACACGATGTTTTGAATCAAAATAGTGTAAGAACCTTATCTACATTCAATTTGAAACTTGTGATCATCCTTCACCACCTTACAAAGATTTTTTGTTTATTTCTAATTGTATAACTCATATTAATATGGTCGCAAGTATTTGGATGCATGATCTGAGTGTGTTTGCATTGTCATGTTCAATTGTTCATTACAAACATGTTTGGGATACTTCTCTGCAGCTTTTTGTATCACTTGGTAACAAGCAAACAAAAATTGTTTATGTTGGAAATATAATATTTGATAATTAGAGTGGTAAATAGTTTAGTTAGTTAGTTAATCAAAGTTAGATTAGTACGTTGATAAGTTTGTAGGAGGTTGTTAAGAGTGGTTCCTTTGGTTGGGTAGAAAGGAAAGACAATTTTGAATAATTAAGTTCAGTGACTAGAGAATGCTCCAGTGTGAAATGAGAGTGCCTCTCTGGGTAGCCTTGTGTGCAAGGTTATCATCTTCATTGTATGCCTTTTGTATCTTCTCTTCAAACCTCACTACATCAATAAGAAATCCTTCGTTCATTTGCAATCTTTATTCTAGTTATAATTATTCCTCTGTTTATTCAAATCTGCCCAGTTTTTGGGAATTCTTTCTTATACCAAGAGAAAGTGTCCCAACAGTTTCCCCTTGTCATCTCTATTTTTTCTTCACATGCAGGGAACAGAAACTGTTAAAGGATTGGTTTTGAAGTCCCAAAGTGCCTGCAAAGTTTACTTCAATGCTGAATCTTTCAAGAAGATGAAGAATTTGAGACTCTTACAACTTGATCACGTTGGTCTTGTTGGAGATTATGGGCACCTTTCTCATGAACTGAGATGGCTCCATTGGCAGGGATTTACACTCGACTATATACCGGATGACTTTTATCAGGGAAATCTAGTTGTTTTTGAGTTAAAATACAGCAATATTAAACAAGTTTGGAATCAAACTAAGGTGTGATGTAAAAAATTTCTTTTGAAACTAAAATTAGATGACTACAGTAATTGTTGCCATCATTAATTTCATTTTTATTTTAAACATTTAACTTTTTTCAGATGATGGAGAAGCTAAAAATTCTCAATCTCAGTCATTCGATGTACTTGGAGAAAACTCCCGACTTTTCAAAATTACCAAATTTAGAAAAACTCATTATGAAGGATTGTCCAAATTTGTCCAAGTTACACCCGTCCGTTGGGGATCTCAAGAATATTCTACTGATAAATTTGAAGGACTGTACAAGTCTTATCAATCTTTCACAAAAGATGTATCAGTTGAAATCATTGAAAACTCTCATCCTTTCTGGTTGTTCAAAGATTGACAAGTTGGAAGACAACTTAGTTCTAATGGAATCCTTGACAACATTGATTGCAAAAGGTACAGCTGTAAAAGAAGTTCCATATTCAATAGTAAGATCAAAAAGCATTGGATACATATCCCTATGTGGATATGAAGGATCATCATGTGATGTTTTTCCTTCTCTCATTTGGTCTTGGATGTCACCAACCATGAACTCCCTACCACGTATTTTCCCACATTGGGGCATGTCATTGTGTCTAGTTTCCTTGAATACAGAGAAAGATAATTTGTGTTATCTATCACCTGTGCTCAGCAGCCTTTCAAATCTTAGAACTTTGTGGATTCAATGCCACACAAAGATTCAACTAACTCAAGAATTAGTAAGATTTCTTGACGGTCTTAATGATACAGATTTTAATGAATTGGAGACATCACATGCATTACAAATTATGGATATTTCAGTGAGATTGCTTTTGATCGGAATGGGAAGTAGCCAAATGGTCATTGATGCTCTAGGCGCCAAAATGACACAGGTTCCTTCTCTATTCTCTTACCTTTGGTGATCGTTATTATTAAGAGCAGATATAAATCCATGTCTTAAAAACCGAGTTTTTATAGATGTAAATTTATTCAAGTATCTATCAGATAAACTAATATAGATGATAGGCTGAAAGGCGTAAAATACAAGTGAAATGATTTTTTTCGACATGTTTTTCTATGTTCGTTCCTTTTCTCTTCATGCATATCTCCTATATATGTCTAATTATTTTAAAAAAGTTTAGTATATGACTAAAATCACATAATACTAGGTTGGTAGATAATTCTGATTTATTATTATAATTTTCCAAAATTGTTGTGAAAGTGACTCAAAATTGAAGAAATTGGAGTTCTGATGCTGTCAAAATCGGAGTACGATTTTTGGACCAGAATTGACACTTCCCATTCGTAAAAAATCGGAGCACGATTTGGCAAAATCAGAGCACGATTTCGCGTAGAAGCATAAAAATAAAACGTATTTTTATGGGCCTGATTTGGTTCAAATTTATGAGGGATGCTTTTACTATAAATATAGACCTTGTATCAGAGTAAACCTTGAGAAAGAGGGGGCTGAAACAAGGGTTTGGGAGGCAACACAAAACTAAGGTTTGTATAGAGGTTGCTCTTGGCAACAAACACTAGGGTTGAGGTTGATTTACCTTGGCGAACACCATTAGGATTAAGTCTCTTGGTCACGGGAAGAGATTGAGACTTTGGGTAGGATTAGGCAGGAGACTTATTCTTGTAACACATTGATATCTCTTTTGTAAAGTTACTCATCATTATAGTGGAACAGAGGGCTGCTCTCTCCCCCAAACTAGGTCAAATTTGAGCGAACTGGGTAAACAAATTCTTTTTTGTTCTCTCTTTCTTTCTCTCGTTGTTTTCTACCTTTGCTTGTGTATATAACTTCCATACACTTTGTTTGGTTTCTTGATTATTACTTGTTCCACACATCAAGTATTTTATTGGTGTGATTTTCATTGAATTCACAACAATTGGTGCTCACCGTGGGGCAAGGGTCAAAGGATAATCAAGTAACATGGGTTCGAAGTGGGATATTGAGAAGTTTACCGGAGATAATGATTTTGGGTTATGGAAGGTAAAGATGGAAGCGGTGTTAATACAACAAAAGTTTGAGAAAACTTTGAAGGGTGAAGGTGCGTTACCAGTCACCAAGTCACAAGTGGAGAAGACCGAGATGGTGGATAAGGCCAGCAGTGCCATTGTCTTGTGCCTCGGGAATAAAATTTTGAGAGATATAGTGAAGGAACCAACTGCGGCATCGATGTGGTCAAAGTTTGAATATTTGTATATGACAAAGTGTTTGGCTCATTGGCAATTCCTAAAGCAACAACTTTACTCATTTAAGATGGTAGAGTCAAAGGCCATCATGGAGCAACTTGCGGAGTTCAACAGAATCCTTGATTACTTGGAGAATATTGTCTCTGAGGGTTATGAGGATGCAGGTGTTTTAGTGGTGTGTTGTTTGGAGGATGAAAAATGTGATGTTTCTCACCTTTGAATGATGCCTAGTGGAGCGGTGGTTGTCTGGAGAGACGTTAAACACCCAACATCAGCCTGGAGAGGCGGTGATAAGAATACTCATGATCTATCTGTTGAGGTGGAGTTTTCAAGGTGGAGGACATAGTGGGATGTACACATTTGCTAGTTGAGAGGTAGAAAGCTCAGCTTGAGGTGGAGTTGAACACACTGGGAATGGTACGACTATGGAGGACCTTGAGTGTTATGCTCTAGTGGTGAGAAAGGGATTTCTTCATGAAGACGGAAGACATTTCGGAGGTTGAAGAATGTATAGCATGGCTTGCTAGATTACCCTAAAAAACCAAGGGTGATTGGATGCAAGGAGATCTTCAAGGAAGCGGGAGATGTCCTTTGTTGAAGAGGTTATGGTGGATACTTGTGGAACTACCTAAAATTCCTAGCGTAGTTAGACTGCAAGGACCTTCGAGAAGGCGGAAGACATTCCGATGACTGAAGGGGTTAAGGTGTGTACTTGTGGATTACCCTAAAAATCCAAGGGTGATTGGATGCAAGTATATCTTCAAGGATGCGAGAGATGTCCCGTATTGAAGAGGTTATGATGGATACTTGTGGAACTACCTAAAATTTCTAGTGTAGTTGGACTGCAAGGACATTCGAGAAAGCGGGAGACATTCCGATGGCTGAAGGGGTTAAGGTGTAAACTTGTGAAGCTACATGGTGTAGTGGGAAGCAAGGGAGAGAGCAGCAAGGTGTTGATGTTAAATTGGCATCATCACTAGTTTAGAGTCAAGGTGGAGATTGGTATGAAAGTGACTCAAAATTGAAGAAATTGGAGTTCTGATGGTGTCAAAATCGGAGTACGATTTTTGGACCAGAATTGGCACTTCCCATTCGTAAAAAATCGAAGCACGATCTGGCAAAATTGGAGCACGATTTCGGCAGAAGCATAAAAATGAAAAGTATTTTTATGGGCCTGATTTGGTTCCAATTTATGAGGGATGCTTTTACTATAAATATAGACCTTGTATCAGAGTAAACCTTGAGATAGAGGGGGTTGAAATAAAGGTTTGGGAGGCAACACAAAACTAGGGTTTGTATAGAGGTTGCTCTTGGCAACAAACACTAGGGTTGAGGTTGATTCACCTTGGGAAACATTATTAGGATTGAGTCTCTTGGTCACGGGAAGAGATTAGGACTTTGGGTAGAATTAGGCGGGAGACTTATTCTTGTAACCCATTGATATCTCTTTTGTAAAGTTACTCATAATTATGTGGAACGGATGACTGCTCTCTCCCCCAGACTAGGTCAAATTGGACCGAACTGGGTAAACAAATTCTTTTGTGTTCTCTCTTTCTTTCTCTCGTTGTTTTCTACCTTTGCTTGCGTATATAACTTCCATACACTTTGTTTGGTTGCTTGATTATTACTTGCTCTACACATCAAGTATTTCATTGGTGTGATTTTCATCGAATTCACAACACCTATACTTTTAAATTTACTTTAAGAATAGACAACCAAACCAGAATCACAAAATAGAATATCCAAAATGTGCTTTTAACCTATGCTTTTAAATTTACCTCATGAGAATGCTATAACCCAAAATGACAGTGAGTCTGAATCAACATGTGCTTTGAACAGTTGAAAAGCATGAAAAATCTTGAAGTTTATTATGTATCACATAAAATTAGTCAAAAAATAATCAATGAAAAGAACATAACAAGTTATTAATAAACAAAAGCAGAAACTCGCCCAATGATGGAGATCCAAACATGACTATGAATCTATTCCAAAGTTTGTCGTGTGAATACAACAAGTAGGAGAAATTCAGCTGCTGTGCTTTTAAAAAATTATTTAGAATACAATAAAATTTAGAAGATACATTACAATTGGGAATTGAGATATCAAACCCAAATCAGTGTAAGTTTGAGATTGTAATAGATGAATGATGAGTAAATCCAATAGGAAAGGAAGGGGACAATACAGAGGATGCTCACACCCAAAGCCCTTAGATATATGAAATTGAATGATACTGTTATTATACCTATACAACACACTTATTTATAGAGATGATCAAACTTTTATACTGGTGGGTGATCATAACAATAATATGAAAGATAAAAATAAGTACAAGGAATGGGCTAGTATGTGGACCTACATTAAAAAATGGTCATTAGCCCATTACAAGTTGAAACTCATGCATGGCATATCAGTTATGAAATTTGTTCATCTAACAAGTGTTCTTCAACTATTACTGAAGCACTGATATTTTCTAACTTTCTGCCGTTTCTAGGTGTATTGCAAAATTATTTGCTGTTTTCTTAAACACATTCAGCTTTTGGAATTTGGATTGGCACTAACAAAAAGTCCATTTGAATAGCATAATATTACATAATTAACTAAGCATATGCTCATGGTACAGGGGTTGACAACACACTGTTCAAGTAATTTTTGCCTTTTGGATGACCATTATCCTTGGTTAGCCTTTCAAGGTGAAGGACCGTCAGTATGTTTTCAAGTTCCGGAGGATATTGGTCACATGAAGGAAACAATTTTTTGTGTTAGTTATTCATCAATATCTGAAAACATGGCAGCTGAATGTCATACTAGGGTCTTGATTGTTAATCACACAAAGTACACCATCTTGAGATACAAGCTGCCGCAATCCCGGACGCAGCCAGGATTGCAGCGCAAGCAAGACACAATAATGTCATTTAATGATGAAGATTGGAAGAATGTAACATCAAATCTAGAACCTGGTGACAATGTGGAGATTTTTGTGACTATTGGGGATGGATTGACCATTAAGGAGACTGCTCTCTATCTAATAAATGGTCAGTCAATTACTTTGGAAACTGAGCCATCAATTAATTTGAATGTTCACGTGGAGCCATCGTTTGATGTGAACGTGAATGGGAATCTGTCTGGTGTGCACTTGGAGAGATCACCTAATGGGATCACAGATCCATCACAAAAGGCAAATGAAAACATCTTCGTAAGACTTGCAAAGAGAATGGGAAATTTTTTATGCTTGAACCCGAATAGAGGTTTCAACACTTCTGGTTGAGTATGCCATTTTGAAACAGAGACATCACATAATCCAAGTGAGAAAATGTTTTCATGGCTTGCAAAGAAAATGGGAAAATGTTTATTCATAAACCATAATAGAGGTTTCAATTTTTTTTGAGTGAGTATGCCTTTGTTAATTGTCATCATAATAATGTGGGGTTCTTCTATCTGTTATGAAGAATTCACTTAGTTATTGTCTGTTTCTGTCGATCAGGTTCTCTAATTCTTTATAAGAATTCATTTTTCATTGTTGCGCATCTCAATTTTTGAGGGTTAATTACATTTCACCCAAATACAAATACTTCCTTCGTCCCGTCCCTGATATTTGCTTCTTTTAGAATTTGATTCGTGTTCCAAAACTTTGGTTCTTTTAAGAAGGTAAGATAGATAAGATACAATTATACTTTTTTCCCCTTTATACTCCTATAAAACCCAAAATATATTTATTAAATTAGTTTATACAAGATGATAGATAATGTAGACAAAAAAAAAAATTCAAATGAAAAATAAGAAATGAGACAGAGGGATTAATTAATAAGAGAGTGAGGTCCCTGAAAAAAAAAATACAAAACTAAATTAAGTTGTTCAGATTTATTTTTTCTGATGACTAAAATATGATTTTATTTTCCCCGCGAATAAACTGGGTAAGAATTAGAATAAACTTCACTGTTAGTAATAAGAAGAAAAATAAAAGAAATTATGCAGCAAGTGAGACATAAATTGAAACATAATCATGCCTTAAGCTTCTGCCTCATTGTTAACCTCTCCAACGGCCTTACAGTACCCTTCGTCTTCCCACACGGAAGAATTCAAGCTTAGCCAACTTGACTTACCCCGATTATTTATTTTCTTCTGAATTTTCAATAAATTTACATTATAACTTTTAAATAATAATTAGTTTTTTAAAAAAAAATAAAAATTGTTTGGGTAGTGGGTAGTTTATGCCTTCTTGGTAATCTAAGTCTTCAGTATTCTTTAGTTTAAAACACAGAGAAACACAATTATGCTTGCTGGAATTACTGAAAATGATATGATAAATAATTATTTGTTGTCACAGTGTTCTGAATGTTGCCTTTTTTTTAAACACAAATAATAATGCAGAATCGTTGATGCAATACAATACAACTAAGAGCTGATTAAATAGAGTTCTAAGTTGTTGTTTTGTAACACAAACAAACCTGTTAATTACACTTTCGTCTAATAGTTGACTTTAAACTCCTGTCATCCTAGACATAACAATTTTCTCATGTTGCTGTGGAAACCACAACACGGATGTAATTGAGTCTTCATGAGTCACATTTGACCACAATTCTCCACAATATCAAGGATCGTTACATGACAAAAATTGTTACTGCAACCACTGTTTAAAACCCAGATCATATTCAATGCCACGTTCCTCATCCTTCAAACCTCAATTGATACACGACGTATTCCTCAACTTCAGAGGGGAAGATACTCGTGCCACCTTTGTTTTGCATCTCGAGGCTGCTCTCACAAGTGCAGGAATCAGCACTTATATCGACAATCAACTTCACAAAGGTACTGACCTGGGACAAAAACTATGGCGAGCAATAGACGGGTCTCATATATCTATTGTTTGTTTTCTCCAAAAGATATACTGAATCCAGTTGGTGTCTTAATGAGCTGAAAAAGATAATGAAATGCCATAGAACTCAGGGTCAGGTGGCTGTCCCTGTATTTTATGACATTGACCCTTCAGTTATGCGCTACCAGAAGGGTCATTTTGGAGAAGTTTTGAGTGCTACTGCAAAAAAAGTATACGTTAACTTTGACGAGGATTGGTGGGTAAATGTTGTGTCAACTTGGAGGAGTACACTCAATCAAGCTGCTAATTATTTGTCTGGTTGGGATGTCCCCAATTACAGGTACCTAAATCAATACTTTCAACTTTCTTTGTTTTTTCTTTCCGGAATGTAAGAATATTTTCGGACTTTGTGGTCTTTCATAATTTATGCTTACTTTGTGTGTACACTTTTTATTCTCCAAGGTGTGAAGGTGAACTAATGCAAAAAATTGTTGAAGACGTTTTGGCAAAACTAGACACCACAATCTTGCCTATTACCGACTTTCCTGTTGCATTGGAATCCCGTGTGCAAGAAGTGATTGAGTTTATTGCAACTCAGCCAACCAAAGTTTGTATGATAGGAATATGGGGAATGGGCGGATCGGGCAAAACAACCACAGCCAAAGCCATCTACAATCAAATTCATCGCAATTTTGTGTATAGGAGTTTCATTGAAGATATTAGAGAAGTTTGTGAAAAAGATAGTAGAGGGATTATTCATTTACAACAACAAATTCTTTCAGATATCTTGAACTCAAAGGAGATGATACATAGCATTGCATCGGGGACAGCTACAATCGAGAGAATATTACAGAGGAAAAGGGTGCTTGTTGTACTTGATGATGTGTCCACAATTAAACAATTACAGGCACTGTTTCGAAATCGTACATTGTTTGGTGCTGGAAGTGTTTTTATTGTTACCACCAGGGATGTACGCATCCTTAAGTTACTTGAAGTTGGCCATCTCTGTACAATGAAGGAAATGGACGAAGATGACTCCCTTGAACTTTTCAGGTCTCATGCTTTTAGAGATACAGATTCAGAAGAAGGCTTCAGTGAACTTTCAGTGAACTTCTGTGTCCAGTGGTTCGTGAAGGAGTCCAAGTCTTCTTTTCCATTGTTTAATAAAACAGAGAAGACTTTTAAACAATACTGAAAATGATATAATGAATAATTGAAGTCATCGTGTTTGGCCTGTTGCATTTTTAATAACACTAGATAAACTAAATAATGTGGATACATGTGATTAAATAGAGTTCTAAGTTGTTATATTGTAACACAAGCAAACAAACCTCTTAGTTGTTGCGCTTTTTGTTTTGCATTTTCTTCTTGGTTTTGACTTTAATTCTTGTCTTCTTCTAGTCGAATCGGAACAATGGGTGGTAGGGGTAACCAAACAAAAGAAACAATGGGTGGTATAGTAGTATAGCACCTCGACGGATACATGATGTATTCATCAACTTCAGAGGGATAGACACTCGACGGAAGTTCGTTTCTCATCTCTATGCTGCACGAAAAAATGCTGGAATCAATACATACATCGACGACCAGCTTGACAAGGGAACCAGGTTGGAGTCAGAACTACTGGAAGCAATAGAAAAGTCACATATATCTATCCTTGTTTTCTCCAAAAACTACACTCAATCTAGATGGTGTCTTAGAGAACTTGAAAGAGTCATGCAATGTCACAGAGCTCATGGTCAGTTGGTTGTTCCTGTATTTTATGATGTTGACCCTTCCGTCGTTCGTCATCAGAAGGGTGCTTTTGGAAAAGCTTTGAAATCGACTGCTAAAGACAGATACTTAGAAAGGAGTTGGAGGAGTGCACTCACCCAAGCTGCTAATTTGTCTGGTTGGGATGTCAACAATTGCAGGTAAATCAACACACTTTCTATTTTTTTTGTTCCTTTATTTATCTTTCCAGAATATATGAATGTTTTTCACGTTGTGCTCTTTCATAATTTATCCTCACTTTTGTGTTTAATAAATGTTACCATCCAAGGAATGAAGGTGAACTAATGCAGCAAATTGTGGAGGACATTTTGAAAAAACTAGATGTCACGTTGTTGTCTATTGCCGAATTTCCTGTTGGATTGGAATCTCGTGTGCAAGAAGTGATTGACTTTACTGAAAATCAACCAGAGAAAGTTTGTATCATAGGGATATGGGGAATGGGCGGATCTGGTAAAACAACCACGGCCAAAGCTATCTACAATCAAATCCATCGCAAATTTGTGGACAGAAGTTTCATTGAAAATGTTAGAGAAGTTTGTGAAAAGGATAATAGAGGAATTATTCATTTACAAGAACAACTACTCTCAGATGTCCTTAAAACAAAAGAGAAGATACGCAGCATTGGGTTAGGGACATCTAAGATTGTGCAAAAGATTTCGGGGGGAAAAGGCACTAGTTGTACTTGATGATGTGACCACCTATGAACAGTTAAAATTGCTGTCTGGAAATCCTAGATTGTTTATACCAGGGAGTGTATTAATTGTTACCACTAGAGATGTACGCCTACTTAACTTATTCAAGGTTGATTATGTGTGTACAATGAAGGAAATGGATGAAAAGGAGTCCCTTGAGCTTTTCAGTTGGCACAGTTTTAGACAACCTAGTCCAATAGAAGACTTCCGTGAACTCTCAATGAACGTGGTTGCTTATTGTGGAGGACTACCAGTTGCCCTTGAAATCATTGGTTCCTACTTATATGAGAGGACAGAAGAAGAATGGATAAGTGTAATTTCAAAACTAAAGTCGATTCCCAATGACCAAGTGCAAGAGAAACTGAGAATAAGCTATGATGGTTTAAAGGATGATATGGTAAAGGATATATTTCTTGACATATGTTGTTTCTTTATCGGCAAGGACAGAGCCTATGTTACAGAAATACTAAATGGCTGTGGACTTCATGCTGATATTGGAATAGCCATCCTTATAGAGCGGAGCCTTGTAAAAATTGAAAAGAATAACAAATTTGGAATGCATGATTTAATAAGAGACATGGGAAGAGAAATTGTTCGTGAAAGTTCAGGAAAAGCACCTGGGAATCATAGTCGACTATGGTTGCACTAGGATGTACATGATGTTTTGACCAAAAATTCTGTAAGAACTTTAATCACCCTCCATAATCTTGTCAAGATCGTAAGACTCTTTGTTTCTGAATTGATTTCCTCTACATAACTATAAGCTGAAAATTGTAGATTCATGAATGGAGTGTATTTGTCATTCCTTACTAGTATGCTTAGGCTGCACTGCTGTTCCTTTATTTATCACTTTGCATCTAGAAAATGAAAAGGGTCTCCTCATACTTGTATCTGGTTTTTTTCTTCAAGTGTAGGGAACAGAAACTGTAGAGGGATTGGTTTTGAAGTATAAAAGAACCAGCAGAGTTTGCTTCAGTGCTAATTCTTTCAAGGAGATGAAGAATCTGAGACTTCTACAACTTGATTGTGTTGACGTCACTGGAGATTATGGATGTCTGTCTAAAGTGGCAAGCATTTGCCTTCAAATATATACCTGATGACTTTTATCTTGGAAATGTAATTGTTATTGACTTAAAACACAGCAAAATCAAACACGTTTGGTGTGAAAGCCAGGTAGAATGTTAACATTTTCTTTTGAAACTTAATGTTGATGAGAGTGATAATATTTGCCACATTTCATTTTCCATTTTTTCTCGAAACTTTATTTAAACATTTATCTTCATGTAGTTGTTGGGGAAGCTAAAAATTCTCAATCTTAGTCATTCCAAGTACTTGAAAAGCACTCCAGACTTTTCTAAATCACCAAATCTAGAAAAGCTCATTATGAAGGATTGTCCAAACTTGTCTGAGCTTCACCAGTCCATTGGAGATCTCAATAGTCTTCTTCTGATAAATTTGAAGGACTGTACAAGTCTTAGCCATCTCCCAGAGAAGATATATCAATTGAAATCTTTGAAAACTCTCATCCTTTCTGGTTGTTCAAAGATTGACAAGTTGGAAGAAGGCATAGTGCAGATGGAATCCTTGACAACACTGATCGCAAAAGATACAGCTATAAAAGAAGTAAGATCGAAAAGCATTGGATATATATCCCTTTGTGGATATGAAGGATTATCACATGATATTTTCCCTTCTCTCATTAGGTCTTGGATGTCATCAACAATGAATATTCAAACCCGTAATTCTAGATTGGGAAACATGGCTTTATCTCTAGCTTACATCAATGCACATGATAATAACTTGGGCTTTCTATCACCAATAGTTTTGAACCTTTCACAACTCAGAACTGTTTGGGTACAATGCCAATCAAGGAATGCACTAATTTCTAAGTTACCAAGAATTCTTGATAATCGACATGATGTAAATTTTTCCGCATCGAAAACATCACATGCATTACAAATTTTTCCTTGAGATCACTTTTGATTAGAATGGGAAATTGTCATATGGTCATTGATACTCTTAGCAAGAGCATATCACAGGTTCCTTCTCTATCCCCTTGGCTTTTCGACCCTTTGCTATATGATTATTATATAATATGTGAAATCTAAATTGCCACTTGTATGATTTTAAACATGAATGTTTTGCTTCTCAAAAAATTTATCTGGTCTCTCAAAAAAAAAAAATTATCTGGTCAATAATTAATAATTTAGATCAGGTGTCACCTTATAAAACACTTATTCGTATCGTAGTATATAGCTACTACCAAACAACAGCTAGGTAGCTAGATTATTCTTTACAGCTAGTGGATTTGAAACTGTTAATTTATGTTGTTCCTATACTCTCAATATTAGTAGGAATCAAGAACATTTGCGCGGAATGTTTTGTTGGAAAATAACAGTGAATAGTCTATTTCCTTATGTTATTTTTTTCTAGGTCCCTAATTATAATTATAAGACTCTTTTAAAAAAAAAAAATTTGTCCCTTTTTATAAGACCTTTTTGCTATTTCCAACTACATTAATTATTTTTTTACATATATGTCCCTATTTATTATACATCTTTTTCTTCAATTAACAATAAATAGCATATGGAAAACATAAAACAACTCTCTCTCTTAAGGATAAAATTGTAAAAACAATAGTGATTACAAACAACTTTAATACAAATATCCATTTTCTTAATTCCCTTGATTTTAGCAAAAGGATCTTATATATAGGGATGGAGGTAGTATTTTCTAGTCAAGTCTAGAGAATTCCATTATATCATTTTTCCAATGCAACATGAATTGTATTCTCTCTATAAAAACCAACCCTTGGCTGAAGAATAAATTATAACAGTATTCTCATCATAACAATATTCTCCCATTATCTTTCAATATGGTATCAAGAGCCCACTGTAAAGCTTTCCACAACCAGCGGGGTTCTGTTCAACCCATTTTCTTACCCGACCTGTTTCACATACCCGTTTAGCCTCCTATGACGGATCACAACAGGTGGCCTTCCCTAGCACGGGCCTACACCGGATCCTCCACAACCAACCATGACGAACAACCACCTGAGTCGGGCGTTGGTCATGGTGGTGGATGCGGAGATGGCGGTGGTGGAGGTGGTCGTGGTGGCGGCGGTGGTCGCGGAGATGGCATAACAGATTCTGTAAACAACGGCGGTAATGGCGGCAACAATGGAAATAGGAACGGCAGTGTTTTTGGTGATAGTAATTTCAACTTAGGCTGCAATGACCAAGAGGGTTCCTCATACTCCCTCAAGGTGAATATTCCTAAGTTGAATGGGAATAACTTTAATGAATGGGCCCAAACAGTTCGCTTGGTATTGGATAGCAAAGCGAAGCTTGGTTTTTTAACATGAGCAGTAGCTGAACCGGCAAGAGAAGACCCTCTTTACAAACAATGGAAGTCTGAAAACTCCTTGATTATTGCCTGGTTGGTAAGCTCTATGGAAACTGGAATAGGTAAGCCTTACATGTTTTTGCCTTCTGCAAAGGATGTGTGGGAAGCTGTTAAGGAAACATAGTCTGATATCCAAAATTCCTTCCAAATTTTTGGCTTAAAATCAAAGTTATGGCATGTTAAACAAGGTGACAGAAGTGTAACTACTTATTACAATGAGTTGCTGACCCTGTGGCAAGGGTTGGATCTCTGTTATGATGACAATTGGAGGTGTACAGAAGATGGTGTTTTGTTTCTCAAGAGGCAAGAAAATGACTGTGTCTTCATATTTCTTGCTGGGCTGAATAAAGATCTTGATGAGGTAAGAGGTCGAGTATTGGGAAAAATACCATTGCCAACTCTTCGTGAGACTTTTGCAGAAATAAGAAGGGAGGAGGCACGACAAGGAATTATGATGGGCAAGACACCACGAAGCTCTGAATCTGAAGGCTCGGCTCTGGCTACTAGGAACCTCGACGAGGGAAAAAAGTCAGACAAAGTGATTCCTTATTGTGATCATTGCAGGCGTGAATGGCATACACGTGAAACTTGTTGGAAGCTCAAAGGAAAACCTCCTAACTGGAAAAAGAAAGGTAGTCGTGCATTTCAGGCTAGTAATTCTGACCAAGGGCAGCAATCCTCTTCGACTCAGCTTCCACTCACTACAGAACAACTACACAAACTTTTCAAACTCCTCAAGTCTCCAACTCCTTCTTGCCCTATAGCAACAAAAGGTAATTCTGCATTTCATAGTGTCTGTCCCAGTCATACTTGGATAGTAGATTCAGGTGCCTCTGATCACATGACAGGTGAATCCACTTTGTTCTCCTCATATAGTCCATGTGCTGGTAATCAAAAAATAAAAATCGCAGATGGCTCTTTTTCAGCCGTTGCAGGTAAAGGGTCAGTTGTGTTGTCTCCACTATTAACTCTTAAAGATGTCCTTCATGTTCCAAACTTATCATGTAATTTAGTGTCTGACAGTAAATTAGCTGAAGATATAAATTGTCAAACTAATTTTTTTTGATCCCACTGTGTCTTTCAGGATTTGAACTTGGGGAAGATGATCGGCAGTGCTAAAGAGAGTGGATGACTCTACTACCTTGACATTGGATCTTCATCACAACTACCTTCAAAAACAATAAGTTCCTGCTTTGAGTCTTTTTTTTGTTTTGAATAATAATGATGACAACGTTATGTTATGACATTTACGATTAGGTCATCCTAGTTTTTGTTACTTAAAACACTTATTTCCTAAGTTATTTCATAATAAGAATTTTTCTTTGCTTAAATGTGAAGCATATGAGTTTGCAAAGCATCATCGTTCCCAATTTCCAATACAACCTTATAAACCATCAAAACCTTTTACTCTTATTCATAGTGATGTTTGGGGCCCTAACCGTACAAGTACACTTTCTCTCAAAAAATGGTTTATCACATTTATCGATGACCATTCAAGAGTATGTTGGGTATACTTGTTAAAGGGGAAATTAGATGTTTGTCAGGCTGTTAAGGATTTTATTACAATGGTGCAAAACCAATTTCAGACAAATATTCAAGTCTTTAGAAGTGATAATGGCAAAGAATATTTTAACACTGTTCTGGATGATTTTTTTCTTAAAAATGGGATTGTACATCAAAGTTCATGTCCAAATACTCCTCAACATAATGGAGTTGCCGAAAGAAAAAAATAGACACTTATTGGAGGTTGCTAGAGCTTTACTTTTCTCAAGTAAAGTTCCATACTATTTGTGGGGCGAAGCTGTTTTGACAGCTGCATATTTAATTAACAGAATGCCTTCCAAAGTTCTCAATTTTCAAACTTCAATTAATACTTTTAAAGAATGTTTTCCTAGTACTCGTGTTTCAACTGATTTGGCATTAAAGTCTTTGGTTGCACAGCCTTTGTTCATGAACATAAAAATGTTGGAAAACTTGAACCACGTGCTATAAAATGTGTTTTTGTTGGATACTCCCCAACCCATAAGGGATATAAATGTTTTGATCCAAAAAACAAGAAAATGTTTGTCACTATGGACGTTACATTCTTTGAAAATAAACCTTTTTTTTTATGACATTCATCTTCAAGGGGGGATATAAAGGAAGACTCGTTTCAAACTGAGGACATGAATTTTTCAAATAATTTGTCTTTGCCTGTACCACAAAGTTCTAAGACTTATACTTTTGCACCAACAGAAAATTGCCATGATTCTTTATCTGATCCTACTCTTGTTATGAGTAAGGAACTTGGTGAATCTGAGCCTACATTTTCTCATTTGGAAAACAATGAGAATATTGAAAACGATGATAGTGATGATCTAGTTGAAATGCCACAAAATAATGAGTCACATAAAGATAGATTTGAACCAGGAAATAAGATTTGGAAAGGGAAGGTTTTTGTGAAGAAGCACCACAAAGAAAGGGATGAGTCCACATCTCAACACTGCCATGAATCTGAACCGGGGAATGATCAACCTCCTAAGAAAAGGAAAGGTAAGTCTATCTCTGAGAGTCGTATTTTGTATCCTGATACAGATGATCTTGTTGCCATTAGAAAACCTGTTAGATCTTGCACTAAACACCCTATGTCCAATTTTATATCAGACTCAAATTTGTCTTCATCTTTGTCTGCCTTCACCTCAAAATTGTCTAGTGTAGAAATTCCAAAAAGTGTACAGGTTGCTCTAGAAATTCCAAAGTGAAGGAAAGTTGTACTTGAGGAGATGAAAGCTCTCGAAAAGAACAAAACTTGGAATGTCACGACACTACCAGATGGCAAGAAGACGGTTGGATGCAAATGGGTGTTTATTGCGAAGTATAACTCAGATGGGTCAATTGAAAGGTACAAGGCTCACTTGGTGGCTAAGGGCTTTACTCAAACCTATGGTATAGACTACTCTGAGACATTTGTTCCTGTTGCAAAATTGAACACTGTCAGAATTCTCTTATCTCTTGCTGCTAACCTGGATTGGCCTCTACACCAGTTGGATGCTAAGAATGCCTTTCTCAATGGCGATCTAGAAGAAGAAGTATATATGGACATTCCTCCTGGTTTCGAAAACAAATTTGGATCAAATGTATGCAAACTAAATAAGTCTTTGTATGGATTAAAGCAATCTCCTAAAGCTTGGTTTCAAAAATTCACTCAATCCATGAAGAAACAAGGGTACATTCAAGGACAAGCTGATCACACCTTGTTCACAAAGTTCTCCAATGATGGAAAATTCGTTGTCCTGATTGTTTACGTTGATGATATTGTCCTTACTGGAGATGATACAGTTGAAATGACAAGAGTAAAAGAGAAATGAGCAGTTGACTTTGAAATCAAGGACTTAGGATCCATGAGATATTTTCTTGGTATGGAGGTTGCTCGATCAAAGAATGGTATTGTGGTTTCACAACAGAAATACATTCTAGACTTATTGAAAGAAACAGGAATGAGTGGATGTCGTCCGGCAGATACCCCTATGGATCCTAATGCTAAACTTTGGGGAGAAGGTAGTGTTCCTGTTGATACTGGAAGATACCAGAGATTGGTTGGGAAATTGATTTATTTGTCACACACCAGATCTGATATTGCTTTCTCAGTTAGTGTAGTAAGTCAGTTCATGCATTCTCCTTTCGAGGAACATCTTGAAGCAGTATATAGGATACTGAGATATTTGAAGGGAAATCCCGAAAAAGGCTTACTTTTTAAGAAGACTAGTGAAAGAAATGTGTCTATCTTCACCGACGCTGATTGGGCAGGTTCAATCACAGACAGAAGATCAACCTCTGGATATTGTACCTATGTTTGGGGTAATCTTGTGACATGGAGGAGCAAGAAACAAGGAGTTGTAGCAAGAAGTAGTGCAGAAGCCGAGTTTAGAGCAATGGCTCACGGTATTTGTGAAGGATTATGGATCCTTAGAGTCCTAGAAGAACTTAAGATGAAAATTGAGCTTCCACTAAAGTTATACTCTGACAGTAAAGCCGCCATTAGTATAGCTCATAATCCAGTTCAATATGACAGAACCAAACATATTGAGATTGATCGACATTTCATAAAGAAGAAGTTAGATGCTGGAATCATATGTCTACCTTTTGTGACTTCAAGTCAGCAAACTGCAGATATCTTGACCAAAAGCTTGGCAAGACCCACCTTTGAGCATTTGATAGACAAGTTGGGCATGATAGATATCTATGCACCAACTTGAGGGGGGGTGTTGGAAAATACATCAATATTCAATAGTTTATTTCCCTATGTTATTGTTCCCTTGTTATTATTTTCTAGTCAAGTCTAGAGAATTCCATTATGTCATTTTTCCAGTGTAGCAATTTTCTAGACTAGTCTAAGAGAACATTAATTGTATTCTCTCTATAAAAACCAGCCCTTGGCTGAAGAATAAATTATAACAGTATTCTCATCATAACAATATTCTCCCATTATCTTTCAATAATGTGTAGTAACTTGTTATGTAGTGTGTTTGTGCATCTATCTTCTTGATGTCTCTTCCCTTGTATGATTTGAAAACTTGATTTCTCACTCATGCGACTATTTTAATTTAGTTTTATGTCAAATGATAACTGATGAAATATATTTAACTCGAATAGCACAATTACATAATTAACGAAGCATATGCTGTACAGGGATTAACAACTAATGATTCAAGAGATTTTTTCCTTCCGGGTGGCAATTATCCTTTTTGGCTAACCTATACTGGTGAAGGTCCTTCAGCACTATTTCACGTTCCTAAGAATATTGATTGTTACATGAAAGGAATAATCTTATGTGTTGTTTATTCATCAACATATGAAAACTTGGGAGTTGAATGTCTTGCTAGTGTTTTGATCATTAATTATACAAAGTGCACCATTCAGATATACAAGCGAGACACAGTAATGTCCTTCAATGATGAAGATTGGAAGAATGTAACATCAAATCTAGGACCCGGTGACGAAGTGAAGATATTTGTAGCTTTTGGACAGGGATATGGATTGATTGTTATGGAGACGGCTGTTTATCTAATATATGGCCAGTCGATTACTATGGAAGCTGAGTCATCAACTAACATTGAAATGGAGGCATCAGCCGAAGGGAACTTGCAGCTGTCACCTGAAGTGAAAATGGAACCATCGGCCGAAGTGAACTTGCAGCTGTCACCTGAAATGAAAATGGAACCATCAGCCGAAGTGAACGTGCAGCTATCACCTGAAGTGAAAATGGAACCACTACCAAAGTCTAATAGAAGTATCTTTACAAGACTTGGAAAAAGAATGGGTGCATGTTTATGCTTGAACCAACATAGAGATAAAGGTTTGAACAATTTTTGATTCGACATGCCTTTGTCATACAATGTGATTCCCTTGTTTCATGTTTCTCAATATTTTTATGGAGGGAGGATGGATAGCCCTATGTTTTATATGCATAAAAAAGGGAACTAGTGTGCTTGTTATTTGTTTCACTTATTGAGAGTATAAAGCCATATTGAAATATCTACTTGAGCATGTTAATTTTGCATCCTTGTTGTTTCTCTTGCATCTCATTGGTGGCATTCATCCTTTAGTCTTAGCAACAAAAGGAATGAGGAAAGGTAAAAGAGAATTCTATCCACTTACAAGCCAAACCAGAAATTTAGTCAAATCGATATTTCAAACACTATTTCAACATTTGCAGTCCAAACAAATGGATTATTTAATATCAAGTTGTACAAGTTCATAACTTTTGAAGGATATTTAGTTAAAGTTAAATACAGTGGGATCTACTGATTCTGCTGGAGAAATGTTTAATAAAATTGAAACACAATCATCCCAAACTTTCTTACTTCTTTGCCAAAATGAAATTTTGTTGTGCTTGTAATCTTCCAATGACAAAATATATCTTGTCAAGTCTTCATGGCAGCGTTCTCCAACCTCATTAACAAGGTTATAACAACATTCAGTACCAGTTGTTTGATTACCAGAAAACACAGTATAGAAAATCTCATCCCCGCATAATGGATATAACTTTGACGCACAGTTGTTCAAATACTTTTCATACGACGATGACAATGGTCTCGGTGCATAATTAATCGTGGAAGGAGAACCATTTGATTCTTCAACATTGGTTGAAATCCCAGTTTTGAATAACAAAACTTGACAAGTCATTACCATTGGTAATAGAGTATAGCGGAGAAATGTAGCCATGGTTCAATTCTTCGGAGATGTATGGTTAAGGAAAACTCAAATGAGTTGTTGATGACTTGTTAGTGATGAAATAAGTTATATATATAGTTTAAAAATAATTAATATTTGCATTAATTGGTTTTTGATAACTCTATTAATACCAAAAATAATCGTAAGGATGTTTGCAAGTTTTTCAAAAACCTCCACCATACAATTCTCATGTTAGCATGTTACACTTTTGGTTCATTAAAGATATTTCATTGTAGGAAAGAAGAAGTTATCAGTTTAATGT
>Ga0315914_1003020_pt1 | contig 25737 bp, 7 predicted proteins | sample MpolenodulesMG_FD_203920 | JGI IMG/M metagenome (GOLD analysis project Ga0315914, IMG submission 203920) | Medicago polymorpha root nodule microbial communities from Los Angeles, California, United States - elongated nodules | ecosystem: Host-associated > Plants > Roots > Nodule | place: USA... | reverse complement strand
GACTTTCATGATTTTAAAAGACTATCAGGATTTTCAATTTGGATTTCAATGGATTTACATCATAAGATTTTAAAGGATTTCATGGATTTATAAGATTTCAAAAGATTTTATGAATTTTAAGTACGCATTGGAGAAAAAAAATGATTACAACACACTCTCTATCATAATATTCTCAATACAGACTCTTATTTTTTTTTTCTTTTATGATATGTAGAGAGGGAGAGAAAGAGGGGGAAGAGAGGAGAGAGAGAGAGAGAGAAATGATTACAACACACTTTCTATCATAATATTCTCAATACAAACTCTTATTTTTTATTTTTTTTATGAGATAGAGAGAGGGAGAGAGAGGAGGAAGAGAGGAGAGAGAGAGAGAGAGAAAAGAGAGGAAGGAGAAGCGAGGAGAGAGAGAGAGACGAAGAGAGAAGGGGGAGAGAGAGAGGGAAGAAAAGAGCGGAGAGAGAGAGAGAGAGAGAAGGGATAAGAAAGAGATAATAAACTTTTAAGAGAAAAACAATTTAAAGAAATCTCATGTCTTCATGAAAGACTTTTTCTTGTTAAAATTTCACTAGAAAATCCCACAAAATCCATCAAAATCCAATTTATTAAACAATCTTTCGAAATTTGAATGATTTTGAATACCATGAGACTTTTTTTAAGTGATGAAAAGTCTTGATTGAATAACTCGAGACTTTTTTAAAATGACAAAGAGTCTTGATTGAATACCACAAGACTTTTTTTAAATTGCAAAGAGTCTTGATTGAATACCACAAGACTTTTTCATAATTAAAAAGTCTTTTAAAATCTCTTAGAATCTTAATCCAATACATCCCCCTAAGTTTGAACATGGGGGACACACGAGAGTGTGTGCCCAACACATGTTGGCATGTGCCAAATGCAAGCTGACGTATGCAGAAGCGTGAAGTTGAACGAAAACAAAATATCCAATAATAAAAATAATTCAAGGTTTCATAAAAAATCAATACACTAGTATTGTGTGTAATCTTTTATGTGGGACTCCTAGGATTTTTTTAATTCATACACTAACATACTCGTATGTTCCAACAAAAATTAACCTTAAAATTTGTATAAAAATACCTTAAAATGAGATTATCTAAAATATTATAACTTGTAACAAACGGATAAAAACTTAGCTAGCCAAATTAATATTGTTTTTCTCTCAAACATCTTCATATACTACCTTAATCGTTTTCCACAATGCAACAAAAAAAAAAAGTTTTCCGAAAGCAATTTATTGTCAACGTACTGCTGATTTATACATTTCACCAACTTGTCATGTTACTTGAATTGCTTGAATATTTCGAATAGATTTCCCTTTATGTTTTCACGTGTTTACCGTGAAAGTAATTATTGTGCTAATAAAATTGTTAATTAATCTTTCTTTAAAAAAAATTGTTAATTAATCTTAGTTTTCATATTAATGAGATGGAATGCTCCATTCCTACACTCCGTGAGGCCTTTAATGTGAATAGGCTTGGTCTTCCTAGTTTATATTTTGCTAATCATGTTCTTTGTTGTTCATTTGTATTGCATTGCACTCTTTTTTTCTTCATAATGATTTTATCTCAAGAGGTTTTTATAATAAGGTTTTTAACGAGACTTTAGTAAAATATTAATTGGATTGTTGTTACCTTGGGTATTGGTTTAGTCTCCAAACTCTCTTTTCATCATTTTATTTTACATTAATAAATATTTTAGAGTGTTACAGATAATATTTGATAGTTTTGGGGTGCAACCTAGTTAAAATGTCAATGTTGCTATGTAATACCTTTGCATTCTTATTTTAACCTAAAAACACATTTAATAGGTTAATCAGAAATCCACACCCCAACTTCAACCCCACACTAAAAACCGCATATTTTCATGGAACGTCTAGTTAAATACATGTTGGACTATTGGTACATATATGTCTGGTCTACTATTTTAATTTTCAAAAGTCTCCATTTGAAGGGTAAATTATCCAACACAACTCACACAAGTCGAAATTGATCAATTAAAACTTAATAAAGGGAAAATTAATCAACACAACATTTTTTTTTTTAGAGGAATCAACACAACTTATCACAAGGGAAAACCCACCTTTTTTTTGTGGCAAATTAATCAACACAACTTACACAAGTGGAAATTGGCAATTAAAACTTAAGATAAAGGGCATATTAATTAACACAACTTAAACAAGGTTCACACACCCCTTTTTTGGGTAAATTAATCAACACAACTTACACTAGTGGAAATTGAGCAATTAAATAAAACTTAAGATAAGGGGGAAATTAATCAACAAAACTTACACAAGGGAAAACACACCTTTTTTTTGGCAAACTAAATCAACACAACTTACACAAATGGAAACTGAGCAATTAAAACTTAAGATATAGGGAAAATTAATCAACACAACTACTTACACAAGGAAAACACACTTTTTTTTTTCTTTGGCAAATTAATCAACACAACTTACACAAGTGGAAGAAATTGGGCAATCAAAACTTAAGATGAAGGCCGTGCATTGGGAATCAAAGTTTGACAATGTTAAAGGTTTGGTTGTGTATGCCTAAATCTATGCCTATCCTCCCACTACTCAACTCTTTTTTTTTCTTTCATATTCTTTAAACCGAGTAATTTTATTTGAGACATTTTCGACCATCAAATATAAGCATATTAATTCATTCTACAAATGTATATATTACTTCGTCCTTATGAGCTTAACTCAGTTGTTAGGAACAATGCATAATATATGCAAGGTTTGGGTATTGAACCCTGAACACAACAAAAAAAATTATACATTACTTCGTTGATAAAAAAAATGTATATATTACTTGCGTTTTTTATTACTTTCATTTTTGGGTATCAAAATTAAATAGATCTCATAAAATAATTGATTAAAATATTTACATTAAATTGATCCTACAAACAAATAGAAATTCATCTTAGAATTCTACCAAATTAGGGTTTAGTTACTAATGGTAAACATAAGAAATAAAACATACTCTTGAGACAAAGGTTGAGGAGAGACTCCTCCCTTAATGCTCCTAGCGCTTGCCTCACTAGTGCAAATTTGGGATACAAAACTTGTTTTTTTTAAAGATTTAAGACATGTTTTTGAGCTGGGGTTATATTAGCAGTAAAACAGGTGTTGTAAGTTTGAAATACAATACCTGATTTTTATTTGATGATTGTGCAGTTGTTCTTATCAAAGACTACTTCATAATCACTGTCATATAATTGACTTATACTCAGAAGGTTATGTTTCAACCCATCAACAAACCAAATATTTACAATAGAAAGAGAATAAGAGTTACCAATAGTACCCATACCAATTATCTTTCCTCTCTGATTTCCTTCAATTCACACACTTTCTCCCTTTTTCAGAGTTAGGGTTTGGAACATATGTTTTTCTCCTTCATGTGTTGTGAGGAGCCACTACCTAGGTACCACCACTGGAGTATTAACTTTGCTGTAAAACATATCTGAAACAAAGAAAATTTCATACTTAGGTACTCATACTTAGTTCTGAAAGATTTATCTTTTTACATATCTTTGGCCTTAGAAGCTTTTGGATTTGAACAAGATTTCAATTTTTGTCATTTCTTTTTATATTTAGAACTCGCAGTAGACTTTGGTTTTACCAGATTGTGAAACTTTCAATGGGTTTATTTTTTGTGTATCTAATAGGGGTATTCGTGGATTGAATTGGTTTGGTTTTGGAAGGAAAAATAATCTGATCCAATTACTTTGGTTTTGTTATTTGTTCATCCAATTGGTTTGGTTTTAAAATCAAATCCAATCCGATCCAAAAAAATTCGGTTTGGATTGGATTTGTTTTCAGTTTTCATTGTTGTATACTTTTTCATTTTCTCTTAAGAAAATAGATTATTTTATGACGTTTCATAAAAATGTAAGGTTACGAAAAAGATGAATAAGTAGAAAATAAAATAGTAGGTTAAGTAAAATAGTTACAAAATCACAAATTAATAATATTTCTTAAAAGAAAGAAAAAAAAAATCAACATTACTAGAGAACAAGTCTAGAAAATAGTTACAAGATTGTAAATTAAGAAAACATTTATAAAAATTCCATATAATAATATAAATACAAGTATATATTTCGGTTTGGATTGGATTGGATCGATTTATATAAAGGAAACCGAAAACCAATCCAATCCATTTAAAATTGCAATTTTTTTTCGGTTTTTGGTTTTTCGGTTCGGTTTTTGCAGTTTGCATTGGATTGGATTGGATTAGATATGAACACCCCTAGCATCTAATACACTCTCCCTTGTTCCTACTTACACCACAAATCATGGAAGCTATTCTGCTTCTCTCAATACCATTAATTGAAACCTCTTGAATAGAAATTTCATTCTCATCAGAGTATCTATGAACATCAGAAGATTGAGATTCTCTCAGAATCTGATTACTTACTCTAAGATCCTCAATCTCGTTGTCCAGACCTTTAGCTTTATCAACAAGTACTTTATATTGTTTTTGAAAAATCTTAAAGTTTCTTGATTTACTCTAATAATTTCTAATTAGCTCCTTAACAACAGTGATTCACTCTTCATGAGTAAGTTCAACAAATACATCATCATCATTATTTGCATTAGCATCAAAAAATGTGGATGCCATCCGAGCCAGATTTGGTTCTTCCTTACTAGAGTCATCATCTAGATCTTCCTACACTGCGATGAAATTTTTCTTTACTATGTTTTTAAATGCCTCTTTCTTGGAACTGTCCTTCTTAGGTATGTCCTTTCGAAGGTCAAGATAATTAGCAACAAAGAATCCATGCTTCTTATGTTGAAGAAAACCTTTGGATCATCCTTCTTATCTCTGAAGCTGGATCCTCTAGCACCACTACTTCGTTCAGGAAACCATTTCTTCTTGTTCAAGTATTGAAACCTCTTAGACAGGAAAGCCATCTCATCTGCATCAGAATCTTCAGCAAGATCTTCGCCTGGAGTATCTTCTTTAGACTCTACAACTTGTGATTTGATAGATTTGCCCTTTTACTTTGAGAGCAATAGACTTGGACTTTTTGGATGAATCATACCTTATTAGCTTCACCTCATGACTTTTCAAAGAGCATATCAGGTTCTCCAAACTCAGTTTGTTTAAGTCTTTTACTTCCTAAATGACAGTCACCTTAGGTGTCCATCTAATAGGAAGACTTCTCAAAATCTTCTTGACATGATCTGTTGTAATATAACTCTTACTCAGAACTTGCATACCAGAGACCAAAGTTTGAAACATTGAGAACATGATTTCAATATCTTCACCATCCTTATTCTTAAATAGTTCATAATATTGGACAAGAAGATTTACTTTGCCCTCTTTCACTTGTTAATTTCGTTCATAGGTTGCACAAGAGGTTAGTCCAATTATCTTTCACTTGTTCATTGCCAGGAATTTTCCACTATAATCACAAAAGATTACAATTACTTAGACACAAAAGACTAAGATTTTTATTGTCTCACACAAGAGGACTTCTACTCTTAGTGTTTACAAATAAATTTTTATGTGTTTCCACTGTACTCAGAGAGTGGTAAACTAAAATTAAAGCTTAAGTAGTTTCTGATACTTAAGAAATTCTTAGATATAAAGTTTGTAAGAATTTTCTAAGTATTTGTGCGCTTTTTAATTTGATAGAGTTTTGACACTTGTAAAATTTCGTGAAGTTTTTTGTGCTCTTCAAACGCTCAGGTACTTAAATATGAGAAGATAAAAGAGACGTTGTTTGAAGAGATGTCAGCTCATGAAATCGTTCTTGAGAAGCTTTGATCTTGAAAACTTTGCCTCTAACAGATAATTTCGTTGAATGATACTTATAGAGATCCTTTCCTTCTTTTGAAATGATCTGTTACATTCCATTTGTCTTTGAAAGATTTGTTTGTTTATGCTCATGATTAGAAGAAGACAAACAATGGGATCAGAACTTGAAAGCGACATTAATTCATAAGAAGACAAAACTGATTAGAGTCTCCCAAACCACTGACGTGTCCATCAAAACTTGTGTCTATCAAAGTCTTCATGGTTTGCTCCTTTCTTTGATCAGAGCTTTGAATTATTGTTGACCTTCCTTCAAAGTTTCGCTTGAGTACCACCAATATGCTTTCCTTTGCGTTCAAAGCTTAATGTTTCAGCAGCAATAACTTGACTTTGATTGAGGTCATAATTTAATTTTTTGGTCCGACACACTTGAACACACATTAGAGTTCTAATTGTTCTTTCTTACATTGTTGTCATCAAAACCGTGGAGACGTTGATCTAAAACCCACTTTGGTTTAACATAAAGTTGATAATCAAAGTCCCCTTTTCAATAAAAAAGAAATAAACCTTACCTCAGCCTCATCCCCCTCCATCTTCTTGCACCACATGTTTAGCATTAACATTAGGTGTTTAATAATTTTTTTTTAATATACTTCCATGTTAATGTAAATGAACTATGAAAGATATAATCTAGGGTTAATAGGTCTTTACCCCCTGTAATATATGTAATTTTCGGTTTTTTCCCTCTGTAATTTTTTTTTGATTTACCCCCTGTAAAAAAAAAATTGTTTTGATTTACCCCTAATAGGCCAAACAAAAACGAAAATTTCTTGAAAAAAAATTGGTTTTTGTTTGGCCTATTAGGAGGTAAATTAAAACAATTTTTTTTACATGGGGTAAAATAAAAAAAAATTACATGGGACAAACCGAAAATGACCTATATTACAGGGGGTAAAGACCTATTAACCCTATAATCTATTAATAAAATGAGAATATGATTCATTTTATTTCATTTTATTTGAGAAGAAAAAAAAAGGGCGCATGAATTACAAATAGGGTGGAAAAAATAGTGTTTTTTTTTTTTTTTTAATTTCATTTTGAAAGACAAACATAATACGATCCAAATATGTATTTAAAATTCTCTAAAAAAAATATTTAAAATTCAAAAATTTACACAATCTCGTCATACTTGTTAATTACTATGACTAATCAAGCCAATGAAAATGTTGAGCTTAAGCCTTTTAGATTTCAGTTCAACAATTCAGTTAACGGTCTCTTTCAAAACAAAACAAAAAACAGTTAACGGTCTTGTAAATGAACTAGTTAAAATAAATTAAATGAATCGAAATGCATGTAAAATGTAATATTGGGCAGAGGCTGAAGAAGTCACGTTGAAAACATAGGGGTTCTAGATAAGTTCTTCCAGCATATATCATGATGCGACTATTTGTATATTTGTGACGAATTATAAAGCAAACAAACAGTTTAAGCATTAAATAATCTGAAACTGGATTGAGAAGAAAAAAACACAGAACAAGTGTGTACTTATAATTCCATTTCATGAAGATAAGTTAAACTCAAAAGGAAACAAAAATAGAACACAACACCAAATATTTCTAGAACAATGTCCAACAACGAATCGAAATTCATGCAAAAGAAAGGGTCCAACATTACGCCTTAATGGCATACTTTCTCACTGGGAAGTAGATTTCCTTCTTCTTCTCACGCTCTGTCTTCAAAGAGAGCTGTAAGAAATACCAAGTAAATTCATTCAGCCATTTTATGAAGAAAGCTTATATAACAGAAATATCAGCCATTCATGAAAAGTCAAGGCACGAAGATCATTCACCGAAAACATCATAAGAAGCTATTCATGAAAAGAAGATTCTCAAAAGAACTTCACCAACAAAGATTGGCCCTAAAATTCAAAACATGTATGTACGTGCTCGGGAGCTTAAGTTGTATACTCAAGTTCTATAGTAAACAAAAAGTTTGCATGAGTCGTCTGATACTTCAGCAAGTAATTTTCAAGTTAAAACTCCCAATAAGAGGAAGGAATGCAAGTTCAAGCTTAATCTTTGACTTGCTGAAGGAATGTGGCACAACATTACATTCAAATCTGCCACATTCCAAGCTTAGGGAAGTGTTTGTCTCAATTCTTCCATATTTATTATTTAAGGCATGCTTAGGAGTTTAGGAGGGGAGGGCTGTGGAAAAGAGGAAGGAGCAAGTGGAAGTAATAGAGGACTTCAGGAGGAAAGGGCTTTGCGGAATATTGTGAAATATTGTGAAAAAACCACTATTCTTATATTCCACAATATTGTCCATCGCAGATCACGGAAAATAGCGGTTTTTTCAAAGTCCACTATAGCACCGCAATAGTGGCTGACAACACTTTGTACTACAGCAGATAGCAGAACAATACACCAGTTTATTCAAATTCAGCTATGCAATAGCACCACTAACCGCTGCTATTTGACAGCACTAATATTCCCAAGAATCTATAAAGATAACTTGAAACAAACACACCCTAAAACAATAATGTTTACATTAATCCCAGAACTTCAATATTTAAAAGACACTAAAGAGTAATTGAGCAGAAAAGAGAAGCTTCCACCCATCGTGAAAATCATTATTTAGTTACAATTTTCAGCTATTACAGAGAAAACCACAAACTATTCACTACATAATAACACATCAATTAACTCCCCTCTCAGCTTACCAACCAAATAAAAGTCCGAATTTCATCAAATTATTTCAAAATATGTTTTATTTTCCTTCATAGAAAGAAACACTTGCTACAAAATGATAAAAAAATGTACCTGATGCTTAGTGAGGCGTCTTCTAATAGCTCTTGTCTTCTTGGGACGGAGATCCAAAGGCAAGTACTTCTTCTTCTTATAAGCTTCCCTCAATGCTGTCTTTTGCTTCTGTGAAATCACAGTCAAAACCTGTGCGATGTTTAGCCGAACAACTTTGCTGCATACAAAAAAATAACAAAAACAATCAAAATCATAAACAAAAAAATCAATAACAACTTATATCATATATACCATAACATAAACAAAACTCTAAAAGAATCTAGTAATTTTGCTTGGATCTTTCTCTGCACAAATTCGTCCTTATAAAAACATACAACATGAATATTAAAACTAAAATTTAGATAAATACAAATGTCATATATATAGATTTTATTTTATGTAGCAATGGAAGCGACAAGGACTGAATCCCAGTGTCAGTGATCGTAGCAGCAAAGCCAATCGGCAACTTAAAATATCTCGCTGCGTATTTAATTATATAGTAAAACAACAAAATATGTATACAATTAAGTGCAATGGAATAATGGAAAATGCATACATTTTGGAGAGCTTATTTGGGGCACCGCCGGTGACTTTCGCAACGCGAAGGAGAGCAAGTTCAGCTTTCAGATCCTTCAATTGATTAAGAAGATCTGCTTTTGTTTTTTGCCTAAGCTCATAAACCTTGATAGCTTTGGTGTTCAAAAAAAGAAGAAAGGATTCAGATTCAATTAAATTGAGTACAAAAAATGATGTTAGAATCAAATTGAGAGAATAAATGATTGGTTTGTTCTTACCCATTTCGAAGGTCTTGAATCGCCGCTAGAAAACTTGCTAGAAAGTGTAACTGTAGTTCGTTTGTTATGGTTTCTACCCAAAACCCTAAACTCAAGAGAAAAAGGCAGAGAAGGTTTAGATGGGTCTGGGCCTAGCTTGGGAAATGAAATGGGCTACGTTTGGGTTAGTTTATTTTTAGAGGATTGCTCTTTAGGCCCCTAGTAATTACTTTCAGACACCGATACTTTTGAGATCAGTTGAGTCACTTTTTGATTCGGTTCACCTGATTTAAAGTATTCCAAACCGTAGTTAACTATTGTTCGGATTTCTTGGTAAATAGGAGAGAAAGAAAATCATAGTTTATGGTATTTATGCATTTTCAACCAATTTAATGGAAAAATTACAATAACATGTATAGTGTCATCTTGAATATTTTTCAATCATGATTTATGCTTGTCTTAAAAACCTCTAAAGAAGTCCCCGTGAGCATAGGTCAGTTGGCAGGGACATGCATTATTATATGAAGAGGCCGAAGTTCGAACCTCAGACACTTCACTTATTCATCTTAAAAAAGGTGAATTCTATCCAATAGACTACTTGACCAAAAAAATTGAAAACCTCTAAAGAATTTTTTTCAAATTATTTATATCAAAATCACATTTATTTTAATCTATAACAACCGGACATAAAACAATCTAAGAAATCATTTTTATATTTCACTTCGGTTTAGTTTTGTCTCTTCATCTTAATTTTTTCATCTGGCTCTTCCATTTTTATTAAATTTCATACTAATATTTCTGTAGATGAATTATTATACATAGTAGTGAATACTGAGATATAAGTTAACAATTTTCAAACAAAAAAATAAAATAAAAGATAGTAATGCCAAGTCTCCACTAGCTAGTTCCATGTGTTCTTGTTTTGGTAAGTGACTATGTATAAAGTGATAATCTTTACCTTGATTTAATACAAAAATTGAAACAAATTGTAAAATATGAACCGGTCAAAATTGGCTACCATGCTTGGAAGATATTATTTGAATTTTTTTATGATATACTATAATTTTTTTGAAGGCATAATATACTATAATTATTAACCATAAATATTTGAAAAATATATTTAGTTTTGCTTTTCCACAAAACAAGAAACAGTGGAACATCTAAATCTTAATAAATACTGGGGTTAGTATATAATATGGATGTCTTAGTTAAACTATGAGTCATTTATAAGTGCATGTTACATCCTCTTGGTTTTTCATTAGATATCAAAAATGTGTTTAAGTAGAATCATTCTTCAATTTGGGAAAATTGGGAACTTAAAAGGAAAAATTCACCTCCAATGGTTTTGGGGATTTTTTGTTCTTGAGATTCAAGTGAGGTTGCTAGTGATTGACAAATATGTTCAGAATCAAGGGTTTGAATGGTCAAGATCAAGGAATTGTACAAGCTCAATAAATTCGTGGATTTAAGGGTTTCATGATGCCAAGAAACAATTGTTGAGGTTGATCAAGACATTGAATGCTAGAAGATTCTAGGGTTTGAATAACTAAGGCGAGGGTTTTGGTTTTCGATCGTAACATTTCAACAAAGGATTTAAAGTCAATAACTGGAAGAAACTCTAATGTCTAGTATGACGTTAGGATATGATTAGTTCACTAGCGAGAACAATGTGAGAAACCTCTGTAAGACTAGGTTTTCATCATTCTCTTCTCTGATATCTTTTAATTTCAATTTTTTTTATTGATTCAAATTTAGATTTAAATTGTTAACAAGACTTCCTTTCTTTAAAAAAGGTATTTCATAAAAGGTTAAGAATCCAGCTAAACCTTGAATCTTATTGAAGATTCAATTTTTTTTCAAAATGGGTTCTTAAATTCTTTGTGAACAAATCTATGTCAAGTTTACAATTTGATTAGTTGTTGTTTTTGAGAAATTTAGGTTAATTGATTCACCAATTTCACAGGTCATTAAGTGTATCAATTTGACAAATAATCAGTCAATTTGTTGATCATCTCATCCAACAAATTAATTGAATATTTGTATCTTCCCTTTTCTCCACTTTTGTTTTTTCAATTATTTTTCCCGTTATATGATATCTCGATACCCATAATCTCGAAAAACGATTTCTAAAAAACTATGTTGGAAAAGTTTAAGAATACGATCTAACATCATCATATTTAACCTGTCTTTTGTAAAACTCATGAGTATCATAAAATAATATATATTTAAGGGTGCATTTTCTATAAGTAAAAATCTTGTGTATAAAGAAACAATATTTAAACCTTTAAAAATTGAATGCAATTTTAGGAACAAATTATATTGGAAAAGTTTTTTGTGTTGTTCTTGTTGACAAAGAATCAATGATATTGGAGAAGTTTGATTCTTTGATTAAAACTTTATACGCGTGATTATATATAAAAATCCAGGCTTGAATTCACTAAAAGGATACCGAAAGGCTTACACAGGTAAAGCAATATTGGGTTTCAATTCAAAGTAGGAGTAAGTAACTAAGTGTCACATGGTTGAATATATTTTTTTGGTAGGGTTCGAACCCCCGACCTTACATATTTTATGGATTGTCCACACCAACTGAGCTAAGCTCACGAGGACATCGTTGAATATATAATAGAGGTGGTTAATTTATATACCTAATGTCTTAATATTTTAAGTGAATGTGTGATATCTCTATTTCTTATGGTCTTTGAGCATTGATCCGTTGTTTCCCGTGGCCGTGATCCCAACTCTCCAACAAGCTAATTCATTTTAAAAATGAATCAGATAAAGGCTATTTTAATGCAATCAGATAAAGGTTGGCAAAGAAAAACCCCAGTCTTTCATTTTGCATTAATTCCCACTGGAGCCAGCTAGGTAAGAGTCTATGTGCAGTTGAATACATACGTACTGAACTTATTTGTCATAATGTGCTATCTTCACTCCGTTTGATTTCAGTGAATGAATATGAGTATTATTATCTATGTACATATATATATAAGAGGAAAACAAAAATCACAAACAAGGAACAATGTTCATTAATTGGATCATGCATAAAAGGAGAGAAACATTAATTAAGAAGGCAATGTTTGACACATGTACAAGGCATTTGAATTTGTAAATAAGTAGAAGCTATTGATTTGGATTTCATTGTCCTGAACACCAACCGGTGAAGAAGAGAAATACATAGAGTGAATTGCATATAGTAATAAGTTTAAAATATCCATGACAAAGAACATTAATTTTCGCAGTAGCACAAGATACCGTAGGTGGCTCAATTTCAGAACTTTCTTAAAGATGTATTTTCTTCACTAGACAAAAAGAAGGAGCAAGAGATACCATATACTTTTTCCCAACCCTAAACATGTATTTTGCCCAACCCTAAACATGATCAATACGGTTCATTTAACCATGTATTTTACCCAACCCTAAACATGATCATAAGAAGACAAAAGAATAAACAAAACTATTATCTTTTTGGTATTGATTATAAACAAAATATTTAACTTCAAGTTTATTACAGATTGAATTTAGTTAACAATTCATAATTTTCTTCATCTAATTAAAAATAGTTATATTCTCATACTTTCATTCATATGAAGTTGTTTTCTCAAAATAAAAAAGCCATAAAAAATAAAATATATTTAATTGAAGAGTATTTTAGATATAACATTATAAATAATTAAAATAAAGTTATATTTAAACTGTTGTTTTACAAAATTAATATTTTAATCATTAAATATCGATACTTTTGTTGTTTGAGTTTAACTATTAATGCATTAAAAGTATAAAAAGTTACACGTTATCAACATACAATAATCAATCATATGTGTGATTTTATGAGTGGTTATAATAAAAAATATTTTAAATAATGTGTTATCACGTCAATTAATTAATATGAAAACACTTGAATTTGCTTTTCCATATCAATAATTGTACATACAAAATTGTACTAATTAGATTCAGTTGATGTATCATTATACTAATCATCGTTTTGCTTTTACCAATCCTCTCAAAAAAACCCCTAAAAAATCCTCTCAAAATATTTTGCTTTTACTAAATTCCTGCGGCTAAATAAAAAATTTCCAACTTTTATCTTTGTTGAAACTTGCGTATTGCTCAACCGACCTTTGTCCCATTATTCATCCTCTCTCATCAAGCATTCCCCAAATTCTGGCAAAAGGTGTTTCAAGGTTCAAAGGGATAACATTTTTATTTACAAAACAACGTCAATAACTTAAAAACATAGCGTGTAACATGAAAACTTTAGTCATGAAATTTAATATAATTTCATTGTTGAAGTTTTCTTTTTCTTTTGAAATGTCAAACAAGTAAACCTTTTGAATTTAATGAAATGTTACACATCATGTATATATGTCGTTTAGCTGTCTTCTTTTTTGTAAATTCCAAAATTTGATCTTAAACGTGTCTTCCCAAGTTTGTTGGTTGAAAATGAACCAAAACACGACTTGTTAATTTCTAGTCTAACATCCACGGCGCACCCGGCCACAAATTTGCATCCAAAACATGAAAAGTAATAAGAATACAATTAACAAAATGAAATGTGGAGCCTAGTGTTTTTGTAGAAAACATAGTCCTCTATGAAAAACAATGATGCACCAATAATAGAAGGATAAAAGTCGGTAGTCTTCCCTAAACTTTTGTTAATTCCACAACTAGTGGTGGTAGTAATCATATCACAGCAAAGACTAGCTAGCACACTTTCTAATTCCTAAACAACTAAAAAAACATCATAATGAGTAAAAAGTTATGCTAAAATATTTCTTTTCTCCTTCTTAATCTTTTAGTCAAAATTCATTTAGTTGTTTATCTTTTAAGATATTATAAATTCATCATTTTACCTACAACAACAACAATACTCATACTTCCTTCAAAAAAAAAAAAAAACAACAATACTCATACCATATATCTATATGCTCCTTTTTGACTATATTTGCATTGAAAAAAGAAAGGAGAACAATAGCAAAATCAAATTTCAACAGAAGAAAATAAGTGGTATATCACAAGTCCTATGTCTAAACTTAAAAAAGATACAATAATTTTAATTAGAGATCTTTGAAAGATGACACTCATTTTACTGATTTTAGAAGAATATTTTGACATATTACTCGCTATGAAAAGCGATTCTACTTGGATGATATTGAGTTTTGGTAACATTGTTGACTTTGTTTCTATCTCTCTCTCTCTTAATCAATCATCATGTTCAATAAAAAATAAACTAAAGTCGCTAATGTCACCAAACATCAATGTCACGAAAATAATTTCCCTTGAAAAGTCAAACGTGATAGATATTCCACGACTTGTTCCGCCCAGGATAAGAACAAATTTAACAAAGATAATTAAATAGATGAATTTGTATATGAGTGATGTTATTTGAAGATAAAAAGTGACATTGTATTTCAACATGGTATAAAAATATAACATTAAGAAATTGGAAAAGAGAGAGAAAAAAAAGTGGTATAAAAACATATACAAGAATAAGTGTATAACATTTTCAGTGTCCACATAATATATTTTTTTAAGGAATAATGTTGCATTGATAAACCACTACAATAAATATTTTAAAAAATAAAAGAGGAAATTAAATTTTAAGCAAAATATAAAGGATAAAAATAATATTTCAGACAAAGAATTAAGGATTAAATTAATCCCAAATCTTCCAAGGCATCATTACGTGGGACCTAATAATGCATTATCTCTACTTTTCCCTCCCTCAATATTAGAAAGATCTTTCAATTACACTCCCTTTAGCCTTCATTACCTTCATCTACTACTACTTAAAAAGCCATTGCTTCCAACAATAACTCATTCTCTCTATATCTACAAACCAAACAAATTAATCACCATATCAACTTATATCCATGAAAGGAATGGACATGTTCTGTTCTTCCCCTTCTTCAACAGCAATAATACATAGTAGTATAGATCAACGTTCTATACTAAGAAGAAGTAGAACCACCAAAAACTATGATCATGAAAGAAGGAAAACTCAACTTCATCATGTTCCTTGTTCATCTCAATTACCTATCAATCCTATGCCTTACTTTGAGAAGCATAGAAAGAGTACAACAGATAAACAAAAACAAAACAGTAGTACCGAGATACGTAGAAAAAGTTCCAGTCATGTCAATGACCTGTCTTCTACAAGATATCTCCTCGATGACGCGCCTGCGCCATTCATCGATTGGATATCTGAGTCCAGCAAAATGGTTTCTATGCATGATGGTAAAGACATGTCCTTGGATACGAAAAGAAAAAACGATTCTCATGCCCTAATTAGGACCTCTTCTTCACCTCTCTCTTCCAAGGACCAGGTTTCGTTTTTGTTTTAATTTAGTCTTATGTTTGTTATTGTTTCTCAAAAGAATGTGAAAATAAGAGTAGATTTGTTTTTTTTTTAAATAGTAGTTCTACTTCTAATTAATTGCGGTATGCAACTGTAATTGTTGTCGCAATATAAAAGTTTTAGAGGTCTCCACAACGACATCACAATCGCAGTTGCAGTAGTATTGGTTGTAGTTGCTCTTATTTTGTCGCAATATTAAAGTTTGCAGCGTAACTTGATCATAATTCATAAGGATTTATCTTTATGAAACCTTAGGTTGTGGTTCTAAGGGTGTCATTGCATTGCAAAGCTTGCGAAGGAAAAGTTAGAAAACATATCTCAAAAATGGAAGGTGAGTTCTTGTTATATTTTTTTTTGAAGAGGCGCGTTCTTGTTATATTAAATCATCAATAGTTTTCTTTCTCCTTGTATTAAGTGTATAAAAATTTATGCTAATCACAAATTATTTGGGTTAATAATGTTGTGTAGGAGTGAGATCATTCACCATAGAAATGGAGACAAAGAAAGTAACAATTATCGGAGACGTGACACCATTAGACGTACTGGCGAGTGTATCCAAGGTGAAGAGTGCACAACTATGGCCGTCTACAACATCTTCATCCTCATCAACATCATCATCATCTTCTACTCCAACATTTCCACGATTGACACAATGAGTTACTTATATAAGAAAATGTTCGATCAACAAAAGTTAATATATTTGGATCAATTTTAGACTAAATATATCAGCTTTTATTGACTAGATTTTTTTTTATATAATCGTAGATTTCCCTCTCAAGTTTGCTTTTGTTTGGTGCACCTTTAGGAATGTGTGTGTTTGTATGATAAGAAGCAAAATGCTATTTGGTATGTAGAAATTGTCAAGAATGTGAGTACAAAAAAGTGAAAATGCATAATAACATGGTGGGGTCATTACTCTAAACCTCACTTTCAGTTCCTCAACTTGATGACATTATCAATCTTAATGTATGTTATGTAAATGAATAGTACTATTTTCGGTTAGATGGGTCACCATTTAACTTGTAATGCAGGCTTTCTTTCCTTATTTACTGATGACTCCTCTTCATTGAAGTAGAAGTACTTACAAGTTTTTTAATTTCATCATGTAATATTATGAATTGGATGGTTGGATCAAGATTAGAGGATCTATATTTCAGTGCAAATTTTGATTGATTTAAAAAATATAAAATACGAGTTTTAATATAAACTGTTTGTTAAATAGTCTTATATCAGACAAAATATGACCTAAACATGAGTTTACAAGTGAGGGTAATCTTCATATCATACACTGGTTTTGTAGGGTTGAGTTAGACCCAACCATAATTTTTAAAATGATATCAAAACCTCTTTAAGATCTATTGGGCCATTGCTATCAGTTTTTGCTATCGGACAACCCATCAATTATGTCCACGTACCAAGCCGAATTGTGCTAGTTGTGAAAAAGTGTATTAAAGAGTCTCACATCGGACAAAATATAAGTGGGGGCAATCCTCACCTCACTAGCGAATTTTGTAGGGTTGTGACGGGACAATCCATTTCGAACATGAACAAAAAGAGAAGAAGGAGTACATAGTTATCAATACTTTGAAATTGATCAGCACTTGAAATTAGCAATCATATGGTTCTTCACTAAGCATGAGAACCTTAATTTAAATAAGTTGAGGAGACAAGGTAATGCATGCGAGTCTGACAGTGGTAGCAGGGAGCACTTAAGGACAGGCTGGTTTGGGACGCATTCTTTTACAGCAAACTTTTTCATTGTATTTTCTTTTTCACCTAATGCTCAATGTTTGCTACTAAATGCTTGTGGGTCATACCAAAGGGACCAATTTTTCCTGCACTCTTCACATATTACAGATACAATACACAACCTACCCTTCATTTCCCCCCAAATCAACGCGATCTTTTTTATGTTAATATTTGTACATTCTACATCTCTTACCGGTGATGAATAAGAAAGCAGGTTCCCTTTATCTCCAGAAATAATGATAGCAGGTTTAATTTATTGTTGCATGATCTAAGTCAAACTTGATGGTAGTGTGTTGAGTCAAGATTAATCGTAAAAGTGAGTTGGATATCACATCTTAAGCTAAAATCTTAAGACTTTGAGTTATGGGTTTTACAACTTATATAATGTTCAACATCCATTTTTTTCATCTAATATAAGACTTCTCCGCAAACTTACTACATAACAATCTCTCATCCATCCATTAATCTATGTACATGCTCCTCATCAATTGTCGCACTAAACATGACACATTGCCTTACCATTATTGTTAGGAAGACTTTCTGCACAATGGGTCCTTCATTGAACCATTGAGAGTCATCCACATTGGATCAAGAATAATCATATAAGTGAGTTGGACACCACATCTTAACCCAACGCTTAAGATATTGAGTTTATGAGTCTTATCATTTATAAAGTGTGCAATATCCATTTTTTCATCCAACATGAGACTCCTACCTCACACTTACTACACAACATAGTGGTGATACTCCCATCGGACCATTTCACCAAATGGTCTCATTTCACTAAATAATATAAAAAATTTCGTAAAAAAATAATAAAAAAATATAAATTTATTAAGTGTATACAATTTTATACTTCTTTTAATCTTACAATAAATTGTTTGTCCGTGTGTTATGTATTACTTGCAATATTTTAATGAGGTGAACACTCATATACGCAGTTATTTAATCTAATGCCATTTTTTTTAATATTTAATTGTTTAAATTAAATCTAAATTTTGAATTAATTTTTATTTTATTATAGAGTACTGATATCTCAACAAAACTCCAGTATTGAAATTCATTTTATTTAATAATTCATTTGGTGATGTTTTGTTTGAATGTAAACATATTTTTTATTTGTATTTTGAAAACTCTCATACGAAGTTTAATCGAAAACAAAGGAACGAGGTAATTTATGTTCTTGAAAGATAGCCACATCTATAAGTAGTTTCAATGTCTTTTTTTTTTGTTGTTGATAGAAGTAGTTTCAATGTCATTATTGATGTACATGTTAGATATTTTTTTCTTTGAAAGATGATGTACATGTCACTGATGTTAGATATGTACATCCATAATTTATTTATGATGGAAGTGCTATAAACATATTTTAGTAAAAAAAATCATTTAGGTGGTACTATATATTTGTGTATTAATTTGAGAGTTTGGAATGGTAATAAAAAATATATACACGAGAAGAACAGCCTCTTCATTGTACCAAAAAAATAAAAAGCCTCTTCATGCCTTTTGTGTGTACACTTCATTTTGCTTTAATTTGGAAATCTACTCCTTCTGACCAATTTATGAGAACAAAGGTAATCATGTGAAAGCAACGAGAATTCTATGCACATGCACTTCTCTGTGTGTGATTGATTTATTTACTTTAATTATTACCGGTCAGCTAGTATGTTTGCTTAATTTCTATGACTAATAAATTAACGGTTATGTTATCGGGTGCTCTTACTATATTTGTTAAGAAAACTAAAAACAGTAAGTTTGTATGAGATTCAACAATATTTTAATTTTTAAAAAGTCAAATTCATCACTTTTCATCATTTTTCAATGCAATATTTCTATTTGCATATTCTTATTCAATGCCCTAAGGACACTCTTTAACGTTTCCCATTAATTAAGCATGGATGACTGAGAAAAAGAAAAGAATAATGTTAACTTACGCACTTAAGGCACAAGTTAAGAAGTTGAAAATAAAATTATTTTCTTAAAAATTGTGTATTTAACATTACAAAAGTTTAAACATTTAATTATCAATACAAAATTTATTTTTTATTTCTTTTTATAGTTCCTTTAAGGCACACGTTAGCCTGACACGAGAGCAGTTTGTTTATCGAAAAAGTACCAAAACAAGTTGAAAAGTAAACAATTATAAGAATGCATTTTTTTAAGGTTGGATCGAGACACATCATTAATTTCGAGAAATGTTATTTAAACAACTGTTAAGTTTTTTTTCTTCATCAAATCAAAATAATAGAACATCACCGAAAAAAGTAAAAAAAAAAAAAAAATAGTTATAAATGATGCAATTTTGTACGGTATCAAATATGTTGTTAGCTTTTAGTTGTTTAATTAAAATTCCACGTATATTTATTTGGAAGTTTGATTATATATGAATTTTTTCTAGGAAATACTAACAAATATCCTTAAAGAATTTGTTAAAAATTAAACATAGTGTTTACACACAAAAAATCATTATGTTAGCCGATCTTGACAAATAGGCGATTGAACTGTATTAGGTGAAGGGGCCTCCCTGCAGATTCAAGGTTAGGAAATGCTAAGGTAGCTGCACGAGGGAGTTGGTTCAACCCGAGTCAAAACATAGTGAAGCCCATGTTACATGTTTATAGCGCCACTAACTACTTTGAAGAATAAGGGGGATAACGCGAACTCCATGGAGTTGGGCACCAAATGACCTTGTCGACAGATCATGCCAAGAAAGGGAGACTAAAATCGAATGGGGCACAACCATCCCACTAGCAAGGGAGTTATACCACACACAACCTGGAGAATTAGTCGAGCAAAGACTCGTCATTGAAGGACACGTCGTTTGACTAATATGCTTAGCTTTTTGCTATAATTACTCGGATATACATTGTAATTAAAACGTCTAATCAATCAAACAAACTTATTTTCGTATTTTTTTCTCCTTTACCTTTATGTATTTATCTTTACTTTAATGCATTTTTAGTGTAGCTCAAAAAACTCAAAAACAACAAATACCTAACGTTCTATTGGATAAGTTAGGAAACCCACAACCGAGGGATAAAATTCCTCCCTCAACATCAATCGCTTTAAGTAAAAAGAATCAAAGTTGAGGACACTCAGTCCATCTCGGTTAATTTCAACTCACATCAACATATAGTAATTATGCACTCAAAGGTGTGTAGACAATGTTCAAAAAGTTTATAAAATGTTCTTTCCAATACAAACATTCTTACAATGAAGACATCAATTTTTAGGTACTTAAATGGGTCATTCGTGTACGCATCACTCATTTATAGTTTTTTTTAATAATAGTAACTAAAAAAATACTCAATCTCTCCAACCTAACATCCCATACAAATTTCTTAAATTGGACTCACTAATCAACTATCAATAACTTTATATTGTTACATTTCAATTTTTTAATATTTAAAAAGTGTGGGTCCCACTTAAGATTGTGGTCTTAAATGAGACCTTGGGTCTTACAGGACAACAAAAAAATTCTCCCCAATGGGGGTACCTGATATGTATCAAGTCTTCAAAATTTGAGACCTTTCATTGAGGATGGTCTAAGGGGTATCTAATGAGGTTCGACTATGGTGTGTTTGGCTTGAATATTTTTAGAAAAAAAATCTATTTTTTATATAAAAAATTATTTTTGCCATTTTTAAGTATTTGTTTACAATTTTAAAATAATTATTTTATCAAAATAATTATTTTTGACTTTAAAATGAAAAGCCATTAGAATTACCTTTTTTCAAAATCTATTTTTTTTCTCTAAAAACATGGAGGTAACAAGTGAATAAGTTGAAATTCATTTTTGTTAAAAAAAAGTAATTTTATGAGTTGTAAACAAACAAAAATAGCTTTAAATTTTTTTCTTCAAAATCTTTAAAAAAAATTAAGACAAACATGAGAGAGTAGTTCCAAAAAATATCTTAAAATAGTTGTATAAGTATCATTTCTTATTACTAAATGGAGTACTATAAATAATGTTTTACTATGCAACATCATAATTAGAACCTCAAATAGATCACAATCTTATATAAAATTAAAAAGATCATGTTAATTTTGATGAATTAAACATAATAACAATCACTATGATGTAATTTCGATTTTATTTTAATGAATAGAAGATATAATTTAATTTTTGGAATGGTCAAATAAGACTTTGGATAACATAATAGATGAAAAATTAAAGTTTGGTTCAACATTACAATTTTAAACATAATAGCCCAACTTGACATGAAAAAGATAAGTTACATATTTTATTTTTTAAGAATAAACGATATTCATTCATTCAAATTGAAAAGTATATCAATACAATACAAATCTAAATTCGCTAAAAACAAAAAGGATGAATCTGTGAACAAACTCACAACATCCATGTTAATAGCATAAAATGACAAAGTACTTATGCCTACAAATATGACTAATATGACTATATTCAAGTCTCCGGAATTCTCATGTCTCCGGATCTGCAATGTTGACGACGCCAAAGTCATTGTCATTGATCGGATCTGCACTTGCTCAAAGCTAATCTTTCAACCTGAATCAAATAAACACCTCACTAAGACTGGAAATCAAAACAAACATAGTCGTTCAGAGACGACGAAATCTTAAAAACAAACGAAAGATAAGTTACTTATTTGAAACTTTAAATTATGGTAAACGACTTGTGGTACAATTTTAGTCATAGTTTTAAAAATTGGATTGACATCGACTGAGCAAGGTCATTGAGTTACTAGATCAGTTGTTGAATCACTAAGTTATTGATTGAACTACATAACTAATTTAGATTAAATCGAATGACTCGATTGTATAATTTGATCCCTATAACAAATACTATACATGTTTTTATTATTTTATTTTTCTTATAAAAGATGTGTTTACCGTTACTACCTATAATTTTACAAAAACAATTTTTGATGAATATTTTTATTATTTTATTTTTCTTATAAAAAATATGTGCTTGCCGTTACTACCTATAATTTTACGAAAACAACTTTTTATGAAGTATGAAAAAAGAAGACCCTCAACACAATTTTGCCTACTTTTCAATATTAAACTAGCCAATGAACTCGAACCAAGCCAAACTCAACCATGTTAAAGTATGATTGAGTTGGGGTTAAGATAAAATCAGAGAGTTGCACAAAAAATAAAAATGATAGAGTTGAGTTATGTGAACTTGAAAATACAAACTATACACATGACATCGTATATATTTATCTTTGTGTCTTACTTTTTATTTTCTACAACTTACATACATTTTAAAGATACTCATAAAAACCAAATTAAACACGATTTGACATCAAAATATTGATGTCAATTATCATTTCTTAAAATCATAGTATGCCATTAGCCACTCCACTTTTGAAAGCTGATTTGGTGAGCAACAACTCCATTTGAAAATATAGTCCAACCTCAATGCAAAATAACCTGCCCCATTCCAACTCCTTTACAATCTCAAAATCTCTCCTATAAACTATATATACAAATGTTGCTCGTACATCTTTACAATTATCTCCTTTCACCATTCAACACTAATAATGAATCCCATCTAATCTTATCTTATCTGACTAAAAATCAAATGGCCATAAGGTTCCCACTCACTTCTTTTTCCTTAAAAATCATTGTAATCCACCTTTCCATCTTCAGCATTGCCCTAAAGTATGCCAAAACAGAAGAGGATACTCAAACTACGCCAACCCTTATGACAACACCACCACCTTCCCCTACTAATAGAGTCAGAAAGACACATGTTGAACCTGATACTACTGAGTATCCTCCACCACTCACTTTCTACATGCATGACATTCTAGGTGGATCAAACCCTTCAGAAAGAATTATGAATGGCATAATTGTCAACACACAACAGACCACTAACATTCCTTTCTCAAAACCAAATAACAAAATATTCCCTACTAAAGGTAGCATACCAATTTTTGACACTAGTATTAGTACAGATGGTTCTCCCTCAAGCAAAACAATTATAAAAAATATTGACAAAAACAAGGTTGTTATAGATAGTAACTCTAACTCACTTCCTTACGTTACGCCGAATCAACTCCCACTAGGAGCAACATTAGAGAAGCTTTTATTTGGAAGAATAACAGTGATTGATGATGAAATTACAAAAGGTTATGAGTTGAATTCAGATGTAATTGGTAAAGTACAAGGATTTCATTTGGTTAGTTCATTGGATGGAAGCAGTCAAACCATGGCATTTACTGCTTTGTTTGGTGATGAGAGTCATGATGATGATGATGCTATTAACTTCTTTGGAGTGCATAGAATGGCTACACATGAGTCCTATATTGCTGTTGTTGGAGGAACTGGAAGATATGAAAATGCAAGAGGGTATGCGAAAATCGAGACGTTACAATTACCTTATCAGCACAGAAGTACTAATAATGGAATGGAAACACTTTTTCAGATTACTGTCTATTTGTGATTATGACAGGGAGTTCTTTTTATTCCTTTGTTTTATAGCAGAGAAGATCTCATTATTCTTTGTAGGAAAAATATGTAATACTACTATGATCTGAATGGATGAATGAATGAAATGTAAATAAATATATTTCTCTGCGTGCTTATCGTTACGATTCTATTTTGTTGATAAAGTTGTTGCGAAACGTTTACGCACAAAAAGCGATGAAATATCTTGATTGGTTTTTTTATCCACCATTGCGTGATTTCTGCAAGCAAGACATGTTAAATGGTTTATGTTATGATTGCAGAGTTAGAAGTAACTTGCTAAAATGAAAAAACTGTCACCAACTAACTTATCTGGCAAATTAGTCATCAAAGCTAACTGTGCAAAGATGAATATCAATCATTTCAACCTTGCTGTGCAAAGATGAAAATGACTCAGGATGGAGACTTGGTGAGGATATTTGTCACTTGGTCCTTGGATAGGATAGGCAGCAGATGTAACAAACCGTGCTTGGATCTTGTCTCGGACTACAATGCACAGGATTGACTGAAATGTACAGACCAGATTTGTCATTACAGTAGACAACCACGGGTGAAGGGTTAGGAACCTGCAAGTATCGCATGAGAAACAGAAACCAATGAGGAGGACCGAGACACGATGGTTGCTTCTTTCTTGTCCAAAGATACCAATGAGGAGCCAAGGAAGAAGAAAAAACTAGTTGTAAACCTTCTTGTATCAAGGCATACTCATAAGCCAGAATCATAAAATCCTCTAAGGGTAAGTGGAGAGGCAGCACTGATTTTTTATTTTCTATGAATTAAGTACACACATAGCAGCTAGTAGGTGAGAATCTATGGGGTATCCAAAATTGGCCAAGTTTACTAACAAATAGGATATTTTAGGCCTAGAGTGTGAGGTAGAGGAGTTCCCAATTGTGTAACTCAACTCTACAAAACTGATTTGTAAAATCATAGATGTCTCCTAGTTACAAATTCATTTATACGTCATATCTCATCATATGTAAGACTATTAACACACCCCTCACTCCCACAATTGGATATCTAGAGTGTGACCTGAGTGGCTCAATAGTGGATGACCAAACTTATCTAAGAACACCTATATGAGTAAAAATCATAGTACAGTAAATGTAATGATGGCAAAACATGCTCCAGTCTCTGGACAGGAAGTGTTTCATGGCCTGTCATTCTAGTTTTGGAATTCATAAAACAAAGAATACAACGTAAAAGCAATACAGTTAGGTCATGGTTTGTGGTAAAGTCAAATTCATGCATAACATATTTTGTTTCCTTTTGAAAAGTACAATACAATCACTAATTGATATTCATTACACAAAACACAATTTTTTTGCAATAGTTTTGTAAACTGAAAACATAAAGTTCATTCACAACACATAAATTAAAAGACAATGCTACTAATAGGAAAGATAGGCAGTCAGGTGCAAGAGAGTTTCAAGTCCATCAGAGTTATGCTGTTGACCATTGACTGGAAATGTCTTAATAATAGCAAATCCATTAGCATTCACATACTTTCCAGTTCCTCCGATGATTGCAAGCTGTGATTGTGAAACTTGTGTTGTTCTGTGAACTCCAAAGAAGCTGAGACTATCTTCATAACCATTCTCTTCAAACTTTGCAGTGAATGCCATTACTTGACTTGTTCCTTCCACTGAACTTGCTATATAAAATCCTTGTGCTTTTCCAACTAATCCTGATCCCGACTCTTCACCTTCTGTCAGTTCATCATCAAACACTGTCATTGTACCAAACATCAGCTCCTGCACCGTCGTTCCCTGCGGTATCTGATTCATATTCGTCACTGGGAAATTGTTGTTTCCATTATTGTT
>Ga0315914_1003019_pt1 | contig 25738 bp, 15 predicted proteins | sample MpolenodulesMG_FD_203920 | JGI IMG/M metagenome (GOLD analysis project Ga0315914, IMG submission 203920) | Medicago polymorpha root nodule microbial communities from Los Angeles, California, United States - elongated nodules | ecosystem: Host-associated > Plants > Roots > Nodule | place: USA... | reverse complement strand
CTTTGAAGTGCCACGTCAGCGTTGACCGAGTCAAAATTGGTCTAGGGGGCCAAAACTAACAAAGATCCAATACATAGGGGGTTGTTTTGTATTTTAATTAGTTAGGGGGCCAAAATCATAACTTCTTGAAACATAGGGGGCCAAAAGTGCAATTAAACCTTTTTTTTAATAATGAAAAAGAAATTGATAATAAAATAATTTAATATTTCAAGAAATGACATTTTTATGTGTGTGCCCAAACACTATGCATTTGTGTTTGTGACCATGGAAGAATGCATCGTCTCAAGGATGTACTTCTTTAGAAAATTGAACTAATACTTTTTTTTTGACAAAATAAATCGTACTAATACTTCCTTTTAATTATGGTTGAGGACTATATGTTGTGGAATCATGTTCTTGATGATGCACATATTCCCCCTCTTTGTACAACATGGACTAAACCCAGTGAATCAATGACTAAGTGTAATATTGATTGTGCTCTTTACTAAGCTTAAGGGAGGTGTGACATTGGTATTTGTTTTCGAGATAGTCTTGGCCATCTTATTTAAGCTCATACATTGATTTTTCCCTTCGTTGCCACAATGGTCGATTGTGAAGCAACTACTCTACAACAAGCTATCCAAATTGCTCTTAATAGTGGCTTTGATCGAGGTTTACTTGAAAGTGATTGTCGGACACTTGTGAATGCGGTGACTAATATATGCTTGTATGAGAATGGTCTATGGAGTTTACTTTGTAAGGTTTTGCTTTCTTCTAGTGGTAGCTACAATTTAACTTTCTAGAACGTTTGTATTACTTGTTAGTCCCTATACTTTTTTCGAGTGACAAATATGATCGCTCATAACCTTCCTAGAGCATATGTATTACTTACTAGCCCCAATACTTTTTACTACCCTTTAAATTATATTTTCTCTGTTATTTTTTATGAAATAAAATGAGTTATCCGACAATGTGTATGTAAATTTTAACTATTGTAAAAAATAATAAAAGGGAAACACTTTTAAAATAAACCCACCTAGTGACAAATTTTATCACTTGACATGTCTTAGGGATTTACTTCTTTTAGAGAATTGTGCTAGCACTTAAGTAAAATTTTAGTAAATGATAATTTCATCATACCATAGTTATCATGCAGTTTACATGTTTGGATTAAAGCTTGCAAACATAAATTTTAATGAATTTCATTTTACAAACTGAGTTTGCAAAAGTAACATCCTCTTAAATTAAGTCTCAGCAAAATTTAGGTAAAAAAACCAAACATGTACCAAGCTAGCCAAAGGCTAACAAATAAATCGAAAACATTATAAACTATTGATCAAAATCAAACGGTTGAGATCTTCCTATGACCACTATTTAACCGCAGAGAATCCATTTTTCCGAGTCCACACATGATACTTTATAATAATCAAATACATACAAAACATAAACATATAAAAGTTCAATAATTAATAATTAATATACTTTTCTTGCTTGTTCTGAAAATAAAATTATCCACCATCACACATGAAAGGTGCACCTCATTTGATACAAGAGATTTTTTTTTCCTTCACATTTTTAGCCTTCAAAACAAATGGAAAATAAATCCAAAGAACCCAACAATTGAAACTATCAACATAGAATGAGGAGCAGCCACATGAACACTACTAGAAGGGTTAGTAGTATTGGTTATCTTAACATTCTCACAATCAAGACCTTCTTTCCCTTCTTTGCATTGATTAGCAAATAAGCCAGGTGGATATTTTCCATAAAGATTTATGTAACTAAACATAACATTAGAACAATCAGTTGTCAAGTCACTGATCTCATCGACATATGGACAAGCAAATTGTTTGAATGCATCACAGCAAACCTTTGGAGGGTATTGTGGTCCTTTACATTGACTTGTTAGGATTGTGTAGTTCTGAGTCTCAAAATTAATTCCACAAGCTGCACAATTCAAGAAGTTTTTTTAATAAAAAAATAATTCACTAATTGGATCAACAATTGATTGAAAGCTACAAAAGAAGTTTGGTATTGAAAAAATGAAAAGGAAAATATAGAGTAAATATGTATCTTCTAGGTGCATGTTTGAAGTCGTGATGAGTTTGACGAAATCAGGATGACACAATATTTTGTTGTGAGTTTTAAAGTTTAATGGCACATTGCGATACCACCAAATTTATTGTCGATCCAAAGATGAACAAAATCCTTTCTAGTTTCCTAGAGATAAATGAGTTTTCAAGACAAAAAAATTATAATTCTGCTCAATTCCCACGTTGAAAAAGATTAAGGATGTTTTTGGATATAGGGTTTAGGAAGGAAATGGAGAGTTTAATTTTCATTTTGAAATTACGGACACTGTGAAATGTTTTTTAAAATGTTTAACATAATGATAAACATTTATATGAGATAAACATGTTATATGGTCCTTAATTTAAAAAAGAAAAGTAAGTGTTCATCTCCCTTCCCCTCCTAAATCCTCAATCCAAACACACTCTAAAGGATCATAGAAGTATGCAAATGGCAAATTGGGCATGGTGCAAAACCTATGGCATAACTTTGTAGAAACAATCTCTTCCAGAAATATTAACCACATTCTTGAGAATTACTTGTAATCTCATAGAAATCTTTTTTTCCCCTCCCATTTCTTTGAAAATAAAAGCATGGAGAAGTGAATGTTGTTTTTTTCTTGAAAATGTCTAATAATTGAGAATTAATTTTCTAACTTTGTACCAATGTTGGAGTATTTATTTATAACCTCTTAATTCATGGAAATAATTTTCCCAACCATGATATTAAACAACACCCTCTAAATGGAAAATTGTCAATATAATGAACAAATTTGTTAATTGCACATGTCATGAGAAATAAAAATACCAACTTATGATCATATTGCTAATGAAAAAATACCAACTTATCATCAATGGAACCAACATCATTTAAGATACCTTGTTACATTATGATTTCCACATTTTAATTCAAAGCAAACCCATATTGAAGATGAATGAAAACCATAAATAATCTCATGGTGGCCTATATAAGATAAAACTAGAAGTAAAATCAAAAGAGACACATTCATAACAAAAATGTTACTTACGTTTCTTAGCTTGTAGGAGGGCACGACCACTAGATGGTCCAGACCCAAATATGCCATCTGTGTCAAAACAAATTGAAACAAAAACAAAACTCAAACCAAAATAAAATAAACCAATTTTAATAAACATGAATATCTAAATATTCATGATTGATCATATGAAACATTATTTCCATGATTAAAAAATGTTGCAACTTGAAGAAATTAATGTACCAGATATGAATGGGGAAGATGAGACCAATGTGGCTAGGAGGAAAAAATAGAGAATGGAAGAGAAGAAGGTATATGAACCCATTTTCTCTTTCACTCTCACAATTTTTTTGTTTTTAAATTTTCTTTTTTCCTTTGAAGGTGTGTTTCTTTTTGTTTTTCTTGTTCTTGGTTTGGGAGAGATGAAAGGGAAGAGGGTGACATTGCATGAAGTGTGGTGGAAATGAAATTGGATTGTTTGTTAGATTTGGCAATGTTTTAATGGCTCTCCGCATGTTACATTTGATTTAATAGTTATTCTTTGGTAATGTAACTACCACTAAAATATAGCTATGTTATAACTTGTTCACAATTTGATCCAAAAAATAATAATATTTTCAAAGATACATGACCTTGTATACTCTATAATATTATGATGATTAACCATCAGGTATTTATGCATAATTGAAATATTCACTAAATATATTATTTAATAATGAGTAACAATGTTATTCTTAGGGATTACAATTGAAGAAAAATTTGTAAATACCTATGCACATATTATTAAATAAAATAGGGAAATGCTAACCGGTGCCCCGGGGCACTGGTTAAGGCTACTAAGAAAAGAAAATTATATAGTAATTATTGCATTGAAAATTGTGTAATTAATCCATAAATAAGTCAACAAAGTTTCTTTTTATGGTAATAAATTCCTTTTTTTTGTATGATTAACCAGTGCTCTGGAGGTACCGATTAGCATGACCCCAATAAACAATTTTCCCTGGAAAAAAAAACATAAACAATTGAAAGCCTTGTGTCTAGCGTTTTTTTTTTCCTTAACCCTCCAGGTTTTAAAGGAAGTGAACCTTAATAATTTGGAGTTTGATCAAGAAGTAAGTAAAGTCTAGATAAGAATTGTTTTTATCAAGAATTGAACTCTAATGTCTCGCATATGTAGGTGTCGGACATCAATCAGTTGCTTTTATGATTACCTTGTATTTGAAACTAGAAAAATTGATCTTCTCTTATACAAAATCGCTCACTCTCACGCGAACTAACCAAAATATTCTCAACGTGAGTTAATTAACTCACGTTCGGTAGCGTAACAAATATTAGTCTCTGAAATATTTCTTAGGTTTTTTGTCCCTCTAAAATTTTTTATCTATGAAATTAGTCTCTGCTCTACATTATAAATTATCAAATATATTAAAAAAATTAATAACAAATATTACTATGTTAATTAATTAATATTAATTAAATATCCGGTATAAAATTAATTTTTTATGCGTGATTAAAATATTCATGGTGGCCTTTTTTTGGTTAGGGGTAGCCGGCTGGCTTTAACCTTGTCTAATTCACTTCCACCAACTACTAACGGAGCATTCACAATTGAAAATCTTTTTTGTTGTTGAAAAAGGGTGGTTGATTAAACAATTGTATAAAATATAAATATGTTATGGTTTCAGTATCTAAGTTCGAAGATTGAAGAAAAGAAGAAGGGAGGAAAAAAGTTGAAGGAGTTTATCAGTTGTGGAAAAAGAGATATACTTGCTTGAAAAATGGGCCCCAACATTTGCTGACGTGTAAAGTAAATTAGATATATAACCTTCATTAAAAAGTATCAAACCCCCAACATCTGACCACTTATTACATAACAAGGTCATAAGGTTAACTTTGTTAAGAAATTGATTTGAGGGTAACATAGGGACTAACTTGATTAGCGTTTTGAGAAGTCAGAAATAATTTTACAATTTTGATAAAATTGGAGTTGTCATGATGTTTCCGCACAAGTTGGGGGGAACGGATTAACTTAGATATTTACTCAATTCTAATTCTTTGGATTAGTTATATAATCTATTCAAAACTTGAAACACATAGGTAACCTTGGACAATCTTATTTGTTACTCTAATACTTCTAATAGTTTTTGGAGTCAATTATACTCTCCAAAAGAAATGATTAGCACATTCGCTTTAGAATTTTGTGGCACATTATACCATTAGTGTTCACACTTTGTAGACTAGCTACTAGACTTGGCAACTTATACCTATGGAATCATGACAATTAGGTCAGCCCTTTTAAGATGTCTAAAGAACCAACCATTTCTAAATGGCCATTTGTTAGTTAAATAGCATCACATTTTTTGCACCTTCGAATGATAAGTCAAATTTGTCAATTGATGCCTTATAAAAAATATATTGTTTCTGATTGCCAAATTAGAAAATCCAAGTCCTAAAATCATAGAGAAGCAAAAAATTACCATGAGGTCTCCCTTTTTGAGGGCACTGTTGGGATCTAGGTACGTTCACTCTTCTATATTTCACATGATTTGTTGTGCCTCAAGATTTCTCAAAGTTCAAAGAAAGTGATACAGCTTGTTAGTTTGTTAGTATTAGCTCCTTTGATTTATAGAATAAAGACTCGTTTTGGTCCCTCACAATTTTCTTCCGGTCCAATTCAGTCCCAACAAAAAAAAAAATATCATATTTGTCCTTAACTTTTTCATACGAGGGAAAAATTAGTCTCTCAATTCTACTAACGAAAGAACAAATTTGTCCTCTGTATGAAAATGTGGGGCTAATTTGGTATTATGTTTTGTCAGGGTCTGAATTGTCGCCCACAGAAAATTGTGAGGGACTAAAATGGTCTTCAGTCTTCATTATAACTTGTTGAAACTTGATATATAATCAAGTTCCCCCCTAATCTATCTGAACAAGTTGAATGAATAACATACAATTTCTCTTTCTGTGATTCTTCCATTCCCTTCTTTCACTTTTAACATAAAGTTGTCAATGAACCCTTTCTAGCATTGGCTGAATGGAAGAAGCTATGATGTCGCTTCACGAAAAACTGGAAAAGCTCCAACTTTGCATTGATCACTCTCAGTCATCCCCGCAAGCTGCCATGGACAGCAGACATGAAGCTTTCGCAGCCAACACCGTTGTCCGCGCTAGCCTCTGCCACTGACATTTAAAGGAATGCACTTTCTGCTATTCATTTTATTTTGCTTCAAACTGTTCGTAATAGTGAGCGCAATCTCTATCTCTGATTTAGTATCCAATTTTCTGCTCTTTCAAGAAGCTATCAATCTTTTGAATGAAGGTATCATGTAGTCCTTGACTTTTCCATCAACAACTAAATTCAACAGCTTCATGTAGTAATAAAACTGGCAGCAAGGTGTCTCCAAAAGGTTATACAGATTGATCAGACTGCAAAGAAAAGAAAAGATATTGTTAAAAATTACTATATAATATAAGTAGTCACAGTAGCATGAATTACTTATACATATAATTAAAGTAGGATCCATTGTTCCATCTTCAATCACACTATTTCCTATGTCATTGTAACAAGATTGATCATAAGAAATAACAGACTTTGTCAACCCAATCACATTCAGCACATAACATTCATCACCTATCGTATCATGCAACTGATCATTTTCCATGCAACGTCACACTTGATTCTAAACTAGAATATAAAAAATGAATTGGCCAATTGCTATTAAATTCACAGATGCAACATCATCAAGCAAAAAGACCAAGAGACAGATTAGAAATCAGATGATACAGGAATCAGCTTTTCCGTTAACGAACACTGGTGCATTAAAGAGCCGAGAATTTGTATGTCCAAACTCTCTATTTTTGAAATTATTTATGGCATTGTCATGCTACTTCAAATTTCAAACATAACACCGAACAATCTGTCAAAATGGCACAGTCGTGATGACACAATTGTTGTACTTTTTATTTTTGCAAAGAGTAGAAAAGGGAAAACTTTACCTTCTTCCTTCCTTCACCACTCTCAATTCAAATTGGTGCCTTGAGAGAACTGAAATTAAGTCAAACCAAAAGAAAATTAGCATGGTCAAGGAAACATAATGTATGTAAGTTTTTTAAAATAAAAATCACAAGTAGTCTCCCAAAAGAGCTTATGTAACATCTCTAATCTGATTTCAAGAGAAAAATAATAATTAATTTGGAACTGAATTATGGTCCCTAAGAGCAACATTCTTCCTCCTCAACATCTTACTCTAAATACATCAATGAGGGTTCTAACTGTTGCCGAAAATGGCCTTACCATAATGAATGGAGAACCTATTTAGTATTTACCTTTGTCAATGTCTATAAAGTCCATCTTAAAGTCTAGCTTGTCCACTTTTTAAGCACACTTTCGTTGAGTAGGATAACGATTCATTGTTAGTATTTGTCATCGAGCAGGCACACTGCAATTTCCTATTGTCTTGTTTCAAGCAATGATTTTACGATGACATAACCAATAAATACATCTTCCGAGGGATTACGAGAGTAGGACGCATGTCTTAGACAGTTAAACAGATAAACTCTTCTTGAGCATACTGATAATGCCAGAAAAGATGGCTGATTTCAACCTGCAAATTATGTCTGAGAAAACTTTTTACCCTTAAGGCGTTCATTTTCATCAGAACCGAAAATATGAACATTCTCATATGCCGCATGACGTTGCTCCATTTTGTTACTGATTGGATTGTTATATATGAGATAAATTGATGTCTTCTTCACACTGAAATTGTTCTCAAAAACAACAACAACCTCCACTTTATTACCAGGTTCTATACTTGAAACTAATCTCTGCCCTTCCTCGTCTTCAAAGGAGACCAATGTCTCTCTCTTAAAGAGCTGAATAGTGGCCTTCGTGTAATTTTTCACCAACACGTTTTTAAGGCCATCTGATGCTATGTTGTCTGAGGTTGAAGAATAGACAATGCACATCAATATTGTCTTTAGGTTACACCCTTCCACTTGAGGGACATCAAAACTTACAGAAGAACCTTTGCAATTGAAGGTTAACCAATCTGGATAACTATCACCAGGGAGCAAACAACCACCAAACCGATCGACAGTCATCATATTCTGTACAAGGAAAGATAGAATCAAAATTTAATTGAAAAATATATTAAAATTAACAATAAAGTACATGCAAGGGAGAATGAGCAAACCTGTACAATTTTCTCTTTGGCAACTTGGCAATTCATTCCCATTGGAATGAAAAAATATTTCAAGGAATTTCTTGATACTTGTGATGTAATTGCAGCTGGTTCCGATTCCCTATAATTAGTGGCATATAAGGCATCCAAAATTGTTGCTGCAACTTGAGAAAGTTGAAGTTCTGAGCTGCAGTCCACTGAAAGACTTCGAAGACTCGGAAGGTACGTGGAAATTGATGATAGTTCATGGGAATTGCTATGAGATGACATGATAGTAGATGTTTGAAATTGGGATGGGAGATTATTTGTTGGTGACATCCAAGACCAAATGATAGATGGAAACACATCACGTGAGAATCCTTCATATCCGCACAAAGAAATATATCCAATGCTTTTAGATCTTACTACTGAAAATGGCACTCTTGATATTGCAGTGTTATTTGCAATCAAGGTGGTTAAAGATTCCATCTGTTCAATGTCCTCTTCCAATTTGTCAATCTTTAAACACCCAGAAAGAATGAGAGTCTTAAGTGATTTCAACTTATAGATGCTTCTTGGAAAGCTTTGAAGGCTAATACAATCTTCCAAATTTATTAGAAGAATTTTATTGAGATGTCCAATACTATGGGAAACCTCGGACAATCTCGGACAATCTGTGAGTACTAGTTTTTCAAGATTAGGCATGCTTGAAAAGTCTGGAGTCTTTGTCAGATAATGAGAATGACTAAGATTGAGAATTTTCAGCTTCTCCAGCCTCTGCAAGAACAGAAGTGTTATAGAGAAAACTTAGGGAAGAAACATTAAAAAATAAAATGGAAGAAATTACACTGTATCACTAACCTTGAGAATGGAAACTAAAATATTTACTAAGATTGAGAATTACACTTGTTTGGAATTACTTTTTCAAAAAATTGAAACAAGACTACATTTTTGTATATAATGTTGCAGATATTATTCAAAAATTTGACATGATAAATTAGTTTGAAATTTAAATTTAAATCCTATTTAACCAAATATTCAAGATTGTAACCCTTTGTTTCCATTCTTTAACTATATCAGTTTCTGACCAAGATTTAGGTGGTAAATGGTAATCAATACCTGGGGCTCTTCCCACAAATGTTCGACATTGCTGTTTTCTAATTCAATGGAAACTAAATTTTCTTTATAAAAGCTTGAAGGAATGCATGTTAAAGGAAAACCATTCCAAGAAAGCCAGCTCAAATTTCTTGAAAGATATTCAAAGTCCCCATCAAGTTGTAGACCAGCAAGTTGAAGCAATCTGAGTCTTTTCATCTTCTTAAATGCTTTAGTACTAAAGCATTTACCATTTGTTCTTGGAAATTTCAAAGCCAAACCCTCAACAGCTTTTGTTCCCTATAAAATATAATGAAGATAAAAATAAAATATGCAAAGATTAAAGATGCAAGACAGAAAGAAAAGGAAAAAAAAAAACTTCTTATGAAAATGATTATGTCATTCGAAGCCATAGAGCACAAAACAATTCATTAATCAAACTAATTTTCAAATTGCAACCAAACTAATTTTTGAAGATCTTGTGATCTACAACAAATAAATGTTAACAGTTGACTCAAATCAAATGTTTGTTTTACTTCCCTAAGCTTTAGATAGTTTAAAACCAGAACGAATAATAAGCATGAGTTCTTACAGATTGTTCCGACAATACATCAACCACATCCTTATTAAACCACAACCTGCTACGCTTCTCGGGCTCCTTTGGTGATTTCTCACGAATGATTTCTCTTCCCATATCTCGCAGCAGATCATGCATTCCAAGCCTGTTACTATCATCGACAGTTACAAGGCTTCGCTCTACAAGGACACTTACTCCAATTTCTGCGAAAAGTTCACTTCCATTTAATATATGTATAACATCATTTCTGTCCATCCCAATAAAGAAACAAGCTATGTCAAGGAATATTTCTTTCTCAGTGTCGTCATTTAGACCATCATAACTAATTTTTAATTTCTTTTGTACTTGATGATTGGGAATTCTTTTGAGTTTGTCCAATACACACTTCCACTCTATTATCCCCCTATCAAACAAATATGACCCAAGTACTTCCAGAGCTAGCGGCAGTCGCCCCGAATACTCAACTACATTGCTGGAAATTCCAGCAAAATCTTCTCTAGGCCTCGCTTGCTTGAATGCATGCCAACTAAAAAGCTCAATTGATTCACATTCATCCATTTCTTTCATTGTGTATACTTGGTCAACTCTATTCCCTCTAAGTACATGCATATCTCTAGTTGTGATAATTATTCTACTCCCCGAACCAAACCATTGACGACATTCACACAACACATTCAATTGGTCCAATGTACTCACGTCATCAAGTACAAGAAGTACTCTTTTACCATATAGCTTATCTTTTAATGTGATTTTTCCTGCCTCAATGCTTTGTATCTTGGTTGTCGTTTCCTTGCAAATATCAAAGAGAAGTTGCTGTAGTAAAGACAACTGTCCAGCATTTTGCTCCCAAACCTCCCTAATATTTCCCAGAAAACTCCTACCTTCAAAATCACGGCCAATTTTATTGTAGATGGATTTCGCAATGGTGGTTTTGCCAATGCCTCCCATGCCCCACATTCCTAGTAGCAAAACATCATTTGGTTTTTGAATGTCTAGCAGCTCAATCATTTCTTGTACTCGAGTTTCAACTCCGACTGGATTATTAGCAACAAACAAGTCTGTCTTGTCTAGCAAATGCATAACTTTTTCAACAATATCCTTGATAGCCTCACTTTCATTCCTATTTAAAAACACAAATAGATATTTATGTATATATGTACAAGTACATGCATACCTATGTATATATGTGACAAAAGTAAAGGAGACATATGATAATAAAAAATCCAAAAAGAATTAAAATATAATCTAAGAGATTACATTTTTTTTTCCTTTAAAAATACCTTGCTTGAAAGAATTGTTGAATTGAATTACCTGGAATTTAACACTACAAACCCTGCAAGCCCTGCAGCCTCGCGAAGTGTCGCTTTCCAACTCGATCTCAGCACCTGTTTCGGAGATTCTTCTTTATAGAGTGACAAACAGTTCAAAAACCTATTATAAATTCCTTTCTTTTTTGGAAGCCTATTCAGTAGACTTTCAAACGCTTTTCCAAACTCACCAGTTTGGTGACGTACTTCAGATGGATCTACATCATAGAACACTGGCAAAACAACTTGCCCTATGGTTCTGTGAGATTCCATTATCTTTGCCAACTCATCAAGACACCATCTTGAATCGGCGTAATTTCTTGAAAAAACAATCACTGCAATTTGAGATCGTTGGATTGCTTGATTTATTGATGTAGAAATGACAGCTCCTCTTTGAAGTGAATCATCGTCCCTAAAAACTTTTATTCCAGCATTTTGAAGTGAATCATATAGATGTGAAGTGAAGGAAGCACGAGTATCTTCCCCTCTGAAACTTAAGAACACGTCATGGATCCTTGTAAATGTTAATTCCAGCATTTTGAAGAGAAGTATATAGATTGGAAGTGAGGGAAGCACGTGTGTTCTTCCCTAGGAAACTCAACAACACTTCATATTCACGGAGCTTTCTATAAAAGTCATGAGTAAAATGGGGAGTTAGATTGGTTTTGGAGGTTTGATTTCTATTGGTGTTTAAGTACGGTGTATGCATTTTTATTTGGGGTGTTCCGCCTATATACGGCACCTTTGGCATTACATATATTTTTAAAGACTTTGATTATTACCTCATTAAAAAATTGTTATTAGTGAAAGAGAGGTGAAATTTACATAACGGTGTCGTTTGGGTTTATCATTCCTCTGTTGTGGGTAAGGGGAAACAAATGGTTTTTGCGAAAAAGAAATCATGGTTGTGATTCATTTTAATGAAATAGCTTTCCAAATCGACTGATTAAGTGATTATACAAATTGGGTGGTTTGGTAGCATCAGATATATCTCCAGAAAGGAGAAACGGAGTCTAAAAAAAACTCAAACGTATACCGAAGAAAGAAAAAGAAGCAACATTTTTTTTATTTAGGTGGGGTATGAGTATTAGACTTAATTTATTTTTTTGAGACCCGTAGGTTTTGGAGGCCCGACTTGATTGAGCTGCTTGCGCACCCCAAGACCGGGCCTGTTGATGAAACCGCCTAATGCAACTTCGAGGTAACAAAAACATATTAATTGATATAGTTTAACTAGTTACTCCCTATGATGTTTTAGCCATTTCATATATATTAAAAATGTAATTAGTTTTGTATGGAAAAAAAGATATTATAAGTTGTTTTATAAAATTGTTCTAAATAAATGGTATAGAATAAATAAATTAAACAATTGAAAGAAGAAAATAATAAATAATTAAAAATATAATATAGAAAATAGCATTAACGTTTAATTTGTATTGTAAAGTGACATATATAATTTAAGATAAAATATTTTTTTGAAAACGACTATAATTTAAGACGAAGAGAAGTGTCTTCGACTTAGTCAAGTTCTCGTGTACAATGCGGTCAACGTAACATGTATTTTCCTTGTCACTTCATGGGCTCATGGACATGGCTTGTTTGTATTTTAATCATTTTTTCCATAATAATGACAAAATTCATATATAATTGAATATACTAATCTGGATTGATATCGTCTTTTAAAATTGCTGGCTGACGACTGCATTGAGAATTACTTTGACAAAATGGACATCTGTAAATTTCCCTGCTCCTTCCTTTCTTTTTTTTTAAAAGATGCAACAGCATCATCTCAATTCATTAAAAGAAAAAAGAAAATAAAAAGAGTACAGAAAAGAGAAGGGGGTTAAACCAAAACCTTTTCAGGAAATGGAGAATCTAAAGTTAAGGTGATTCCCTGCCCCTTCCTAATTACATTTATAAAATTAATACAAAAATAGTACTATAAATGTATCAAAGCACTCGTTGAGAAACTAAATATAATAAAACTATTTTAAAACTTGGGTAGTCAATATTTTAAAAGAGTAAAGAAAAAAAATTCAATACACTTTTTTTCTATAACAAATGGCTCAAAAACACTAATTAGCATCATTCTACAATTTATTATTGACATGTTTCTTCAAACATTTATTTATTTAATGAGGCTTCGGATTCATGTCTATTGGATTAATTCACCTTAACCTTGAGACATTTCAATTTGGGATTTAATGAAAATATAAATTTTCCTAAAAATTTATCGAGTGTTGTGAAGAAAAGTATGAACACTGGTGGTCACCTAAAAGGCCATTTGAGTGGTCACTTAAAAGGTCATTTGATTGAAAGTTTCTTTCTTCAACTTAGAGGAATTCAACTTAAGAAAAGTATGAATATTAACTCAAGTTTACAATTTTTGCAAAGGAGTTTTTTTTTATTATTATTGATATGTTACATTGATCCTCTCATGTCCCTTTTGTCCAGCCATCCCTCTTTTTCCTAATTCAATGGTTGATTGACTCACAAAGGAAAAACAAAATAAAAGAGAGAAAAAAACATGTGGGTTGAATAGTTGAGATTAGTGCAGCACCAAAAACATGAGAGAAATAGTAGGAGAGAATCCAAATCCTATACTCCTTTCAAAAAAAATCCCATATTAAGTTAGTACGTTATCTTATTAGTATAAAAAAAATGTAAGTGTCGCATTAATAATATACATTTGTATCATTTTTTCTCCATGTATTTTTGCTTGTCGTTTTAAGGATATTTAAATATACTAATAAAATCTATAAAGTTTGTTACTTTTCTAAAATTATTTGTTTTTTATTTAAATAACACACTTAACTATTTATTATTTTATTCCACTTATAAAATCAATAAATTAATTGTCTTTTCTAAAACACAATAAAATTCATATATTTCTCTCTTTGCAATAAATATTTAAGTTTATTATTGACAAAACAACAATAATGTTCCATGAAACTTTAAAAATGACACCTAATTATTTATAGGAACAATTTTTCTACAAAAACGAAATGTAATGATGAACGGAGGAAGTATTTACCTTTTTGTTTTTATATTATCTATGAAACAAAAAATAATTTTAGGAAATTGTAAATATACCCTTAGAGCACTTGATAATAAAACAAAAATTAAAAACATGGTAAATTAGGATATTCAACTTTTTGAAAGTTTTGATATCGTAGTTTTTACAATTTTTTTGTTTTTTTAGTGCACTTGTTAGCATTGGCGGATCTACACTAACACCAGGGGATTCACATGAACCCCCTCACCTTTGTAAATTTACCCCAATAATTGAACTTTTGTTTGATATGAATCCTCTCATATTTAAGTTTAGGAAATGTTAACGAGTGCCGTAAAGGTACTTTTTAAAAACTTTAAATAGTAATTTTTATGAAAAATTGTATATTCAATGCATTGAAAATTGAAGTGTTAAGCTTTTTTAAAGAATAATTTCATAATTGAGAAACCTTAAAGAGTGCCCTAGAGTTATTCGTCAGCGAATGTTTTGCACCAATACAACTCACACTACAAAGTCAAGCACAATCCAAAGCCTTGTAGGACTGCTAAGCCACGTGCCCAGAGATTCAAGGTGGCATGAAGTTGTAATTGTAGTTTAAAATGTTTTCAAAAAGGGGCATATATCAATGGATCATCGAACCAATTGTGTAAATCTATTTAAAACACCTAACCACTAAACTAGAAGCAAGAGAGTGCCATTTGTTGGTACAAAATAACACACAAGTTAGTGAACTATAAACCATTTTTATGTCAAACTGACAAATTATAATTTGTAAGTTGTTTGAAAAATCATGAAAGATATGAAATTTTATGTATCTATTTAAAATAATAGTTTTTTAATTGAATAACAAAAAAATGGAGGATAAATAAAACTATGTATTTTCTATATATAATGCATATATCAGTTATACATTATAATAATTTTTACAAATGAGGAATGAATGTATAAATGATTGTCTTCTGATTTATATTGAGAGATTTGTTCGACGATATTAAATATGAGGTTATTTTTTGAGTACAATGTAAATGGAGTAATGTAATTTTCTTAAATGTATATAATTTTTATTTTATGAATTAAAGTTTAAAAGTTTGAACCCACTAACCCAGGGTCTTGGCAATGCCATCGTTTGTTAGCATGATTTTAAACTTAGTTAAAGAAAATTTTTTGAATAACAATATTAATTATATTAGGGTAGTTGAATTTTACTTATACTTGGGATCCAAAATTTGGGAGTTTTTTCTTCTGTTTATAAATGAGACTCGAGGAAATATTTGCTGAGTTATTGTTCTCGGACTCAAAAGCACTTCGATAGGATGGAAAGAAAATTCTTCCAGCTTAATCAGGTGGCATGGGTTCCAATCCAATTTAGGAGATAAATAAAGTTTGATTTGTCAAACTCGTATAATCTTTTAAACGATTTAGGGCCCGTTTGGATTAGCTTATTTTAAAGCTTATATAAAACAGCTTATGCGAATAAATAAGTTTTTATGTATTATTTATAAGTTTTTAAGGCAATTTATGAAAAACCCGTTTATGAAGATACAATTTTCGTTAGTGAGAGTTTATAAATTAAAATAAAAGCTTATTTATTTACATAAGCTATTTTTCATAAGCTCAAACCAAACGGGACCTTAGTCTTTTAAACCTTTCCAGAACAATACTCTCAATACTTTGTCGTATGCTTTTTTCGAAATTGATGAAAAATATAAGCAAGTTTATTTAATCCCTTGAATAAAACTCCATCAATAATCTCAGTGTGAGATTGTTTCCATGTTGCAAAGACAGTGGTCTCACATTTAAAGGAAACTCCAAAAAGTAGCTTCAATAACTCTCACTAAAACGAGCAATTTACTTAGTACTTTGAGGAATATCAATGGTTGATTAATCAATGGTTGATTAACAAATTATGGATTGATATTACATACACATGCAAATCATGAATAATTACAGTATCAACTCTTAAAAAATATCCACTTTACTTCCATTCATATTTTAGAGTAACCACATCAAAGTTTTAGGACTCGAGAGTTAACCTCAACTCGTTTTGCCTAGGTAAACTCGACTCGTAAACTCAACTTGAGAACTCGTCTGAGTTTACCTAAATTAAAATTATATAAAATTTATTATATGCATGACACATATAAGCTTATATAATATTGTAAATAGGTCAATATTGCAAAATATGACTTAATTACAAAGGCAAATTATACCAAACTACCATAATAAAATGTTATGTTCAACTTAGCATCAAAATACAAAAATTAACACACAAGATCATAAGTTTCAGAAGTCTCTAAGTTTAAGCAATCCATAAAACCATCCAAAATAGCAAGTTTCACAAGTTTCCAAAGTTGTTAATAAAACTATCTAAAAAATAAACGAGTTAATTTCTTCAAAAGGTCAACAAACACCACCACCGCAACCCTAACCGACATCGCAATCACCGGTGTCGAAATATAAATTTCCACCGTTGGAATCGCAACCCTAACTGCATGTGCTCCCTTATTCATGGTTTGAGAACTCGGAGAAGAAAGAAAAAGAAACGTTTCATTTCAAGAACGTGTTACTATAAAAGTAACTATTCAATAAACGTTTCAGTCTTTGGGCTTGTAGAAAAAGCATTGGGTTTTGAAAAAATGGGCCTAAAAAAAGGCAATTTTTTTTTATTTTTTTAGATGTAAACTCGTAAAACTCGGTAAACTCGGTCGAGTTTACAAGAGTTTACCGAGTGTTAACTCGGTCAAACTCGTCAAACCTTCCAAGTTTACCAGAAACCGAGTTTACCTCAGTGTTGACATGATTTTGGTACCTAAAAACGTAAACTCGAAGAGTTAACACTCAATTTGCGGAACATTGGGTACGAGGCTTAATATTATAACTTTCTTTGATCAATTTCTTAGACATCATCATTGGATATGTTTCGAACCGGACCCAGTCCAATCCAGTAATGAAACAGTTTACTATAGAATTATGCCCTTTACCCAATTGTTTTTTCTCATTCCCAAGTGAAATAACCAAAATACCCTTACGTAAGTTAACTCGCGTCAGTGTATTTTTTACGTGAGTTAACTCACGCTAGTGTTAATTTACAAATATTGTAGCGTGAGTTAACTCACGTTTCATAATATGCAATTTTTTTTCGAATTTATTTAAATAGTAATATAAATAATTATTTAAATGGTAATACAAATAATATAAATGCAAATAATATAAATGGTAATATAAATTCTCAACAATTACATAATACATAATTTGATACATTTTATTGGAATAAAGTAAATATGCTTCTTTGAGGTAAAAATAGACCAACTTAGGGGTAACAAAGGATCAAGGTTGGTGATAAAAGAGACGAATCATCTTGGGGCAAAAAGACATCATCCCTTCGGGGTAAATTTAAATATGGTTCTTTTTATACCCAAAAAAGAGTTTTTTTACCCACGGTAAAAAGTTTTTGGGTAAAAAGAAGCAGATTTACTTTTACCCCAAGGGTTGTCCTCTTTGTGCTCCAAGCCAGTTGACCTATTTTACCCTTAACCCTTTTTTACCCCAAAATTGGCACCCCAAAAAAGCTATAAAAAAAAAACTATAAAGGTGAAAGAGTGAGAAAAAGTAGGAGAGAATGTGAGAAAATGGTGAAGGTTTAAGGGGTATTTATAGGGGGAATGGTTGCATAGGTTTTATATGCATTAAATGCAGTCAAAAAACTGTAAAAAAAAAATCATTAAAATCAAGGTTGAACAGCTGACCACAGTCCAAAAAACGTGTTCTTGAGTTTTAAACATCGACCAAACTGGCGTGAGTTAACTCACGCTTGGTTTAACAATAGCGTAAGTTAACTCACGTGGCAAGCATGGGCCAGCGTGAGTTAACTCACGCTAAGATGGTGGGCAGTTTTTTTTTTTTTTTTGCATGCACTAATGGTACCATAGGTAGGTTTTGAATAAATAAATTCGAATAAAAACTGATTAAACTCAGCGTGAATTCGAATAAAGAATTGTATTAAATAAATTCGAATAAAGTTGCGTATTAAATAAATTCGAAGAGAAGTTACATTACATTACATAAGGTTCCTAAATATGTTCTATAATTACATTACATTACGTTCGGAAATGCACCTTTCAACTACAACAATTATCTTACCTCTGAATGGGGTAAATTCAAACTTGCTAAACAACAGCTCTCAAGCATTCATCCGGAAGTTCTATTGTTTCATTCAAAAGATTAAATTCTTGTTAGTTTGGTTTAGATGATGGTATTCAAATGCCAAAAGAATGAGGTCCAATCTTGACACTTCAATACCTTCATCTATACCAAACTAACAGGAATTTAATCTTTTGAATGAAACAATAACACTTCCGGGTGAATGCTTGGGAACTGCCGTTTAACAAGATTGAATTACCCCATTCAGAGGAAGACAATTGTTGTAGTTGGAAGATGCATTTTCCTACCTAATCACGATCTTTTGGCGGAATCAGACTCTTGATAATATCATCAGTTGATCTCAGCAGCGTTACCCGCATATTGATCCACTGGAACATGTTGTGCTCCTAAAACATGCTCGTCACGTTTTCATCGTTCATTAATTCCACTCAACTAAATGATACTCTCCCCTCGTCGAGCGTTGGACGTTTATACCGAACGTATTCCACCCCCTTGTGTCTCCGAGGTTGACTCCTTGGTTGAATTCATTCAGTTCATCCTTGAGACCTCTTAACGTTACACCAAGGCACCGAACCTTCAACCTCTGAGGATCTCTGCCGTTGAATTGTGCATGAACGTCGATCCATCCGGTCATTGTTTCAAATCTACACAAAAAGAAATTAAAAACAATCAATGAAAAACTCATTCAAACATTTCATCAAACACTTGGAGTGCAACTTATACATAAACCCTAAAAATGATAACTACAACATAAACATGCAAACATCTAAACAATTAAGCAATATAAGTGATTTACATGTAACATTGTATTTTTTCTTGGCAAAATAATCAAAATTTAAACTAAACCCTAAAACTAAAAAAATCTAATCTAAGTGTAAAAAATCTAACATAATCATGCAAACATCTAAACATCATAACAATTAAGCTCTATAAGTCATTTTCATGTAACATTCTATCATTTCTTGCAAAAAAAATAAAAATTTTAAGAAAACACTAAACCTAAAAAATTCTAATTTAAGTGAAAACTTACTTGTTCTTGTTATTGGAGTGTTGTTTGATTTGAAGTTGAAGGAATTTCGGATTTGGGTAGTTTGAGAGAGATTTGATTGGAAATGAGGAAATGAAGCTCTGCCTGAGCATATAACAGCACGTAGCGTGAGTTAACTCACACAGGGGCAATATGGTCATTTCACTTGGGAATGAGCAAAAACGTTTGGGTAAAGAGCATAATTCTTTACCATAGACATGCTATGAGGGTGTCTTAGAGATGCACCTAAGCGTGTCCAAGTCCAGAGATTAAATCAGGTATGATGACACCCACGTCATAGCTTGTCTCTTAAGATAACTTGTTCAATTAGAGTTTTTACATGAGAAACCCAAGAGTTCAACCTATTAATTCATGGCTCAAGTTAAGGTACACATTCTCTAAATTATTAAATCTGAATAATGGTGGGCCGAGTTTTGTACAGGTTAAGGTGTATGCCTGGTGGTTCGGGAGTTGAGGGGTGTCTTAATGATTTGTGTTGGGAGTGTGGTGGACCAATGACTTTTGATTCGAGATCGGGAGCCAGTTTTTTTGACTCAGGTCCTTTTAGGCTATTTGGGTGTCTCCTCCGATAGACCAGAAGAATTGATTGGTGGTCGAATCTGAACGTTTTGAAGCAACAAATCATTATCGGGTCCTTTTTTGAATCTGTTGGTGGTGATTTAGGAACGGTTGTTAAGGGTTTTGGCATTTTTGATGTCATTGGCTGTTTTGGTGTTTTTTATTATTCCTTTTGGTGTAACATTTGGGATCTAATCCCCTTGCTTATCTATCAATATCTATATCTATATATATAATACAATATATTTTGTCATTCAAAAAAAAAAAATCTCTAAACCCAAATGTCCTCGTTGTAATAAAGAATAAACATTATAGCATTCATATACAGCATGACTATGGTCATGTAACAAAAAAAAATTGTAAAAGAACAAGATTGATTGTGTTTATTTCTCTTATCTAATGATATAGTAACCAGTATATTGCCATTCAAAAACAAAAAAAAAGTAATCAGTATATTAAGAGGAAGTTTCAATATTGTGTTTCAAGCTATGTTCATCAAGCCAAGAAATGATGTCACCAAGAATTTGAGTTATTGCTTCATCAGACTCACCCTCAATTAGGGCATGTTGAGCATCTTTGTAAAGCTTAAGTTTCTTGTCTGAAGAGCTTGCTTTTTCATACAATGCTTTGCTCACTGATGGATCAGTCACGGTATCAGCTTCTCCATGAAGAATGAATAATGGTAGAGTCACCTATAAACATAGTCATTACATGTGAAAATTAATAAATTTTCTTTACACTTATAATAAAAATATATGTCACAAAACATAATACGTCGATAATGCAGGTTCTTTTTTATAAACAAAGCAGTACAAGAGGTACTTCGACCCTTTTAAGGGTCGCCTCAATGTGACGATAGACTTTTATAATATCTTACGGTCTAACTAAATCCGAAAAAGTGTAACAAGAAAATGTAGAGGCATGAGTAACAAGTGGAGAACATACTTCTTCCAATTTTTGTTCGATTTCTTCGGTGGTTTTAAGCAGTTCTACAGCAGTCCGCAGGCGCGGTTTATCCTTGTAACTAATAACATTATAGTGTGTCTGCATAGACATTAGATAAGTGTTACTGTCAAGAGGTTGCTAACAAACAGATTAACCAAAAAAATAACGCATCAAAAGTGTCGAAAGAAAATTAGTGCGAAAAGGAGGCACAAACACAAACCTGTTCCCTCTTCTTCGGATCTTTGAATGCTGCATCTCCTATATCCTGTGTCGGGACCATCTTATTCTTCGGAAGAACACTGGACATAGCAATTAGCATTTTAACAACCAACTTTGGTGGAACCATTTTCTCTGAAATCTACACAAAGTTTCAGGTTAAATGTAGTTTATAAACAAATCATTTCACAACTCTTAACCATGACTGTGTTTGAGAAAAATTACTTTACACATTGGTGCACAAAGAATTGCACCACTCCATGCTTTAGGTTGTTTCAAGTGCGTCTTCAACGCAACAGCACCGCCCATAGATTCGCCAAAAAGAAAGCATGGAAGAGAACTGAACTCTGGATTTTCTGCCATACAAACAAACCAAACCTTTTGCATCAATACCTTAGTATCATGAATCATTACATTAGTAGTCATTTTATAACGGTCTTCGAGGGAATTTAAACTCCGCTGCCTAAGGTTATGAGCTGTTTTCATTTACTTCCATAAGCGCATCAGACTAGCTTATGAAAACAGCTTATAACTTAAACAAAAACAGTTCGAGTTTTTCTTTTGTTATAGAAAATGTTATACATAAGCACGTGTATGATAAACGCTTATGATATAAACACGATTAATTTAGTTGTTTATCCAAATAGAACCTAAGTACCTTTGATTTTGGAGTACTGCTCAATGACATCATCAACAAGTTCATCGAAACTAGGAATATAGCCATGAAGACCTTCTGAAAGACCAAATCCTGGATAATCCATAGCAAAAACTCCATATCCACATGATGCAAGTTTTCTAGCTATTCCTGCAAATGGTTCCATTGTCACACACAATTGAGGTGATAATCCACAAGATAACTCAATTTAGTTACTTATGGCCTATGAAGCACGGACACTCCTCGGGTTAGGCTTGTCCCGGTGTCAGACATGTGTCGTGTCCGACACGACACCAACACATATAATTACACTAAATTATGTGATTTTCTCAAATTATTAGCAGTGTCTTTGTTGTGTCCGGTGTCTGTGTCCGTATTCGTGCTTCATAGCTTATAGCTATCATAAGTTCTGAATACCAGTTACATGCCTTCAAAGAAAAAAGTGCAAGTGTCTCCATATCCATGACAGAAAAATACTGCTGCTTTTGGTTTAGATTCCTTAGGAAGCCAACTTTTCCAAAAGATCTCAATCCCTTTTGAGTTCACCTCATAAGACTGTTTCATAGCATACAGTTTATGTTATCAATTATCATATTATATTTAATAACAAAGGAAAATGATAAGGTGACCTTCATGAACTATGTAGCACTGACACTTCAGACTGAACACGTCTCGGTCTGACACATGTGGTTTCATTCAATCACTTTCAATTTCTCAAATTATTAGTGATGTCTATGTGTCTGTGTTGTATTTGGTGAGTCTGTAGCAGTGCTTCATAGTTTATAATTATTAACAACATGAAAAATGAGTAGTCATCCAATTTGATCCTTGAAATTTTATGATTGTATCAACATAGTCCTTCGAATAATCAATAATCTAAAATGATCCTTGAAATTGCAAGATGTGAATCAAGTTCGTCCCTATGTCTGGACCTATTAAGTGCATCTATGAACGTTATTCACTTAGTTTCAAATTCATCCCGAACATTACCAACTTAATGTAACTATAGTCCTCGCAAATATCAACGAGGGACGAAACTGATTAACATTTTGCAATTTCAGGTATCATTTTGAAATATTTATAAAATAGTTACTAGTACATTGATATACTCATACAATTTCAAGACCAAGTTGTATATTTACCATTTCAAAGTAAATTATTTACCTCTTTCATTTCTAATCCATCACATGGAGTCTGCAAAACAGAAACACATAAAATTATTGTTATTTACATTTAAATGAAATCAAATTTACTATCTTCAAGTTAAATATCGTCACATCAGATAAAGATAAAGTAAGTAAGTAACCATTCCATTCCCAAAAAATGTGATGTAAACCAAAATGTTAATGCCAAAATAAAGGATTAAGTAACTACATGTGATGCAATTAGAGTAAAACACAATATGCCACATAGAATACAACAACACTAACAACAAAATCTTTTTTTTTTTAATTAATCAGATAAAGTCAATCACATAAATCAAACAGTACCACAATGTCTAGTATTTACATAACCATGTTTACTGATAAACCAATTAACTCTCACACTTAATAATTAAAAAATATATAAAACGATTATTCTATTTTTATGTAATTGGATAAAAAAAAGTTATAAAATAATTGTAGGATGTGATTGAACAAGAAGTGATAATAGAAAATGTGTTGTTGGTAACATTTATCTTATTTATAATAAATTAATAACATATTGATACCGAGTCAATTGGTTTTATCACAACATCCTCCACAACTGTTAAATTACAGTCCCAAAATAATAAAAGACTGGAACGGTGATGTAACAGTTGAGGAGAATATGGTGTTCGTGTTTGTTTGTTACGGATTAAATTGAATATTCTCTCTTTAAATAATTTATGTAAGTACAAGTGCACATAAAACACATGGAGAAATTTTTTTTGGCAGATGAAAAGTACAGTACTACCTATCATTAAATAGCTAGAAACTAGAACAGGTCCTCTCTCTCTTTCAAGTTTCACCTACCCTCTTAGGAGTAAGAAGTACCACCAACTACCAATCTGAGAGTCAATATATTAACTCCACACTAAGTAACAATGTCAAGGGACATGATCTCAAAACAACCTTGTACTAAAACCTCAAACCCAAAAGTATGACACAGACACAAAGAATGACACAGACACGTATACCAAACACGACACCAAAATTAACTCGTTGACATCAATAATAAATTAAAAAAATAAATTATTTAAATGTAATTATTTAGTATCATGCCGCAACATGTGTCAGATACTAGACACGTCTTCTTAGCGTAATCACATGTATATAACCAAGGTTATATCAACGACATCACCAATTCAATGCACTAAAAAAAACATCACCAACTAAATGCAATCTTCCCAGAAACAAAAACTCAAGAAGAATAAAAATTTAATAACAAAATCCAGACCAACTTTAAAAATTCAATAAAAAAAAATAGGGTTTCATTTATTTCATCAATTCCATTATTCCATCAACAAAAACAAAAGAAAAAAGCCAAAAGCAAAAACATAAATACCTTAAATAATATATGGTCAATACCAAGCTGAATATCCTTAAAAGCCTCACGAGCTTGTCTTCTAGCAGGAACTTCATCCATTTTTGCATCCAATATCTTCTGCAATTCATCATCAACACCTGGTAACCTCTTCATCCTTGATATTTTTTATACCTTCACCTTTCTCTCTCTCTCTCTCTCACCCTTAAATTATAAAGACTTTGATTTGGCTTGTTTTAATGGCCCAGAAACCAAAATCAAATCAAACTAAATCTCATACACCACGTGAAAAAAGATATATAAAAAAAATTAATGTGAAAAGATTATTTGTTTATACAACGAAAAAAAAGTATTCTCTTTGTTTTAGATTATGAAATGTGCCAAAAACTAGAAGGTGGAATCTATGAAGCTTCGTAGGTTATGATATTTATATTAATCATTAGTTTGTTTTTCATAAACAACAAAGAGGATCCGAAAACTAAGGTAAATCTGAGTCAGGATTTAAACAAAATAAAAAGGATAATGACACGCAAAATATTAAAACATAATAAAGATGCTTATATACGTGTAACACACACTGAGATCTTCTTAACCATAGATATTAAATTATGATTTTTTTTAATTGAGTTGAATTTAACTTATTAATAAGGTTTTTTTTTTTGAAAGATTAATAAGGTTAAAATGCCTTGTTAATTACTGATACATTGGATTTGGTCAAGAAAATAATAAGTTACTGATACATTGGTTCTTTCCACTTATGCTGATTATAATAAGGTTAAAGTGCAAAAAGTTTTTTTTTTTTTGTATATCTTGGTTGAAGTTGATGTGAGTGAACATTTTTTTAATCTATTTTTTAATTATTAAAAATGATTTTTAATTTCTATAGTTTAAATTAAATTAAAATATAAATTTGGAATGACATATGAAAAAATAAGAGAAGAATATTCACTTTTTTGTACAAAAAGAATATTAACTTGATTTTCACTATTTGGGTTGTATATCACTAAGGTTGGAAAGGGAAAAGTATGCACTAAAATATCGACAAACAAAAAAGTTGACAAGTATGCTTTCAAAAAGAAGAACGAGAAAAGTATTCCCACCTCCTTTTAAAATAAATTTAGTTATTACCTATTGACAATGTAAATGAAAGTTTTCACAAACATTTTTTTTTTTTTAACAAATTAAAATGGGATATATTAACAACAGTGATCCGCTCCGCACAAGGTGTGCAAAGGACAGTCACCCAAAAGTAATTACAAGAGTTAGGCGGCTGCGCCAAGAAGCCACCTCCTAAACAAATTCAAATTACAAGAGGACACTCATACACAGAATGGGATTTTGCCACCAATCATGATACCTATAAACAAAGTTCGCCCGTGTAGACTTTAACCATAGGAAAGAATTTAATTTAACCTGTTCAACCAGAACCGAAGGGATAGTGACCGCGTTTTGGAAC
>Ga0315914_1003018_pt1 | contig 25739 bp, 25 predicted proteins | sample MpolenodulesMG_FD_203920 | JGI IMG/M metagenome (GOLD analysis project Ga0315914, IMG submission 203920) | Medicago polymorpha root nodule microbial communities from Los Angeles, California, United States - elongated nodules | ecosystem: Host-associated > Plants > Roots > Nodule | place: USA... | reverse complement strand
TTAATTAATTTAGGATTTTTATTCTGCCTTCATTATATTTTATTTAATCATTTATTTTTTTATATAATATGGTTTAGTTTGTACAGTAGGCTTTAATGTAAATTACTTATTTCTTTCGTTTTGTACGGGACTTAGAATGTAAATTAGGCCTTCATGTAAATAATTTATCCTTCTTGTCATTTATTTTCCGCAGACCTTAGAATGTATAATAGGTTTTATGTAATAGCGTAGGTACATGTGTGTGTGCGTGTGTGTATGCTTTATCTTCATGCTTTATAGTCTAGGTTAACGGTATTTGTGGTGATCCAACATCGCTACAAAATACCTGCGCTTTACTTTTCTCGTTCCGATAGTTTATCTTCTAGTCTTATTATTCAAAAAACCGAAAAAACATGCGAATAACCACAAAAATCACAAAAAACTTTTTCATAAACAAACCTTGATTCAAAAATCAAGTGATCGTCTTATTTTTTATTCTTTCGTAAGTCAAACTGCAATCAACTTTAATCATATTTAGCCGTTTTCTTTTAACATAAAAAAAAAACAAAACAAACTTATTTTGCCACTTGGCTTTTCATTTTAAAACATTTTTCAAAACTAATAAAAAACACAAAACAAATCAAACGTCAATTTTTACCCCGAACTACGAGGTTTTGATCCCTCACGGGTACGTAGGCAAAGGACCTGGTCCTTCCAAATCAATAAAAAATGTAGATAAGTAGGTCTCTTTCTTCCTTCACCACTTTAATTCCTTTTTTTCAAACTAAGCAAGTTTATAGCACAAAACGTTAAATAAAACCAAGAGGTTCCCGTAGAGTACTACGGACATAAAGGGTGCTAACACCTTCCCTTTATGTAACTAACCCCCGAACCCTAAATCTTTTCAAAGGGGTGTTTCGAACTTTTTTCCCCTTTTATCTTAAAATTAAATGTTCAGTCGTGAAATAAAATAGTGAGTCAAACGCTAATCAAATAGCCTTGATCTCCGAAAAATGGCGCGACAATATTAATATGTATTAAATATATTACAGGTTCGTTAGTTGTAATACATCCACACACATAATTAAAAATTTATATTATTGGCAATGGATAGACAATGATATGAAGTTTTCTAGAGTTGATTAGGCAATTCAATGTGTTGGTAGTGTGTAGTATAGGTTATAGCACTCTTCACATGGCTGTAGCTTTACTAAGAGATAAGCCTTTTCACCACAGGATAAATAATGGCAGAACATGCATTGGGTTGGCATGCGTATGACAATTTCGAAAAAGTAATTAATATAGATAAATGATATTTGCAGATCATGTAGTTTACCATGCTTAGATAAATGATATCTCAATTCATAGTATTTCATTTATCTATAGTGGGATTATTAAATAGCATAATTTGATGATAAATAATAAAAACCATTGTCATATATAAGATTTGTAATACTTAGTACATTAACATGACAATTTTGCAGAAATACATTACTCAAAATAACCAAAAAGCAGCAACAATGTCCAAGTTAACTCTAATCCATGACATAATTGACTTTAACTTGGATATGTTCCTATAAGATGTTTTCTTGAACAATTGGTACGTACATCATTGAACAAGTGTTATTTATAGCTGAAAATGAAGCTTGATGTCTGAGTATTTTAGCTGTTGTACATTTGAAAAAATGTAATTAAGACATGTTCTAAATAGAGATCATGAAATTAAGGTAGTTGCTATCTTAAAAAAATAACTTACATAACATTTTGGAACACTTCTTTGAATACAACATTAGTTGTAATATTGGTAGCTTTCTTTTCTTCATCAAGAATTAAAATCTTCAAACCTTTTTTGGTTTTAACTCTTGAAATAGCAACATATAACTGTCCATGACTAAACACTGGTTTAGGCAAATATAGATTGACCTTGTGACTTGTTAATGGTCATTGCATAAGAAACAATAATGGGAAATTGCCTCCTAATCAATTTAAAAGGCCATGGAGACTGTGAAGGTGACAATTCCATACGCGGAATATAGACCAAATTTCCCTTTTGTTTACCAGACATTACCTTTGCAGCTAACACATGTTTTCCAAGCTTAGCAATTATTAACCTGGTACCATTGCACAATCCTTACACTTAGTCTATATTCCTCATAAGCATAATTGGAGTTCCAACTTTTAGTACAATTCTGTGATTTGGTAAACCTGAAGTACGAAGTGAATTTAGAAATTCAGGTGTAAGTACTTCATAGAAATTACCATCATTAGCTTATGATCTATCAACAGAATCTGCACTTAAGTATTCAGTTTCCTCCCCTAAAAATATGGTTGATATTTTAGTAGATGAACATCATAATATAGACTATCATGTTATAGTAAAAGACAAAGAAAAATATAACACCAGGTATTAATCCAAGAACATATTGATTGATGTCTTCCACAACTTCAATAGTTGAAGCTAAAATTGCTCTGCAACTCAAGAAGTCGTATTCTTGATAATGATCCAATAAATCAGGGTATGTACTATCAACAATTGCAGTAATTGGATCGTCAAAATCCTTGATTAGCAATTCATCTGGAATTTCTATATCAGCAACACCATCATTTGGTTCATTTATCTTTCCTTCACCTACGTTTAAAATCCATTTCGTGAATTCGGCCATTTCATTTTTTTCTGACTCACTTGATCCACACTGTAAACGCATGTTTTTTGTTAAAGTTAGTACTTGACAATGGTCCCATATGTATGAAGCATTAATGGAAACATGGACAATTTCAGACCTATTCCCTCTTGGAATGACAGGTAATATCTGTCGGAAATCGCCGCCAAAAACAACAATTTTGCCACCAAATATTTTTTCAGAGTCCCAATATTCACTCATAACATCCTTCAAAGTTCTATCTAAACACTGAAAGCAAAATTTGCGAGTCATTGGAGCTTCGTCCCATATTATCAACTTTGTTTGTTGTAGTAACTCAGCATGATCACTATCAAATTCAATATTGCAGGTTGAATTGTCTTCTGTTAGAACAACGATTTTAAACATTGAATGAGCAGTTCTACCTCCTGGGAGTAAAAGTGATGCTATACCACTTGATGCAATTGTCAAGACAATTTTAAGTTTGCATCTTAATGCACTTGCAAGAGTTTGCCACATGAAATTCTTTCCTGTTCCACCATATCCATGAAGAAAAAATACTCCACCTTTTTGTTCATCAACAGCTTTCATTATCTTATCGAATATGATCTTTTGTTCATCTATTTACAACAACAATAACCATTAGTTACATTATTGAGTATCAACATTAATTCCAAAAAAACTTTAGTAAAAAGAGAGTAAATATGATTTAGATTGCCACCTGTCAAAGATTTGTACAGATAAGTGCAAAGCAAGCTTCTCTAAAAGTAAGTAACTGTACCCCATCCACATTTTTTAATTGGTCATAGGTGAGGGGACCTTTGACAACTATAAGCATCATTCTTAAGTAAAATAGCTCTCTAGTACATGGTGGAACCCAAATAAATCTACCAATTGTGAACCCTCTCTTTCTTAGAGTCCAACATCTGTTTTTCTTGTTATACACAAATTTAGAATCAAACTGACCGTATGTCAATTTCTGAGCTTCTGAATAATTTGCATTTGCTTTAAACCATGAAGTGAACATCGATTCGATAACACTTGGTTTTTCAAGAACACGTTCCATTCTTTGATTATCTGTGAACACCACTGGATTTTCACCAATGAGATGAAAGAAAACTTCTTGATTCACTTGTTAGAAAACATTCTCCAACTTGCTTCACTTGGAGAAACATACATGCAATCTAAATACTGCTTTATCTCATCAATTTCAACTTCTTGATTAGGATTGCATGGAACAACCCTGGCAGTTATACGATCATACCCTTTATGGATATACTTAAATAAGTATTTGATTGATGTACGTCGGTTACACCACTCCAAATTGATATGAGCTTGGTACTTTAGCAACAACATGGGGTTGTAAGGTACGACATGTCGGTTGTCGAGGGTAATACCACATTTTGTAACAGTGTGAGCATTTGAACTTCTTCTCCTTAAAACCGGAAAACCATCATGGTCAACAATTGTCTCTTCTTGCCAATTTTTGGGAAATTTTTTAGAGCATTTGTTATTCTTCATGCACGGTGACGACAACTTTGATAATCCACACGGACCATGTATCATATGAGTTTTAACTAAATGGTACAACTCTTTTTGAGTATCTGGATTTGGTATTTCGGCTGAAATGATTCGGTTGATATCTGAAGGGTTTAGATACTTGCTAGATGGATGTAGGAAAATTAGAATGTGAGCATGAGGCAACCCTCTCTTTTGAAATTCAATAGTATACAAATCTGTAAAATAATAGAACAGGTTGTCAGTTATATGAATGAATATAATTAATGGAAAATGAAAGAAACAAATGGGAATGGAATTTATCACTTACATGCCAATACTTTCCCAAGAATATGATTCTTTGTTAAGTCCTTCATTAGTGCATCAAATTTCATCTTGAAAATCCTTGATGTGATATCAAGTCGATCGTGAGGTTTCAAGTTATCCTTGAGGAGACACCTTTGAATTTCTGGCCAGTTTGGATTGCAAGTGAATGTGATAAATATGTTTGGAAAACCAACATTGCTAGATATAGCCATACCATCAAAATACAACTGATCCAGATATCTTCGGCTTCCAACAAAGGTAGATGGAAGAACAATCCGCTTACCTTTTTTTGTTGAGATATCTGTCCATCATTGGCAGTTTTGTTGCTCAACCGATGATATTTGGAAACTCTAAGTTTTGATTGGTTTCTTATCAACCAATTGAGTCTTTTTGCTTCAATCATTGTAAAACCATCAACTATGAATTGGTGTAACAATCTCCTACTACACAGGAGAGTTCGAGCCTCTCCTTTCCTGCTTTGAATCCGGAAAGAGAACCACTCTTTTATAGGGAGATGGTTTTTACTTGTGACAATCACCTATGCTCTATGTTTATGCAATATACCATCTCTATAACCATCTTCACCATAAGGGAAAATAAGAGTATACTGGTAACTTAAATAAGCAACATGAAATTCATTAATCCTCTGGAGGTATCCATTAATTTGATGCAAAATAATATCTCTTTTATCGGCCGTATCAACATCGCCTACTATGAAAGCTGCAACTTTGGATACCGTAGATTCATTGTATCCTACCATCAGATTTTCTTTCTGATATAAGTCTTAATTTCAAATCATGCATATGTCCTCCCTTTAAGATATCACGTGCCATCCTGAAAGACTTTGCATGAACATTATTCTCATCCAACATTTTGCCCAATCGTACAACAATGTCTTCAGAGATATTTTTGGTATTCCTGTTGAAAAAATGAAATCATAATGATTATGCGTATAAATATAATTATGTAGTGGTTTATTTTTTGTATTTATTCAGTACATTATCATAACTTTGCTAATATGAAAGAAATATATACCCGAATCCTTTAATTCTTTTTTGCATCTCATTCTCCGTGTCATATATGTAAAGTTGGGCAAATTTTGGTTCTACATGTGAGGTTAGAATAGGATATGTTGTAGCTGCAAATTTGCTAAGAAGGTTGATGCCACTCTTAGGATGTCGAGGCATTTTACTATGAATTTCATCGTTGGGCTGAGTAAATAATTGATGTGATAAAGTATTGGCAACATGAGTCTGGTTAGGAAAAAAGAACTTTTGAGCATTTGTAATATTTGCTAAAGGAGTAGTGTATGCATTGGGTTTTTTTTGATGTAGTGGGAGTATTATGGATGGAATTAGACGGTGAAATTCTTTTTTCAGAAAGAACTCTTTTTCTATTATCTCTTGAAGCAGTCGAGTTTTCTTTTTAAAAGTGTGGAACATTGGTTCGGTTCAAGTGTTTGGATATAGATGAAGAATTAGCAAGACCAGTCTATGGCACATCTAACTTGTTCTCTTGAATAATTCTTTTTCTTTTTTCTCTGCTTAAAGTTGCGACCTCTGGTTGGTTTTTGATGACATTGAATGGTTTTGGAATGGTCTGTTTAGCATAATGAACACAAACTTTTTTGGATGTCGCAAGAGCCTTATTTTTGTATAGAATTCTTTTCCTGTGTTCTCTTTCTGATGTTGCATTTGATTGTTAAAGCACTGTTTCATCCAAATTAATAGGTTTAATGACTTTTAGTTTTGGGTTGACTGCAAAAGTATGTATATTAATGTCATACCCCAATTTTTGACCTAAGATTTCACTGACACGTGTCGTCTGACCCTACATTCATACGCAGTTTAACCATGATCGGACTCTGATGTTTCGGTGAAAATTCGGCAAAGAGGTATTTTAAGATACCTCATTTTTGGTTCCGAGTCGAGTCCTCTTCTCTCTATGTTCTATTTATTTTTTAATTTTAATTTCCATCTTTTATTTGATTTTTTTAATTAACTTTTAATTTGGTTTTTATCTTTTATTTTCTTTTAATCTCTTTCTTTTTATTTTCTAAATCCTTATTATTATCCATTGTCCAATAACATCCAAGTTTGTCCCAATCCAAAAATGGTGTCAATCCAAACAACACAGCCGTAAGTCCAAATCCCAATTCACACACCTATCAATCCAAACCCTCATCTGCAAACTCGTTTACAGGAACAGAATCACGCTCCACCCCAATCCAATCCAAAGTGCAGATTTTCTGCATCCTAAAAACAAACCCTAGTCTCAACCCTTATGCTATAAATACCTGCAAACACACAGTCAAGGGGGGGACCGAAAATAAGAACAGAACTTGCAAAAAAAACCAATCACTTCACATATCAGTTCCAACAGTAACAACACAAACACCCAGCAGAGGTAAAACATCACAAACACAACCATTTCGCGCACACACACGCACGAAACCAAACCCCTCGTCATCGAACCATAACGGACATGGAGTTGTGATCGCGGTACAAGTTCAACATACAATCGGAACCAGCATTAATCTTCAAAAAAAACCAAACACAAACGGAAACCAAACCAAACTCACAAAAGTAGTTTTTTTTTTTCCCTTTCGTTTTCCTTAGATCTAGAAGTTTAGGGTTAGTATTTGGGGATTTTGGGTTTAGAATCGAGTAGAGGGGAAGGTATAGAAGAAGAATTTTAAAATATAAGAAAGGCGGTGTTTACAGCGGCGTCGCCGCCACCTACGGTGGCCGGCCACCGCGCCGCCACCTCCGACCATCGCTCCTCTCAATCGGAGAAGACGAAGAGCAGAGAGGAGAGAGTTGAGAGTTTTTTTGGTAAGAAAAGAGAAGAGAGAGAAAGAAAGGGAAAAATGGAAGATTTCTTTGCCTACAGCCAATTTATATGATACCCATGACCCAAACCCGTTTTAAGAACCGACCCACCATTTGACCCATAGGCCATTTCGTTTCTGTCAAAGCCCATTTCGATTTCCTGCTTGCGTCGCCACAAAGTACCTACGCCTTTACTTTCTTGCTCCGATAGTTTTAATTTTAATCTTATTATTCAAAAACAAAAAAACATGCAAATAACAAAAACACAAAAAAACTCTTTCACAATAAACCTTGATCCCAAATCAAATGACCTCTTTATTTTTTATTCTTTCATAAATCAAAATTGCAATCAATCTTAATCATATTTCAAGTCATTTTCCCTTAATATAAAAAACACAAACAAATCCATTTTGCCACTTGGCTTTTTCCTTTCAAAACTTTTTTCAAAAACTAACAAAAAACACACCACAAATCAAACGTCAATTTCTACCCCGAACTACGGGGTTTTGATCCCTCACGGGTACGTAGGCAAAGGACACTCGTCCTTCCAAATCAATAAAAAATGTAGATAAGTAGGTTTAAAAGCAAGCAAATTTTAGCACAAAACGTTAAATAAAACCAAGAGGTTCCCGTAGAGTACTACAGACATAAAGGGTGCTAACACCTTCCCTTTGTGTAACTAACCCCCGAACCCTAAATCTCTCAACATGGGGTAGTTTGAACTTTTTTCCCCTTTTCTTTTAAAAAATTAAATGTTTAGTCGTGAAACAAATTAGTGAATCAAAAGCTAATCAAATAGCCTTGATCTCCAAAAAATGACGCGACAATTAATGTTAGTAGTCACACATATTTTCTTGCCTTTTAAGACTTTTTTCCTTCTCTCTCTTGAACTCGACTGTTGTTGTTGTTGACTAAGTTGAAGAGGATCCATGACATAGGTTAGTTTAAGAACTTGTGTGTAGTAATTAAAAGTGATCCCATAATGGAAATGATGTTGTTCTATTACTACATAAGATACACGATTTTGTAAAAGGAAAAGGACAATACAATATACTTTGACATTTCCCCATGAAATAATGCAATTGTACTATAAAACCTTATTGAAAAGAGTAATAGAATGAAAGGACATATAGCTTTTGGTAGAGTAGGTAATGTAGGAGAAAGTTAGATTAGATACTACTGTTCAAGTAGGTTAATTGATGATGACAAACTATAATATTTATATTGCTACATATATTTCTGATTTGATATGTTGATGGTATTGTATATTTCATTGTACCATGTCATCATTTCTCTAAAAGAGGTTTGGTCATGGTTTTGGAGGCATAGTTAGAATCCAATTAACATAATTGTTGTAGTTAGTAAATATTTCATTGTATTATGTTATCATTTCTATAAAATAAGTTTGGTCCTGGTTATGGATATATAGTTAGAATCCAATTAACAAAATTGTTGTAGTTAGTAAACCCGAAGTATGAATTATGAATGAATGAAGCAGTTTATAGGAAAATGTAGACATAATTATAAAATGAAGACATATATTAAATTTGTTGTAGTTAGTAAATATGAAGTATGAAATCTGAATGATTGGAGCAGTTTATAGGCAAAGTTTGAAATTTCTTAAATGACAAATTTAATAGTATGCATTTGGTTTCAATATTAATGGCAAAAACAATATGGATATAAAGTTATAAAATAAATATCATAAACTTGTCATAATCCAATAAAAATGTAATATAAATTGAATTACTTGGTTGATAGACCCTTTTACGTCCTAATAATAGACAACATTTTCAATGAATAACCCAAATATTTGATAATATGTTCCCTATTCCTGTAACTAATTATTAAGTATAACATCATATTGGTACTTATATTATATGATATAGCTGGATTTTTCTTTATGAAATGAGTTTTATGGTATTAACTTTTATGAAACTGGTTTTGTATTTGCAAAAGTAGCATAAAAAAAAACAGGGTTAATAGGTCTATACCCCCTGTAATATAGGTCATTTCCGGTTTCCCCCCTGTAAAATATTTTTTTTGATTTACCCCTCTGTAAAATATTTTTGTTTTAATTTACCCCCCTAATATGCCAAACAAAAACGAAAAATTCTTGAAAAAAAAAATAAAATTGGTTTTTGTTTGGCCTATTAGGGGGTAAATCAAAACAAAAATATTTTACAGGGAGGTGAATCAAAAAAAATATTTTACAGGGGGGAAAACCGGAAATGACCTATATTACAGGGGGGTAAAGACCTATTAACCCAAAAAAATATACCATAACTTAAAAAGAAGGTTGATAATCCAAATAAGCATATGTTTGAACAAAGATACATATATGTTAAATAGAAGTTGTTCTGAGGTAAGATGAGACCAAATGCAACAATGTTTGAGGTTGCCTAAATATCAGATGAACTGATATTCAATCAAAATAATAGAGTAGTTAGAGCCACATACGACTATTAATTAGATAATAAGCAGTGATGATGTAGTGATAAAGAAGTGTGCATGACAATAGCATAATTCAACCTTTCTTTTCTCTCTTGATATTTCTCTTGATCCTAGTTAAAGATTGTTTGGTTGAGCACGTATCTGGGCTTTCGAAATCTTTGGTAGGAAGAGAATCTGCAACTCTCTTGCCTGGTGTGAGCGAAGATTGACTTTCAGGTTCATTGTCACATAAAGCAGATGGTGTTGGCTGCATTGACATTGTTCAACATGAAATTAGCAATGAATAAGATAACAAAAAGGTTATATAATTGAAAGATCATTACAAATTTGACATATTTATCGTAACTCACAGTTGGGATAGTTGATATGGTTTCAAGTTGAGAAAGAGTGGTTGTGTCTGCCATCTGTGAATACATAAATAACAAATGTTAGAAATGATCCAACATTGTATAATGTTTCCATTGGGCAACCATATATTGAATTCCTATCTATATTCCATACTCTGTCGAAGCTAACTAAACAATACCTCTGCAGTTTCAACATTCTCAACAGCCAGAAAATCATCCTCCTAATGAAAAATAATATAATTGTCATGGTACTAATTTTCACATTCGTTATAACTATTAAAAAATGTGAGACTGATAATAGAAGAGTACCTCAGTTTTTGGGAACAATGCTTTGATCTTTTCAATCAAACCTTCATCCTCCTTGATTGCTTGAACCGAGCAACTGTCCCAAGTTGGCTGCCACTTAACTTTACAAACAAACTCTCTGTTTTCCAATTGGTCCAAATGTGTTGGGTATTCAAGAGGATTTGTGACACCAGCCTATATGCAATATATACATAACATACAATCAGTATTTATTCAAAATATATATTGTACAAAGGTGCAAACCAATACCTCGGTCATGACCCTTTGAAGATCAGCAGCTGGAGTTCCAAGCAATTCATTGCACTCACGATCCCATAAGAAAAATTTAGTTGCAACTTCATTATATTCGACTTCCACTTCTAGCATAAACCTGAAAGATGAATATTCAATAAAGGAATAAACATGTCTAATTACAACTTTCTAAAATGGGGCTAATAACATACTAATGTCGAAATTTGTACCTTAGATTGATAGCATTGGTCTCATGTTTTTGGTCACACAACAGTGGTAAGGTATCACCCTTTGCAGCCCTATTGCACTTGGTGCATGCTTTGTAGCACCACCCATTCTTGGATGGTTTCACTTGATTGATCTTCACAGCAGTCACACACACAGTTATCTATGGAATATATACAAAAGCAAAAAGGCAACAACTTCAGTTCTAATCAAATAACAATAAGAATTGTATATACAAGTGACTCAATTACATACTTAAATAAACATCAATTCATTTATACCTTGTGAATTGACTATGAATTAAGCAAGAATATGACATACCTCCGTGAGTTGCATAATCTCGTTTAGTGGTAGAACAACAACGCTGCCAATGAACCTTTCAATAGATGAGTATTGCGTCATACTTGACGAAGAAGGGCTTGCAATTTGAGAAGAGAGACTTAGTTGCTGACTCTGTGAGAATGATGGGCCATCAAGTGGCAACCTATACAGGTTATTTCCAAATTTTAAGTTAATAAACATTAAGAGTAAGTACTTTGCTCAAGCAATTGGTCAATCACTATATAGTAAATATTAATTACCCTTGTTTGAATTCAAGGACCTCGGGGAATCCAGGATTGATAAATACCTTGGTAGCATTCCATGCATTAGAGACCCCGAGTTCATACTTCTCTATACAATGAAAAGTATATTAAAAACAAAGCATATTATGTAAGGAAATTCAAGATTAATAATTATTGAGTACTTGATTATTAGTAACCTATGGCTTCCTTAATCTTAGCATTGTGAAGAAGAATGATAGTTGGTCCAGACTCAGATTTGTTTGTAAAATTAAGGAATTGAAGACCAAAGTCTTCCCACAATGTACAACTTAATAATGTTCCCCTGTACATAGATAGAATGTGGTTAACAATTTATTATAAAAACTAAATGGCTTGTAATTTCATTGAAGAGATTTATAATGTACTTTAGGTCTTTCATCCAGAAGTTAATTTGTATTTTCCTAGATCCAGGTTGAGTCTGAGTGTATCCTAATTCATGAAAGGCTCCAATGACATCTATCAAACACATAATAAATGTTAATGAAATATGTACACTCACATTTGTACAAACTGCAAAGGAAAAAGTAGTCCAATTTACCTATTTGAACATTTGGCCTTAGTATTCCCTTCTTGATCTCATCAAACTCCTTGAAGTTGAAGGATGGTTTGGGAATGTCATGTTTGTCAATGTTGTCAACACTTGTTCCACCATTAAACACCAACCTAAATGAATGTTCAGTTGCTTTTATGGACATCTCATTTTTCTCGACCTCAAAGTTTTGCAGAGTAAAGGTAGTGTTCTCAGCAATTCTACCCTTAAACTGATCTTTGAATTTAGATGGTAGAATTACTTGAATACGATCACCCTGATGGAATTAAAAGTGAATTAGACATACTTTTTAAAAGAATAGTTTGTATTAAATTATAAATATAGATGAGTGATGTTGTAACCACGTAGTTGAGTGATTTGAAAACCACCTCTTTGTCACACAACACCATCTCAATATGTTGTTTGTTCTTTGAATTTGCAACAGTCCACATGTCAACAACTCGAACAACAATTTTCCAAAGAGATTTGGAATCATTGAGTTTCTTGATCTTTTGCAAAGGCCTACCCATTGTTGCTGGAAATAAAAAACATATTCTCAACAGCAAGAGTAGCAGGGAAATATTATGTCAAATGACTGCATTATTTAAAACATACAAAATGATAGAAGATATATCAGGAAAAACATAACAAAAAATATGACAAAATATTAAACACTTTTGTAATATAAACATGTCAACAACACAATATCCTCAAACAGAAATGATTCATGCACTTCAATAGATGTTTGATATGTCTTTCCTTAAAATCACTTTTTCCACGTTATTACTTTGAAAAACTGATTTCATGCAAGCAGCAACACGGATCTATTGAAGTGTTGTTCTGAATAAAAGCTTGGACAAAAAGTAAACTGATTATATACACATTTAAAGCACAAACATTTGAACAAATGATATAAAAGTTCACTGATTTCATGCATGCAACAACACAGATATATTGAAGTGTTGTTCTCAATAAAAGCTTGGACAAAAAAAAAACTGATTATATACAAATTTAAAGCACAAACATTGCAACAAATGATATATAAGTTGTTACCGAAAAAACGCATAAAATATTTACCAGGATGAAGAATGCTTGAATGAACCTGCAAGATGAAAATAAAATCGGAACAGAATTAGATGAATTAAATAAATGGTTGAACTTTGAAATGGAAAAAAGGTAGATGAACAGATAGAGAGAGAGGCACTAGATTTTGAATTGTGAATAGAGAGACTAAATGAAGTGTATTGATTTGAGTTTGCAAGATAGTGAAGTTGAAAATAGACTTTCTCTGCAGAAGTACAACCCACTTCCCCAATGAAGTGACATATGCTTTTTCCAAAGCCTTTTCCAAATCTTTCTGAAGATTTCCCTCCTTTCCCTCTTCACGACACAAACACCCTTTTCTCTTTGGAAGCAAATTCTCAAAACCAAACTGCACACGTGTCATGTAATGAAGCTACCCACTTGTCAAGCAAAGCTGCTGCCAAATGGCACCCAACCACGCGGCTAGATGTCACACTCTGTTTCAGCGTGCACTCCTTTCTTATATTATAAGAGACATCACCATCCCAAATAAAGTTAATGATCCATTTATCAATGGATTGTGTGAGTCTAATCAAGTATAGATGACGAACGAATATGTCAGCATGTCATGAATAACATTCTAACCAACTTCACTATACCAGCAAGTGAGAGCAAAAAGTCTTCCCCATAATTAGCTTAGCCTTGACCGTGTCAACTATAGGTTGAAAGTTTGAAACCGTCGGTTTACCTCTATAAATAGGAAACTAGGTGAAAGGAACCAAACCAACAGTTAAGGTTTACAACTACTTAGATTTAGGGTTTGAAGTGGCATATCATTTTGGAATTCTACACCATTCACAAATACTTGGCTAACCATCTTGTCGTGAATAGAAGATTTAATCTTACCATATCTTGAATGAGTTCATTAGATAATTTTCCTTATATCTCTTTCTCTTTGACTAAGGTGGCCCATTAAATATTATCAACAAAGACATCTCCTTCCATCTCCCTTGATTGAAGAATGTTTCCCCTAAATTCAGAAGGGATCAAGCTGATGGTGTCTATGTTTGGCATGATGATGTTGGGGTCATAATTCAATAGAATATCCAACATTGAATCTTTATTGAATTCTGGATAATAGATTTGCTCTTCATCACCTCATTATGAGAAATCAACCTATACAACCGTATTTTCATAGTTGGCTTCCTCTTGGAGGTTTGGCAAGTGTTGAGCATATTCTTTTATAGGTGTTGTCCCTTGATCTAGGATGTGTACAACATCTTCATAAGTGCTTTCCAGTGGTTTTTTGTATAATTTTATTTTCCTCATAAGGGGTCAATAACCTGATCATACCTTAATCAATGGGTTGTATCTCAATATATGTTGAGGGAAACACCTTATCGAGTACTTCCAACAACTTAGACAATGGTATGTCTTTCTGACCTTGATTTTGGAGGCTTCATCTTTTGTAAGGATCGATTTCTTTGGTTCCTTCTCTTTTATGTCTGGATGCATGTCATTGATGACCATTGATGCATATTCAATACCAAAAAATTGGAATGAACATTTACCAACCATCTTTCTGAACCTTTCAATGTAGTAAGCATCTGATTTATCTACTTGTTGTTTCAAATTCATTAGATAGGTTGTTATAATTTCAGGATAATGTTAATAGAATATGACAAGGAAAGACCTTCCCATATCTGCCTATGTTTGTATCGAGTTTGGTGGGTGAGAGGAATACCATGTAAACATTATTCTTGTCAATGATAAAGGGAATTACTGGATTTTGTGGAATTCTTTCTATTTTATTTCACCGGACTACGCTACAAACCTTCCAATAGGCTCCACAATTAATTACCGTATTCCCCAATAAATGTAGAAAAATCATGAGTCGTAAAACCTCTAAGTTAAGGCACCAATCTATCAACCCACTTAGGATAATGCTTCTTACATACATGCATATCCATGAGTTTCATTTGTATCCCAAAAGGTATTTCTAAGAGGTATCCAAGAGGTATTTCCTCAACTCTAACTGGTTGGTGCCACATATTTTTTTGGGGGGTTGTGGAAACCTTGTTGAACCTGAACTTAAGGTGGAGGTATCCCCCATAAATGACGTTAGTTCAACTCATGACTGATTCTCTAATGAGTTCTTGGAATCGACATAGTATTATATTGGTCTGGTAGATTAGCAATTTATAGGTGTTCACTATTATAACCAACAATTTGCTTATGTGTCTTCCAAACCCTCGAGGGTGGTATTGGTACATCAGGTTGTGGTAGATATGGTTTGGGATTAGTCAATGTTGTCGGATAATTAATCGATAGGTGATGGATGGAGTAATCCAAACTAGAATTTTAGATTCAACTACTGGTACGGAGAAGTATCCTCCAAACAAGACATGATGTTCACATACCTAGTATTTCTATATTGCGAGACTTGCAACATGCCAATTTGTGCTACCATGTCAGGGGGCCTCCTTGCCATATCTACATATCCAAATTGAAGATTATCTTGATTGTAAGTATCGTTTGCCATTGAGTACCCATTAGGGTTAGTCGTGGCAAAAATATTAGGATATGAATTATAATAAGTAGGTGCCAGTTGTTGACGTCCTACCGAAGAAACAACCAATTGGTTTTAATTAACAATGAATGCCAAACCTTTGATCCCTTCAATTACTTGTGGGGTGTAGGTAATAAAATTGTCATAAGAATTAGCTCGATTAGCCTTACACTCCTTGGTTTGTTGAACCTCGTTACGAACTAAGGGTTTAACAATGGCATCAAGTTGTTGAAAGACTTGATATATGTTATCATGTATCCCTGTGTCAATTTGTTGTGTAATGAAAGACGTCATTAAAACTGGAGTCTCAAGTGTATCAACCAGTTGTACTTTAGAAACTCTAGGAGGAGTCACAAATGTTGGCATTCCAAATTTGTGTAAAGACTCATTTATTCTTTGTTTGCATGATCTTCTTGTTGTTGGTGATGGTTGATCTGCATTGTTAAAACTCTTTTCCGGATCTTAGGTGCATATGCAAACCGTAGTCATGACCTAGAGACCTGATTTTTTTCCATATCAAACTCTAGACTTAATCTTCTAAAGTCTTCACCTCCAAACACCACCTACAAACACATTCTAAAACATATATATTGTAAAAAAATAAAATAAAGGTGTTTGATGGTTTTGATAAATAAAATAAAAATAAAAAAGTTAAGGTGTTGGTTGGTTTTGAATAAAAAAATTAGCATTAGTGGTTGGATTTGAACCTAAGTTTTCGGCTTTCATAAATCTCGTGAACACAACTGCTCTGAACTTTTTGGTGGTGTTCAGGGTTCGAACCCCGGATCTTGCATATTTTATGCATTGTTTGTATCAACTGAGCTAAGCTCACGATGACCAATATCTCTAAATTTAAAAGTTGCATATATTTTCGTCTTTATTAAATTCTTTTATAAAATTAATTTTTTTTTAAAGAATTTATAAAATGTAAAATAAAATAAGAACTTCAATGTGGGGCCTTTATTTTGAGCAAAAAATTAAAGGTCTATTTGGACTAGGTAATGGCATTGTTATTGACGATAAAAATTTCTTTTCTATTTAAAAAAAAAAATCCATAGTTTAATGGTTGTCAAAAAGAGAGGCTCTTACTAGCAAAGATTTGGTTTCTTCAAGCTAAGATAAAAAAAATAAAATAATAATTGTGAGGAATCTATGATAAATTTTGTGTTGTATATCTTTCAAATGTTAAAAGATTGTGCTCATTTCTTCAAAAATAAAAAAAAAACAAGATTGTGCCCATTTGTCCTTTTCTTATTCATTTATCGTATGATGTGGGGAAGGATATTTGTGCATAGAGTTGATATTTCTTGAATCATCGAGAGTTTCACAAATCAACATACTATTTTTTTTAAAGAACAAATCAACATACCAAAAAATTTGGTGTGCTTTTCATATACCCGTTGTCCTTTTCTTAATTTAATTTGCTTGTAAAAATAATTAATTAATCTTTAGACATATGTAATATACATGAAGATGAGAATAGTTTCCTTAAAAAAAATGAAGATAAGAATAGTTCTAGAGTTCGTTTGTTTTGTTCTTTTTTTAGATTAAATATATTTTTATTATAAAAAAATCACTTTTTTTATTTAATAGTGTTTGTTTAGGATTTTAAATTATTTTTTATAAAAAAAAAACCATTTTTGACTCTGAAATAAAAAAATATTATGATTAGTTTTTTTTTCTTTCAAAATCTACTTTATTAAAAAACGAGGAGTTAACACGTGAACAAATTAAATGATTTTTATAGGTAGTAAAAAAATAAAATAGCTTCAGATTTTTTAAAAAGCACAACAAAAAATCTCTAGATTTTTTTAACATAACCTGTTTTTTTTTTATTGCCTTCTAAATGTTAACACTATTTATTTTTATTTTTTTAGGGGAAAGCTAAACACTAATTATACCGTTGCATGGAAATTATTTTGCAGTTAGTATTAGAACAGTAGCCACAAAAACCAAATTGGAACATCGAATAATCAAGTTACCAATAAATTAATTTCATAGTCTATGGAAATTTCGATAAGAATAAGCAGGCATGCAAAAGGAGATGAGAAAACTTAGTTTAAAGTCTCATTATGGTAAGATTAATTTTTAATCATTAATCGTAATACGTACCTGAAGGCAGAATGTGGGGAGTGTTTGGAAAGAATAGTCTCCATGTTCTTTTGAAATCAATACAAAGAATCAGTTGTTTCCGGTGAGTGCTGAGTTACTTCAGTGTGTGTTGGATTGGTTTGCATGTTGCAAAACCTTTGGTTAATAAAGACGATAATAAGGTACGATGAAATGTATGGTTAATTGCTAAAGTTTGATAATGTGGCAGATAGTAAGTGGTTGAGATTCACAACCGTATCTTTCTTTTGGTTAATTGCATCATATACAAATTATATGCTACCATTACCATCAATAAATTTTATCATTAAATTAAAAGAAATATGACGTGATTTATTAGTTTAAGTAAGAAAAACATTAATACATTATGTAAAATCATTTTGTTTGGTCTAGAAGTCCTAGCTGAACTGGCAAATGTCGAAATTGCAAGGCCGGACGTCGTGATCTGGGTTCAAATCTGGGACCTCACAGTTGTGTGTGAGTTTAATTTCAGTGGATTACCACTTCATCTAAGACCAAAAAAAAAAATATCATTTTGTTTGTACATGTGTTAGGATTTAAATTTATGAGGCGAGCCCAAGTTAAAATACTAGTTCATTAGATGAGAGAATCTAATGACTTAAATACCACATCAAACAATTTAATCTACTCGACACGAACTCTAACAACATGACAAAACCTTTTTTATTCAACTATTGCATTATTGAGCTGATGATATCATATCATAATGCGATGAATGAATGGTATGTCGGCAATATAAAAATAGTGAATTGTGATAAGACTACTCTATTTTTACATTATGTTGATGGTAATGCACACAAGAGCCCCGGTTATATTGAGCATTTGAGCTGATCCCACACATGCTGAATTACTTGAAGGACCCAGGCTAGAAGATATTTTATCTTAGCATATCCTGCTTGGGTACTGCTCTTCTTCCAGCAATTTTGCTCATTCCCAACAAAATAGCCTAACGTGAGTTATGAAACTAAATAAATAGAGAGAATGATAGAGAGAATAAGAGGAAGAGAGAATATAGAGAAATGTTATTATTTTCTTGTGTACATGAAAATGTTACAAAGAAGCTCTATTTATAGGAAAATAGAATAGCTTATGGACTAAGCCCAACAATCTAGTAGTATAGTCCATTAACCAATTTGCTATTTGGACATCCACTATTAATATTTATATCACTCCCCCTTGGATGTCCATCGAGGATATGCCTCATTAAAACCTTACTAAAATAAAACCCAGTGGGAAAAAAATTTTAGTGAAGGAAAAAGAGTACAATATTCTTTTGAGTGTGAATTGCCTCGTTAAAAACCTTACCAGACAAATCCAATGGGATAAAACCATGGCGAAGGGAAAAAGAGTGCAGAACACATTTATTTCTCCCCCTCATGAAGACAAATATCTCTTAGAATTCTTGATGCAAGTTTCTCAAAAACTTTACTTGGGGGTGACTTTGTAAAAACATCTGCAAGATTACCACATGAACGAATTTGTTGAATGTTGATATCACCATTCTTTTGAAGATCATGAGTGAAAAAGAATTTAGGAGAAATATGTTTTGTTCGGTCTCTTTTAATGTATCCTTCTTTCAACTGAGAAATGCATGTTGTATTATCTTCATAAATGATTGTTGCGTCCATTCTTCCAGAAGATAAACCACAATTATTTTGTTTATGTTGAATCAATGACCTTAACCAAACACATTCTCTACTTGTCTCATGGAGTGCTAAAAGTTCTGCATGATTTGATGATGTTGTTGTTACGGTCTGCTTTACAGATCTCCATGAAATGGTTGTTTCTCCACTTGTAAACAAGTAACCTGTTTGTGATCTACCATGATGAGGATCTGACAAATAACCTGCATCTACATAACCAATTAATTCTAATTTGGATACTTTGAGATAAAACAATCCCATATCCATTGTACCTCGAAGGTAACGAAGTACATGCTTAACCCCGTTCCAATGTCTTCGTGTGGGTGAAGAACTATATCTTGATAATATTGACAGAAAATGATATATCAGGACGTGTATTATTAGCAAGATACATCAATGCTCCTATTGCACTGAGATATAGTACTTCAGGACCAAGTAATTCTTCACCTTCTTCTCGAAGTCTGAAAGGATCATTCTCCACATCCAGGGATCTAACAACCATTGGAGTAGATAAGGGATGAGATTTCTCCATGTAAAAACGCTTTAACACTTTTGTTATGTAAGCTTCTTGATGCACAAGAATCCCACCATTTAGGTGCTCAATTTGTAATGCAAGACAAAACTTTGTCTTTCCTAAGTCTTTCATCTCGAACTCTTTCTTTAAACAATCTATGGCTTTTGGAAGCTCTTCAGGAGTTCTGATAATGTTTATGTCATCAACATAGATAGCAATTATAGCAAATTCATTTCCAGATCTTTTCATAAAAATACATGGACAAATGGAGTCATTTTTATATCCTTCCCTCAACAAATATTCACTGAGGCGATTATACCACATGCGTCCTGATTGTTTTAGCCCGTAGAGAGACTTATATAATTTTATGGAGTAGTCTTCCCGAGATCCTAAACTATTTGCTTCAGGCAAATTAAATCCTTTAGGGAGTTTCATGTAAATGTCACTATCAAGTGAGCCATACAAGTGGGCTGTAACAACATCCAACATGTGAAAATTGAGCCCTTCATGAGCTATAAGGCTAATTAAGTATCTAAAAGTAGCTGCATCAACTACATGTGAGTATGTCTCATCAAAATCAATTCTGGGTCTTTGGGAAAACCCATGAGCAACAAGCCTTGCTTTGTATCTTGCAACTTCACCATTCTCATTGCGTTTTCGCACAAACACCCATTTATATCCAATTGGCTTCACGCCTTTAGGTGTTCGGACAACAGGTCCAAATACTTTTCTCTTATTAAGAGAGTTTAATTCTGCTTCAATTGCATCTTTCCATTTTGGCCAATTTTCGCTTTGTCTACATTCTTTAATAGACTTTGGTTCTTGATCCTCGTTATCATTTATCACATTTAGCGCTATGTTGTATGCAAAAATATCATCAACGTTGATTTCAAGTCGGTTCCATTGGATTCCATTTGTGACATAATTTATTGAGATCTCTTTATTTTCATGAATTTCAGGTACCTGATCAGTTTCTTCTGGAACTGAAATATCAATTATGTCAGAAGACTCTTTTAGAGTTTCTATATTCTCTTTTGGGCCATCTTTCGTTTTAGCTCCTTTTCTTGCTCGTGGATTTTTATCTTTGGAACCGACTGGTCTACCACGCTTCAAGCGTGGTTCAGACTTATTTGCAAATTTAGATTGTCCAATAGGGACATCCATTTTAATTGGAGCATTAACAACTGGAATATATGATTTAGTCACACTTTTTGGATCAGTGAATGCATTTGGTAATTGATTTGCTAAACGTTACAAATGAATTATCTTTTGAACTTCCAGTTCACATTGTTTAGTTTGAGGATCAAGATGAGATAATGAAGATTCATTCCAACTGATCTCTTTTTTCTGCTGCATTTTCTCTCCCCCTAATATTGGGAAATTTGATTAATCAAAATGACAATCAGCAAATCGAGCTGTAAATAAAATCTCCTGTTGTTGGTTCGAGATACTTTATAATAGATGGATATTCATATCCAACATATATTCCCAACCTTCGTTGAGGACCCATCTTAGTGCGTTATGGTGGAGGAATTGGAACATACACCGCACATCCAAAAGTTCTTAGATGGGAAATATTAGGTTCTTGACCAAAAACCAATTTCAAAGGGGAAGAGTCATGATAACTTGTTGGCCTGATGTGAATCAACGTGGCAGCATGCAAAATTGCATGTCCCCAAGTGGAAATTGGGAGTTTGCTTCTCATGAGAAGTGGTCTTGCAATTAACTTTATACGTTTGATAAATGATTCTGCAAGTCCATTTTGTGTATGAACATGTGCTACAGGATGTTCAACATCAATTCCAATGGACATGCAATACTCATTAAAAGCTTGAGATGAAAAGTCAGAGGCATTATCAAGGCGCATTTTCTTTATAGGATAATTAGGGAAGTGAGCTCTTATTTGAATTAGTTGAGCTAGCAATCTCGCAAACGCCTGGTTGCGAGTTGATAATAAACAAACATGTGACCATAATTGATGCATCAATTAAAACCATAAAATTTCTAAATGGTCTACATGGTGGGTGTATTGGTCCATAAATATCACCATGTATACGCTCTAAAAAATTTAGAGATTCGTTTTCAATTTTCATTGGTGATGGCCGAATTATCAACTTCCCTTGTGAACAAGAGGTACATGAGAATTTATTAGATTGAAGAATCTCCTGGTTCTTCAATTGATGACCAAATGAATTTTCAATTATTTTTCGCATCATTATATATCCGGGATAGCCCAACCAGTCATGTCAAACCTGAAATTTATCATGATTTGTAAACTTCTGGTTTACAATTGCATGTGCTTCAATTGTACTAATGTAAGTGTAGTACAAACCAGGAGAAAAAGTAGGTAGCTTTTCCAATACACATGTTTTATCCAATTCATGTCTTGTAATACAAAGATATTCAATACTTCCTTCATTTCTTGTTTCAAGATGATATCAATTTAGACGAATATCTCTGAAACTTGATAAATTTCTATTAGACTTGGAGGAGTATAACGCATTATGAATATATAACTGGGTTCCTCCATATAATGAGATAATAGCTCTTCCGGAGCCTTCAATTATCTTTGTAGTGCCAGATATTGTATTAACATTGGCTTCTCTGCTCATTAAATAAGAAAAATATTTTTAATCTTTGAGAATTGTGTGGGTAGTTGCACTATCAGCGAGACACATATCTCTATAGATACTCATTCTATATAAAAATAAAAATAGAACAACTAGAAGAATAAGAATGAACCTAAAGATATGATAAGTAATTATCTAGAAAACGAAGATATAACTTTATTATCAAAAAATGACATTGTTAATAACATTTGAAAATTCAAAACACTATTAAGCATAAAACTTTATTATTATTATGAAAGAAAACAAAATTATTTCTTGATGAGCAGTGATGGACTTGGAGTCCTAGATTTTATTTTCAACTTTCCTTTTTGTGTTCTTTATTTTGATGTACATTTTATTTGTGTCGAACATTGTGTTGCTGTGTCAGTCAGTCTTAATTTTTATCCCCCGTTTGTAATGCTTCCCTTTGTTTATTATTAATGAATTTGTTTGTTTTTGGAAATTTATCAGTCTCATAACAGTGCTATACCAATGATATCTCAAAAAGTTCAAAGGAGGATGATGCCTAAATGATTCAAAGGGAAGTGTACGGCAAAAGGAATTAGGTAGCCACAACTCCCAGATAACTCAACTTCTAAGGTCCATAGCCTAAATTTTATTTTTTCAATTTTACATATATGAGTGTTCCATGCAACTGCTGTTTCTAGAACTTGCGATATTTCTCTATTTGTTGATTGGTCTTGTTTTGTACACACTAAGGCAAACTGCTTGGTACCTTGAGCCTTTTTGAGCCTACCCTGATATGCTTGTTATTTATCCTTTGTAAAGCCAATTTGAGCCATTAGGTATAGATCTCTTGTTCGGTGACGAGTCATATTACAAACCTAGAAAGCCTTAGGAATGAATGTCCCAATTAATTGTTTGAAGTTAAGCTATCTAGGTTGTGTGAAATGTTCAAATTTGGGGTTGCTTCTGGAATTAGCAACTTACTAAGTTTGGGGTGGGGGTACTAGAGAACTAAGAGATAGAATAACATTAATCTGTTCTCTTGAATAACAAAATGCACTTGAAAATGTGCAGAAAAAAAATATGAATGAAAATAAAACAAACAATTTGCAGGCTTACGGTACAAAGCGTCTAAACAAAATGGCTTCAAGATGTGTCCTCCAATTTTGGGAAAATGGAATCAACAAACCCATGGTACATTGGGTCCTTTTTCCTTCAGATTTGTTAGTAAAGAACTCTATTTCAATACAAATCTGGATCTTCCTCTCTCTCTCTCGTCTGATCTCTCTCAGAGGGTGAGGCAGTGGTCATGGCAAGGTCCTTTTTTCTGGTTTTTTTTTTATCAATATTTGAGTTTTTGGTTTATGTCGATGAAGATATGAATTTATATATGAATAACATATTTTTGTTATGAATTTGCTGGGTTTTAAAAAAAAAGGATAATAGTGTTAACAATTAAAAAGATAAAGGATTGAAATGGGAAAAAAATAAGATAAAGGACCAAAACATTTATCTTATTGATATCATATTGAAAAAATGTCAAATATCTCTATATTCTCGAGAAAACAAGTGTAGTAAAAAATATATATTTTTATCTTCGATTTATACTACATTTATATTAGTGCAATGGAAGCACATATTATTGTAAACCTGAAGTTTACATATTATATTATTTGTGCAATGGAAGCACATAATATCGTAAACCAGAAGTTTACAAATTATATTAAATTTATCGTTCGCAAGACTGGTTGGGTTATCCCGGATCTATTATGATCCATAAACTACTTGAAAAAAATGGATATACATTGAAGAGCCAGAAGATTCTTCAATCTAGTAACTATTGTGGGTTACTAGTTCCCTGAGAAAGTTAACAATTCAAAAGAATGTGTCTCTCACTTATATAAGGTGATATTTAAATTAATACACTAGTCATGTGAATCACTTGAATATTATATGATTTGAATCGATGCAGCAACTAAATGATCAGATGTATATTCACAACCAGAAGTTTGTGAGATTATTATGTCAACAAATTTGACTAAGAGTTTTTTCTTTAAACTTTTCAAAAAGCATTTGATAAGTATCAGTCGTTAATTGAAATTGATATGGAACATCGGGTAGCATATGCTCATAAAAATGGACTTGAAGATCCATTCTTTAGACGTCTAAAGTTAATCGTATGATTGATACTTATCAGACCATACCTTATAAACTCTATTTTGGTTATGAGACCATGTCTTATAAACTCTATTTTGGGAATCAATAATCTTGTATGTTGAGATATTGATTTGCATCAAGCCAACACATTACTATATAGAAGTCCTCCCCTTGATCAATCATTAATTTTAGGTTAACCACATGATATTTCTCATCTAACTGAATTTTCGGATTGTTGTGTATATCACAGTTGCTCCAATATATTGCACTAAGATAAATCTTGAAAGAATATTGGGAAAACATATTTGATGTGAATCTCCATCTATTATAAATTATATTGAGCCAATTTATTTACAGCCTAGTAGGCCGATTATCAATTGGTGGATTAGTTTTCCCAATATTAGGGGGAGATAATAAGCAGCTGCAAATGTGAACCTGAAGTTCAAATAAATGATTTGAAAGGAAATATTATTGTCTCGTCTTGATCCTCAAGATATAACTCATTTGCAAAGGTAAACAAATCAAATATCAGCTGCTAATGCTCCAAACAAAATAGATTTCCATGTTAGATAATCTAATATTGCAAATGAGTTTCGATTGTGTCTGAAGAATGATAGGTCAATCGGTTCCAAATATAAAAAGCATTGAATAATAAAAGGAGCTTAAAGGAATGATAACCCAAACAAGAATATAGAAACTCTTAAAATAGTTTTATGACATAATTGATTTTTTCAGTTCCAGAAGAACTGATTAGGTACCTGAAACTTATGAAATATTAATAAATTATGTCATGAATGAAAGATCTCAATAGAATGAGATGGAACCAAAATGAAGTCAACGTCGACATGGTTCTGGATATAATATACGGCTATATGTGATAAGTAATAATGAGGATCATGGGTTAAAGTCCATTAAAGATTGTAGATAAAGAAAATATCTACAAATAGAAAGAGACAATTCTAGTGAAATCAAACTCGTTTCATAAAGCAGACTTTGTTTGGACTTGTAGTCCGGACACTTGAAGGTGTGAAGTTAAATGGCTATATATGATTTTGTTGGAACAAGGGTGTTTCACAAGTCATCTATTGAGTTTTGACAATAACAAGGTATTAAAAATAATCAATTGGATATGCTAAACAATTTGTTCAAGTGTACAGGAT
>Ga0315914_1003013_pt1 | contig 25747 bp, 15 predicted proteins | sample MpolenodulesMG_FD_203920 | JGI IMG/M metagenome (GOLD analysis project Ga0315914, IMG submission 203920) | Medicago polymorpha root nodule microbial communities from Los Angeles, California, United States - elongated nodules | ecosystem: Host-associated > Plants > Roots > Nodule | place: USA... | reverse complement strand
ATTGGTTGTTTTAAGCATGATTTTTGTGTACTCTGCAACTTAGTGTCGTTCAAGTAGTCTTGACAAGAAACAATTAGAAAAATGCATTCTTTGGTCAAAAAGAAAAAGAAAAAGGCATCCTTTTGGCCGTTTCTGTTGTCTGTCTCATTTGCAATGACTATTAACAAGATTCAGGGTCAGTCTTTAAAAAATGTTGGAGTCTATCTACCGTCTCCTGTTTTTTCACATGGACAATTGTACGTCGCAATATCGAGGGTTACTTCAAGGGATGGTTTAAAGATACTGATCAATGATGAAGACGGTCAAGATACTGATGTGACATCTAATGTGGTCTACAGAGAAGTTTTTCGTAACGTGTAGCACTTTGTTTTGTAGTATTGTTTTTATTTCATATCGGCACTTTTTCTATTTCGACAGACATTAGATTTTCTTTTCGTCAATAAATTATGCCATCAAATTTATATGTCATGTTACCGTAACAGGGTTGATGTCATGGAAATTGTTTAATATTGTACATTAAAAATGTTTGCAACAATTAATTTTATGAACTGAATCATACTATTTTTTCGATTCAAGTAAAGTTTTTACTTTCTTATTTCCGCTGTATTTGTTCTCTTATATGACCCGGGCGTCAGCACGGGTCAATAGTCTAGTTGATTTGAATTTAACTAATTACTTAATTAATGAAGACGAGAACAGATAAAAGGTGTTTGTATTTGACACTTTTGTCCATAACAATCCTATCTTCGATCTCTTCCTCAACTTCATTCTTCAAGCCACTTTAATATAATAAAGTGAATTAAGCCAATGTACTGCATGTATCTTTTCCATACTATATATTAAAAAAAAATACATCGTTTTGGCATAACTTTTTCACTTCTAATTATACCTTTAAACAAATTTGTCTAAAAAAATGTTATATTGTTAATTTCATTACAAAAATAAGATTTTATATTTTATTTGATACGTTGTCTGTATCATTGTAAAAAATAAATAAAACTTGTTACAATATAAAAGATTATTTATACCCATACTATTGATCAAAATAATTTTATTCAAAATCACATAAACATTACCGTTGTAATTTATACACGTTAACACGTTAATGAGAATGGATTAACGATTGAACACTCTTAAATTAATAAAGTTTGTACTACTTATATTTATAGTGAATATACCTTTCAAAGTATGCAAAACTCCCCCATGTGGGATTATTTCTATGGTGCTTTCTTTTTGTTAGACCAGCCTTATCCGTAGAACCCTCGTAGGTGAGTGAATACAATGACCATTGGACTGTCATGAATCTCATGATTTTAGCATTCTTATCTTCCTGTGGATGGTAACAACGTCGATTTACCACTATAGCTAGTATTTTGATACCACTAGCTAAAATTCACGCCACAATGGCTGACACATTCAAAGATGTGAAGGGGATCAATGTGAAGAAGACTATGGAGAACTCAATTAAAAATTAAATTGGCATTGCATTGACCATTTGTGGATGTTAATTAAGGAAAAGGGGATGAGGAGAAAACTATAGAAACCAAGGGTGTTAATGTTTTTAAAAAGACAATAAAACTATGCATTATGCTTGATTGAGTTAAACAAACTTAACTAAAGGATGAGAGGATATAGCATCATTTCAGTCTCCAGAAGTATGTAATTGAATCCTGTCATCTTCTTATATTATCCATAATGTATGCAGAACTAAGTAATAGAAAACAAAACATGCACATGATATGAAGTAGTTTATTGAGTTTACATATAATTTTTGAAACAAAAGTTATGACATGTAGAAAGCTGGATACTTCCTTTTATATTACCTGTAATTTACAAAGTCCCAACCAACTAAACTAACACATTGAGAGCAGCTTTCCATTTCTGCAACTTGTCATTATTGTGCTTCAAATCTCGCCTATATTTTTCGAAGGCTAGATTGTAACGCCTAGTCTGGTTCCTCACATGCGATGGATCTATGTCGTAAAAAACAGACATCACAATTTGTTCCATATATTTCAAGCATTCTATAATCTTTTGAGCTCATTCAAGCATCATTTTGAGGAAGCATAGTTTTATGAGAAGAGAACAATAAATGCATCATGCATGTGACTCCTCAATGGCTTTGATGGCTGGCTGGTGAGATATCATCTCTTTTTTTAAGCTCATTGTTGTCTATGAAGGTTTCAACTTTCTTTTGTCTCAAGATAATCATAAAGATGGCTTGTGAGGTTTCTGCGAGTATCCTCACCTCGAAAGCTGAGAAAACGTCATATTTTTTTGGAAGCACTGCATAAGAAGATATAGAGGAAAAAGCACTGCTCATTTTTTGCCAGACGATTGTGAATTCCAAGCACCTGCACTAATTACCATGCTACACTCAACAGTAAAACTACAAATTGGGATTCATATATCTGATTGACATCAGATCAAGCAATTTAAAGTTCACATATTGCTCATCTACGGATTGAATAGATAAACAATATTTGCCAAATCTCACTTGTGATTTGAGGGTTTTGTGGTCCCTAAGATTCATTAATGGTTTGATTTTGATGTGGAAAAAAGCTAATGACATTAATTACTAAAGAATTTGAACTTAGATTAAGTGAAGTGAAGAGCAAACTGATAAAAAATCTCTAGTTGAATCAAAAGGGTAAACATGGAGTTTATATATAAAATTAGATACAAACTATGAAACATTGAGATTGGAACGTACACCCGAACACAACACTTATAATAATATGAAAAAATGAAATAACTGAATGAAACCATCAATGTTGGTGTAATGTCACTGTTGGACAGCGGACCCACGTTCAATCAGATTAAAGACGTCGCATGCTCTACCAAGGATCAAAAAGTATTTTCGTTGACAGTCCGAACACGCTGCCTCTAGAAAAATGGTAAAAAAGAAAGATTGAGATTTAAGAGTATTGTAAGTGTTGGGTTTAAAGAGATCTGGTTGAATCCGTACTTAATAATTCATGCAGGAAACATTAACACTGAAGAAAAACTAATACAAAGTTTTAAAAAAGTTGTAAGAAATCTTGATTAAGATGCTCTTAAGCCGGTTTCTCAACAACTATACACGTGAAGTTCCACTTCTACTATATAAACACTATTAGTTGGTGCTAACTTTTCAATGTGGGACTTCCATTATTTTCAATCCACACACTATAGTTCAAAGTCTTAAGACTTAATGTTTACTATTCAATTTCCCACCAATTCTAAGGTTACACTTACAACACAGCGATGATAATATGAGAAAATGGAATACTTAAATATAACAACCAATGTTGGTGTGTGTCGGTGTCATACACCATACACGCCTTCAATCGGAAATAGCATTGTAACCTAGGACACAAATAACCTAACAATATAAATTAATAATGAATCTAGCCCATCGTATTATCTGCAGGTAGTGCAGCAGAAAATTCAGTGAAAATATACAAATTTTAATTTGGTGAACAATTTCAGTTGAGCACATACATTTTACTGTGAAAATCTTATTATTTTTTTCTTCTATTAGGAAAATAAATAAATGAACAATTTGAATGTAAATTGGCATTGGACGGAAATTGTCATTTCATGACATCTTGTGTTATATTTGTTCTCATAAGGATCAAATTGGAAATAGTTTTCAGGTTAATTTCTAGAAATATGTAGGTGACAGAAATAGTCAAAGATTCTTTATTACTCTCCAAGTAACATTTTGAATTGTAGTTGAGACCTAATTTGAGTAGTTTATCAAGAACTAACTAGGTTTTAAGTATTAGTCTTTAGAGAGAAATTTGAATCATATGCAGCTAAAATGATCAGCAGTTTATAATTAAGTTATTATTATCAAAATCGAGTTGCCAATTTGATAGAACAGTTTAGGGGGAAAAGAGCATACCATGAGCTACAAATCCAGAGCTTGTTGCAAACCACAGATTCTTCACTCTCCTCGACAAAATAACTGATCAAGTTGATAACTTCTCATATTAAGAAAATAATATACGAGTAAAAACGAAAAAGAGTATTTTTACAAAAGTACTATGATTATTTCTAGTAACACCCATAAAATGTCATGTTACACCCAAATATTTTTAAAATTTTATGATAATATCAAATTTTCCCTTCCTCATAAACCTTCGTTGTTATCTCTGTAAGTATTCATCTCTGTCATTATTTTCTACCTTCCATCAAAATGAATATATCTAATTAACAATATATTGCTTATTGTAAGTAATATTGTTAGTTTTTAAAGAAGATGAAGGAAAACGAATGGAATTAGAGAGATCATTTAGAGGAGACGTGGAAAGAAGATAGGTTTTGAAAATTTGATTTCATAATAGTGGTATTTTGGTCTTTCTAGAGTGTAACTAGTTTTTTAAAGGGTGTGACTAGAAAAAGTAGAGTACTATACATTTTTCAATTGTTGAAATAGCTCATCTAATATATATGAATTATGGAAATAGCACGTGTTTCTTTAATTTAAATTGACACCGAAGGGAATCGAACATAAAGCCTTGAGGAGTAACATATTTCTAGGTCTCATTCTCGAGTCAATACCATTAAACCAACTCAAGTGGGTTATTTTGAAATTGGACAAAACTTAGAAACAATACAATAGGTACGGTTTATCCTGTTGCCCAATAATAATATAACAACTGGACTCATTAATTAATACACATAACAACATGTCGCTTTGCTTTTTTTTGTTGTACTAGATTAAACTTGCTATGAGTTTTATCCTGACACTTCTTGTGTTGGATAGAAATATGTGTTATATATATCCATTTTAACACCACATACTTGCAAATCTTGTTTGATCATCTGTCGAACAACTATTGAGAAAATCATCTTGACAATACTCATGGTTTCTCTAAAATGTTAGTTGTAATATCTGAGTTAAATCCCACAATATTATACAAATATAAGTTTTTTATTAAAAATATTTATTTAAAATTAAAATAAAATAACTTAAATATTATAAATTTATAATTTATTTATTTAATATTACCTGTAATAAAATTGGTTGCAAATGGTTGTTGTCGAAGATGGCGACAAACGACCGTTAAATTGATGATCGTTGGTGGTCGTAGTGGTGGTAAGAGTGGTAATATTTGTGTTTGGATTGATGACTTCTTGTACTAACTAATAAGCGGGAATGAGAAAATGCTAATGGAAGACTAGTTTAGCTTTAAATTTTGTGTGGAGAAATGTTATTTACGAGGAAATGAAATTAGAATAACTTTGTTATTAAAAATATTAAATAAAATTATCTGTTTTATTTTCATCATCGAAACCTTAAAAGTCATTTATTATCTTCGATCATTCACTCTAGTAAAAAAAAATTTGAGGGAGTAGCTTTTTTGTTAAAATTCATAATTATTTCAAATCTTATAAAAAATCTCTCAAAATTCAAATTATAAAATGCTTATTCTACAAAAGAAACTTTAAAAAATAAATTAAGAGTTAATACATGTCTGTAAAGTTTTTTACATTTTTCAAAGCTTTTTTGTAATCAAAATGACATTTTTTTTTACGGTTTATCAAAATAATCTATTAAAATCTCAATCCAATGCATCCATCGAAGACCAGAAGAAATAAAGCTCGCTGCTTGTTCTTGTCAATAAAAAAAAGCTTGTTGCTTCCTTTCAAAAAAAATAAAAAGCTTGTTGCTTTCCTTTCAAAAAAAAAAAAACTTGTTGCTTGCTCTGATCGTATCGCTGCTGTTATAAGCTTTTTGTTAGGTATAGTGGAAAAATACAATGATGAGGCATGTCAGTTGCTACGATCCAAACGTGTACATTACTTAGAAGTGCAAGTTAACAAAAAAAATCCTGAGGCCTAATTTCAATACTACATGATAATAAGTCTAACAGAAAGTAAGAGAAAGATTGGTCATTCATTTTGTCATTATTATTATTATATTAGCTTACATCTAAAGGCTCTAGTAATAACAAAACCAACCAAAACATATTTGTAAAAACTCTTGGATTAAACCATAAGCAAAATCCAATATATATGGTACAGAGTTTTCACTTTTCACCAGTAATTTGACCTTTGTGACCACTCATAAATCCTAACATATATTTAGGGTCTTGTTAACCAGTATTTTAAAGACAATGGTTAAGGAATCTAGAAGTTAAAGTTTTGTCTTGGAAATGTAAGATGTTACATTTGATCAGGTAATGATTATACTATTTTTTTATTACAAACTTACTTGTTGCAGTTGCTTAACCAATACCCTTGAGGCACTAGTTAACATTTTCCATATATTTATTACAAATAAACTCTTCTAAACACATATATGCTAGCAATAAACTTTTCCCAACACACTTTTAATGGATTAAATTTCAAATGGATCCCATCAAATTGATTTGGGTCCTATATAATTTAGCTGAATCAATTTGAATTTCAATCAATTAGAAAGTGTATCTTAAAAAAAAAGTGTTGATTTTATTTTATATTTGGGATTAATGTGGGCACTTTATGTTAAATAAGATTGAATCTCATTTACCGTCAAAAGTTAGTTTATAAGGTGAAGATGTCCAACCATATGTACATCCAAAAACTTTTTTTTTTTTGACAATGTGAGATTTCAACGTAATTTCAATATGCACCATCACACTTACCGACTGTCATGGGTCTAATTCCCATAATACTATCTTTGAATCGGCTCTGACATCGTTTTAAAAGAGATTGAATATTACTTTCAATAAATAACTCGTAAGATGAAGATATCCAACTAAATTTATAGGGGAACTTCTACGGTACACCTCACACCGGTACTCTTGCTTCAAAAATTTATAATTTAACGATCATTTTATGAAATAAAGAGTTATTTATTAATATTTATATTTTATAAAACATCACTTTATAAGAAAAAAAACATCATTTCATTGTTTATAAAAATCATTTTAAATTTTTAACATTTTTTTCATAAAAAATAATCAATATTCTTTGTTATATGTAATAAAAATTAAAAAAAAGTAAATTTTATTTCGTCGACACTTTTGGTAAATAAGATCTAATTATTGTAATTGTTAATGATAGAAAACAATTATTTTTCTTCAGAAAAACAACTCGTTTTAATATTAATTTGATGATGTGGTGTACCATAGAATTTGCCAATTTATAGATGTAAAGGTCCAAAACCTTGTATTTGTAACACTTCGATACAATTCAATACATATATTTTAAGGTGGTTCACTTGGTTTCTCTTTCCTCATCCAAGCCACAAAATCCCTGAGATTTTTTCCTCAAAACCATTAGTGAAAACCATCGCTTCATACGTCAAACTCAAAATCAGTGAACAATGAATAACCATTTAACAATTTTTGGGACAAATAGTAACCTAAAACATTACCTATTTTGCTATATCCCTTTCAAGTAACCATCATCATTTATAACAAAAGCCCTGAATAGTAGGTAGTCTTTGTAAGTTGGGATAAAATCAAATATATGCCATCTACTTCATAATAATTTACAAACCAAGGGCATTTTTGGTAATGAAAAACAAACTCTAAATGAGTATCCCAAGTCTAAAGTCCCCTACATTATATATAAAGAAGCCTCTTTAGTCCCATGCCTTCAAAAACACACCACCATCCCCACCTCATACAAATTAACAAACACCATTTAGAAACTCTCTTTAGATCCATTTTCATTCTACTCAAGTTGAAAATATGAATCAACTCAATTCCCATAAAATAGCATTCTTGTCTCAAAGCATAAAAGCTCAAAACTATATAATTAAGCTTACCCCATTTTTAGTTTCATTATCTTTAATTACTTTCATTGTATCTCCTTCTTCCTTAATTTCTTTCCTCCATCATTTCAATTTCTACTTCTCTACATTCTCTCTCCAACTATTCACTCACACAATAGACAAAAATTGCATGTTCCTCATATGCAATGGTCTCCTTGTTTTTGTTGGAATTACAAGATCTTTATCTTGGTCTAGTAGTGTTGATGAATCTTCCAACTATGTTAAAGAACCAATGTTGGTGGTGAAGGATAAAACCAATGAGCCTAATAGTGAAGAGAATATTGAAGATGAGTACACAATGGAAATCAAATACTCCAGTGAAAAAGCAGAAGAAAGTGTTGAAGAAGGAAAAGGGAGTAGCATATTAGTTTTGGATCAAGAGGAGGGGATAGAAGAAGAAAGTAGGTTATTTGGTGAAAGAAAAGAAGAGGAAGACAAGGAATCAGAAATAGTTAAAAGAGTTGAAGATGAAGAAGTTTTAGAAGAAGCAAGTTTGGTGCTAAGCACTGAGGAGTTGAACAAAAAATTTGATGACTTCATTAAAAAGATGAAGAAAGATTTGAGGATTGAAGCTCAAAACCAATTAGTCATGGTTTGATTAGCAACTATCATCATCATGTTTCTTATTTTAGATTTTTTTTTTCTCTTTTACAAAATGTATTTTCAATACTGTCCAATATTAGATCTTGGATATGTGATAATATATACTCTTTTTTTTGTTCTTCATACATCTTTTACCGGATGTAATCATATTTGAGGCAGTGTCTGAAATTAAATGTGGACACCTCTCATAATTACAAACTTTGTTCGCAATGTTGTGAAAGTCTAGCCCAATATGCAAGGCTCAAGCACAGTTGGTATCTATATACCCTTTATTTTATCAGTTGTTTCACTTTTGTACTCCTAAGGAAGGAAAAAAAAACTTAACTTCTTCAAGTGAGTATACACAAGATATATTTTTTTAGGATATATATGTTTTCTTAACTATCTACTTTAGAGATGCAAATCACAAGATTTTTATGGATTTAGTATACACAACATCTATAGACTAAACCTTGAAGAATTTGTCCATGACCATCTATCATTTCAAGTGAGTAATTGACATATTAATGAGGCAGCGATTTATTGCATACAATAAAAAACATTAAAATGTGTTGTATTAGTTGATGATACTCAGTCAGATGTAATGCCTAAGAACAGAAATGAATCAAATGATTGTGGTAATGCATAAGAAATATAATGGAGGTTCTAAATTTGCTTCTTTAATTAATAAGGCTTAACTTCTTAAGTATAGTGGGTCAGTGGCTGTGGCAGAGCTATGTACAGATGGGATGTTTAACTACTTAGTTGTTGAAACTCAGTCACTAGATTAGGACTTGAAAGCTTTGAAAAAATTTCAAATAAAAAAACCAGATTTTTTCTAGAATGTATAATTTTTTGTAATATTTTTAAATAAAATTTAAAATAATAATATCCAATTTAGCTTTATTTTGAAAAGATTTCTTCAATGTTCGACTTAATTATTCATATCTATATTATGGTCCATTTTATTTCAACCATTTGGTTCTCAAAGAAAAAGGTCATTGTAATTCAAAATTCAATCAAAAGGTTAGTGAAGTCCTTGCGGATCCATGGCTAATATTTTTGTATGGCTAAAATAATAGTGTTAAAATAATTTATCTATTAAAATCAAAGACGGTACTATTTTACCTAAAATAACAGTTTTAGTAGTTTTCTTTGGACGAGTTTAATCAGCCAAAATCCATTTGTAATGGTAACAATTATTAATTAGAACAAAATGACCTGTAAATTTCCTCTAACATTTCATTCTTCTAATTACTCTGAAAAAATGTTCATCTTTCACTTTTATTCTAATAGATATTAATCTTCATATTTAAACTTTTTTGGAAAAAAAAATTGGCGTGGTTATAACCACATCATATTTTATGGTGGTTTCGTCCATGAGTGAAGTATGAACAATGATCATAAAGAAAAATAAATATAAAATAAACAAAAAAATTAAGTCAAACTAGGGTCTTTGATCGTGGTTAGACACCAAAGAAACTTTTAACATTTTAAGCGAAAAGGCTCTACTATGAAACAATTTTTTAAGTTGGCACCCGAATGTGTAATTTCTTTATAAGAGGTTGAATTGTCGTCAGACGACTCCAAAAATCAAACTCGGATTCTTTCCCAACGAAAGAGTTAGATTACTAAAAAAACATATTTGAAGTGGAAAATTCTTTTAAGTAAGATGGCGATAACGATTTTTTATTTTTTTTTGTGGTGGCCGGGATTTGAACCCCGAACCTTACCAGTTGAGCTAAGCTCACGAGGACATGGCGATAACGATTTGATATTATATAGTTTTTCCCAAAGAGTTGTTAGTAACAAAATTAACTAATTAACCGATAATTGCTTTGATGATAATTTTGACTTTAATTTCTGATGAGATCAACCGAAAGTTTGTCAATATCAGTTATAAGTTGTACAATTACAGTTGCCGACGAATTCATAAATGGGACTTTCATGACATTGAAGGACTTTCTTTTTCACTTAAATGGACTTATTCACATTGAAGGTCCCATAGGCTCTCTCCATCATAGGGTGGTTGTTATGGTTCTCGTAATTGAATGGTTCAGTTTGGTTTTCATCTTGTGTATAATATCAAATTTATTTTAGTCGGTGAGATTTGAAAGTACCCTTCCAACCAAATAATAACAATCTCTTGGAATGTTTGTAACTTTTTTTTTGTGGTGAAAAAAAAATGTGATAAGAAAAAAAGTTTGTAACTGAGTCCATAAACTTATTTTTTTTAAAAGAGTCCATAAATATAATTTGTAATTATCTCTTTGGACTAAAAAATTTCTAATCGTATACGTGAACTTTTAAATAATTTGTAATTATTTTTGTCAAAAAAATGTATTTTATAATTATTGATTGTATAATTAAAACAATATATGCAGTTGTGAGCTTAGCTCAGTTGGTATGGACAACGCATAATATATGTAAAGTCCAGGGTTCAAACCCCGACCACCACGGAAAAAGAAAACAATAGATCCATATGATTATGTAACTTAGAGGATTATATAGGTAAAGAGGATGATGTACCACAAAAGGTCACCACCCCAAAGGATCAATGCAGCGGATGCGATAGTGAACTAGTCTATTGTATAGTTGTCATGATGTGTATATTTTAGATTGACACAAAATTGTTTACATGAACTAGTTGTTAGTTGGATAAGATTGAGTTAATTAGTTAAAGATTAACTTGATCATAGAATTTACTTGATAGTGAAGTAACATAGTTAGTTAGCATAACCCACTTTGTATAAAGGGGTTATTGCATTGTGTATTTGATATAGTGTTTTCTCATAATTTCTTCATTCATTAAAGTTTATATAGTTTTCATTCATTGATGGACAAAATAGCAAGTGTACTATGATGTCGTCATGTAGTGAAATATATACGGTTTGTATCCACAACGATCACATTATTTCAACTAAACTACCATGATGGTGATACATATTATGGTAACTAATTGGGGGTTTGCACTTGGCAATATGATTGGGTTATGGATACATTATTGACTGATTGCTTGACTTAATGATATTTGATCAAAATGGTTAGGCCAATTCTTTGGCACTAACTTTCTTCAATGGCCATACTCCCTAATGTCTTAGGTGAGGCGAAGACTGTTGAAGGTTTTGGAACGCCAAATTTAATACACAATTATTCCTAAAATATGTCTAAGCTAGAAAACTATCAAACAAACTATAGTCTTATTCTTATTCAAGTCTAGGATGAGTAGACTATGATCATCGATTCATATAATCATATAATCAAACAAAAGTATAATTGAATAAAACATTAAGCAATCAATTGAAATCCATAGAATTATTTAAGTTATATGATTCAAAAAATAACAGGAAGCTCCTCCTTCATGATCTATCCTAGAAAAGTTTAGCTACTCATGATGTCTAAACACATATTACCATATGAATAAAAAAATAAGAAAAGAATCATTGATGATGATTCTTCACTCTAGAAATACTCTGGATTGCTCTGAAACACCCTAGATCACATTTTCACCATTTTTTTTCTTGTCAAAAGGTGATTTTTCAGTAACTTAGGGGTCGGATTTATATAGGTGTATTTCCCGTCATTTAAGCGATAGTGTCCTAGGGCACAAGAAATTATCTCGTGAGGCGAGCCTTGTCAAGGCTAATTTTGTTGTTTTACCAACAATTGCTCCAGTCGTGGGGTGAATAGCCCGCAACGTGATCTTAGCAGAAGCTGAACTTGGTGATTTCTCTTGTGTTTTGCGACACGATTATACATCTCGCGGCGCGATCTTAGTCGAGGCTGGTCTTGTGATTTCATGACTTTTCTTCTGGATTCTTGACTAAAAGGCCATAAAACTGACCACTTCTACTCTAAAAGATGACTAGAAATCCTATATAATTTCTTGTCATCATTCATACTCTCTCATTCTCCTTCGAAGTTGCACTTCACCTCACATTAGAGTGTAACTTTTCAATCCAACATTGTGGTATCACAGAGCTTATATGATATAAGAAAGTAAAAGTTTCAAGGATAAAGAAGATGGTTGTAAATGGTACTCTTCACACGAATCTTCTAGTTCTTGATGGAAAAAAGAAAAGAAAAGATGGCTCAGGCATATGAAGGTGATTTTTGCAGTTCATGATGTGTATGAACAATTCAACAATGACATGGAACCCCTTCTTGAAAATGCAACAAATGTGCAGACAAATGTACATAAGGAATTGAAGAAGAAATACAACAAAGTGTTGTTTCTCATTCAACAATACCTTGATGCAAAGGTGTTAGAGAAGATTGCAAATGCTGAAAAATCCAAGGAAGCTTGGGATAATCTATTGAAGAGCTCTGTAGGTGATGAAAGGTCAAGAAAGTCAAGCTTCGGGCCTTGAAGAGACAATATGAGTTAATGAAGATGAAGAGTAAGGTTGGTAACACTTACCGATCAAACGAAGAACCATGGAGAACAAATGTCATAAGTAGGAATATTATTGGAGAAAGTGTTGCATATTTTGACACCTCAATTTAATCACATAGTAGTGACAATTGAGGAAACAAAGGATCTGGCAGAAAGCAAGATTAAAGATCTCTAAAGCACTCTTGAAGCACGTGAATTGAAGCATGACAAAAATCATTGTAAAGAAGAAGAACAAACACTTCTTGCTCAATTCAAGAAACATAAAGTTGGCAAGAAAAATTGGAACAAGAAGTAGAAAAGTAATAGCAGAGGGAAAGCCAAACATGAAGAATATGAGCCTGAATCCTCTCAAGAAGATTTAGTGTTTTAAGTGCTATAAGTTTGGGAATTTTGCTAATAAATGTTGGCCAAGAAATGGAAAGAAGAGTCAAAGCAATAAAGAAGAATCCAAGTATTGAAGAAGTTGTTGATTCTATGACCTGGTGTCTTGATACAAGAAGTTCAAATCATATGAATGGTAACAAGAACCTACTCTATGATTTTGATTGAAAAAGTACTATATGTTCCTGAAATGAAGTGTAATTTGATGAGGGTAGGATATCTTATTAAGAAGAGATATTCTATGATTATGAAGAATGAATACCTAAAACTGTTTGAAGTGCAATCAACATAACTAAGAATCCTATCTACTTGTGCTTGTATATATGGTTGTCACTTTTGTTAAATTCATTATTGATTATGTTAACTCATCATAAGATAGAAATCTTAACTTTTGGGTTGAATGGATTTTGAGACTGGAAGCCAAACATAACACATTTGTATCAAATCACCTTTGACTATAACCAATAGTGATTCTAGAAGGTCCAAACGTGGAGCCAAATATAGACCATCAAACTCACTACAAATCTAAACATGCATTACATAACTTAATTTTCTTTTTATGTAAATCTAGTTTCTTTGAGTGTGCCTTATATATAAGGCTGCTGAATTTGATTATTTAGAAGCTCAAAGAGAGGGGGAAGATTAGTCAAAAAGATATTTCATTGCAAGATTTAGAATAGCTAGCTTGACATTGATCAGTCAAGTACACTATCAATAACTGATTTAACTTAACACTTGCTTAATCATCTTAAATAAACCGAGGGTTATGTTAACTTGTGCCCTAAAGGCACAAGTTAAGGAGCTTAAAAAGGAAATTAATAATAAATTTTATATTGAAAGTTTAACTTTTGCAACTTTTGAGACATTGAATGCACACGTTCCAAGAAAAACTTTCTATATTTGTCTTCTTAACTTATGCCCCAAGGACACAAGTTAACATTTTCCATAAACTAAATAAGTATTTGTCAATAAATAAGCTCAAACAAACCAATTCAAACATGCACTATCACATTTTACAAGTCTAGTTGTTACAGTGTACTTGAATGAGGAAATGCACACCAAAGTTTTATTTACATTGAAAAGTTTGAAAGCTGGTAGGCATTCATTGATCTTGTTTAGGCTCAAATTTGATTTTTAATAACTTACTCTATTATGTTTGTTGCATTCAACTCGACATAACATACCTAATTAGTTAATTAATACTTACCTTTATGACTCGATTAATCTCTTTATAATTTCATTAACATATCATCCTCATATAGATTTCTTTTTTTGTTACTAATACTTAAGAAAGAGTGGGGGTGCCTCTAGAAATACAACAATTCATGCTAGCAGTCACATAAATGCAACACCTTCAATTTATTGTGTTGGAATTCTTTTGGTGATTTCTTAACCAATAGTTTTTCAAATAAACGTGATTCATCCTCGATAAAAAATAATGTGTTGAAGAGTGTGTTGCTAATATTATTTTCAATGTACAAGGGCACAAGTTTAAAAAGGTTCTTGTAGTATTTTCGGGATCATTGTGGAACTTCCCTCGGTTGCTTTTCCAGTAACTGCAACGCCTTGACACAGTTTTAAGGTTGAACTGATGGGTTTCTTGCATGCAATGGAAATATCAAATAATTAGGGGGTGGTCGAATATGTGGATCGAAATGGATTATACGAGCGCCCTCATGATTTTTAAAAACAAAGATCTTGTTCCTTGGAAGATGCGTAATCGGTTAAATAATTGCGTCCTTTAGGTTTTCTTCTCATGTGTTCAGAGAGGGTAACACTTGTGGCAACAAACTTACAAATCGTGGACATACTATCTAGTGACTATTTGGGTCGGATGTTTTTCCCATTTTTATTCGCAACGATTTTTTCAAGGATCACTTTAGTCTCCCTAATTTTTGTTTATCTTTTTTTTGGCCTTTTTTGAAGGTTTTGGTTTGTCTCGCCTCATGTACATATGTTCTCCTTTTTTAATAATAGGGTTAAGCTAATGTTACCCTTTTTTTATATAATAGGGCTAAGCTAACAAGTGTAAGAACACTTGTTAAAGATTCAAAAATAGAAATAATTGACAAATTTTATGGAGAAAATGTTACTTTTTGTTGTTTCAATGTCTTGAATGCACAATTTTCAAGATAAAATATTCACTTTAAATTTCTAAACAAATGTCCTAAGGGCACTTGCTGCATTTTCCTTAATAATACTACCTCTGATCCTTATTATAAGCAACACAACCAAAAAAGCATCAAAACCAATGCATTCATTGATTAATGTAACTTTTTGAATATTTTTACAAATATACCCTTATAAAAAATTGTGAAACAATAAATACACCCACTAATATTTAAAAGAGAAACATTAAATAGGGATAGAAAAGTCATTTAAGCAATAACTACACCTTAAAAGTTGTGACATTTTCTTATAAATAGGACCAAAAAAATTTTTGAAAAATTTCTTATATTAAGGACCGGAGGGAGTACTATATTTTATGAGTGAGGGCAGAGGTTGAGGGTTTCTTAGAGGTGACATCTTAATTAGTTGGGATGCTCAAGCTTCCCGCTGATTTTTTTGTGAAAGAAATATAATCTTCCCTTTGATGTTCTCCTCACTCTTAGTTCACCCAAAACAAAAAACAAATATATGTTCACACAAAAAAAAATACAAGTTAAAATAATCAATATAGTTTTATTATCTTGGGAAAAAAACAAAAATACGTTCGCCCAAAAAAAAATACGAGTTGAAAAAATCAATATAATTTTATTGTCTTGAAAAGTGTGTTTTGTTTCTTTTGAATGTTAATTGTTGTGATAGTTTTCTCCTCACCAAGACTTAAACGTTAGACTTTTACCCCATCAACACTTTAATCTTGGAAGGTGTGTATTATTTTTAAGTTTCAAAATTATTACTTTTGATTAACAAATCAACATCCATAATCATACAAAAAGTTAAAGTGTTTCCACTAAAATGTATACACCAACTAGTGTTAAGTATAAGCATAAAACAAAAAGACATCTTTCAAAAAAAGCATAAAAAAATAAATATCAAATATATTTGATATAAATTTGGACTAAATACATTTGGCTATTATCTTATATTTAAAGATGTGATTGGTACTACTATTAGCATTCTTAACCGTTCTCAGGTGGAAATATGTTAACTATAAGCATAAAAAAATAAAATATAAAATTTGATCGAAATTTAGACTAAATACATTTAACTATTATCTTATATTTAAAATTGTGATTGGTACTACTATTAGCATTCTTAACCGTTCTCCGTGAAAATCTTTTATGTATGAGCATAAAAAATGAAATATCAAGTATATTTGATCTTGATTTAGACTAAATATGTTTGATTATTATCTTATATTCAAAAGTGTGATTGGTACTATCTTATATTCAAAATTGTGATTGGTACTGCTATTAGCATTCTTAACTGATCTTTGTGAAGATCAAATTATTTATATTTCAAATTATGTTTTGAAATTGATTTGGTGAATTCATGTGAATCTTTCTATCTAATTATCCAACATTATCAAATATATTGTCGTAGTTGGAAAGTGTGTACTTAACTTTTTAAATGTTTATCTTTCAAAAAAAAACTTTTTAAATGTTTAAAAATTGTTATTTTTAAGAAGAAAAAAAATCTACTTTTTTCCTTAACAAGTATCTAAAGACACTTGTTATTATAGTCCAATAAATAACACTCCTCAATTATTGATGAAAAATCAACGATTGATAATCATATTCAAGAGCTAAAGCGCTTCACTAAAATGTGTTCTCCCTCTATGTAAGCATAAAAAAAAAAAAATAAATAATCAAATGTATTTAGTCTAAATTTGAACTAAGTTCATTTGACTATTGTCTTATATTTAAAATTTTAATTGGTGCTACTATTAATTAGCATTAATAACTGTTCTCAAAGAAAATCAAATGATTTATATTTCAAATTGTATTTTGAAATTGATTAGGTGAATTCATAAGAATCGTTCTATCTTTATCCAATATTATCAATCTATTATCGTAATTCAAAAATGTATATTAAATTATTTTTTAAAAGTTTAAAGATTGTTATTTTTCAATCAAAAATTCTTCTTTTATAGTTTCCTTAAAACACTTATTAGTATGATACGACCCAATAAATAATATCAATAGTTGATTAACTTACAAATCAACGACTGAAAGTCATACACATGAGCTAAAGTACTTCACTAAAAGGTGTACTCCCTCTAGTGTTGTACTCCACTAAAATGTGTACTCCTCTAGTGTTAAATATAAGCATAAAACAAGCAAATGTATTTGGTATAAATTTGGATTAAATACATTTGATTATTATCTTATATATATTTATGAGCATTCTTAACCGTTCTCAATGAAAATCAAATGATTTATATTTCAAATTGTATTATGAAATCTATTTGGTGAATTCATGTGAATCGTTATATCTTTATCCAATAGTCTTGAAAATAAATTATTGTTATCTATAGTCTTATGTCATTCATGTATTCATGCAATCCTGTTGTAATCGCCATTCTAGACTATTAGATCAAAATTTGACAACATATATTATATATTTTGACTTTCTATTTTATACTCAATTTATCAACATGGAAACATGAATAATCTAATCTTGATGATATAGTTTTGATCAAGTAATCGAAATCCAGAAAGTAATATGTGATTCTTTAACATGAGGAAATCCATCCATATTGAAACGATTTCTTTTTTCTTTTCTTACTTAAATCAAAGCAAGTAAATTCAAACCCCAATAGTTAGAGAAAATTAGAAGTTAGAACTAGGCAAAAGAATTTGAGAGAAGTACTTATTATTTTTTTCATTAAGCACCATTTATAACCATTACAAAGGAAAGTAAAAACGCAGAACATGGGTTAACTATTTAATCCTCTACTATATATATCTATATAGTTGAGCATCATCTTCCGTCAGTTATCTGTGATCTACTCTCATTTATATATGGCCTATGTTATCACCCTATCACCGTCTTCTCTTCATAATTAATCACCTGAAAATTTAAAACAAGATACATTCCAAATTGAGTATAATCGTTTGATTATAAAAATACAAATCATAATCAGATAATCTAGACAAGATACATGAAATTATCAATGTGGATACAGGATGGCACATGGGGAATGGTACAATTAAATTTATTTCCTTTAAAAGCATATTACGCAGTAGATTTCAAACCACCCAAAAAATATATAACGTAAAAGTCATAAGCTTTTGAAATTTTTGAGAAAATATATGCATGAAATTGAGGTTTATTATCATAAAAAAAAGGGACGCAAGGCAAGACAGATAGTGTCATGCAATAACGGATAACGGTACCCGTAAAATGATGACTCAACATTGACCTAAAATATCAAGAAAAAATATTGACATTCAATTACAGCTCTAAAAGTAAAATAAATAAATAAATTAGTCTAAAAAGAGTTTTAAGAAAATTATTTGAAGAACAATATTGACATTCAATTACAATTCTAAAAGAAAAAAAAGAAGAAAAAAATATGAAAATTTATTTAGTAAATAATTAAAGTTGTTTTTTTTAGGGTGAAGGGAATTGAATCAAACTAAGAGAGAGTAGTATAGTCTTACAGTGATAGATGTTTTGCATTCTAATCTTCAACATTGTCATCATCATCGCCATCATCATCCTCGTCACCATCGTCCTTGTCAGGAGGAGGTAACGCGGGATGATGGTTGTTGTTGTCGGGGTGGGGTTGGTGGTGGTGATTTGCGATGGCATAATATTCAACAATTTCCTCGCGACGTCTAGGAACAGGAATACGGTCATTATTGGATGGAGTGGTGTTAGTCAAAATGACAACAATGACGGTAAATAGAGTAGTTGTGAAGAGGAGTGGAGAGAAGAAGATTATCAATGTAATGATGGCAGGGAGAAGGTGGAAGAAAAGGAAGATGGCTAAGAAAGAAGTGAGGGCTCCGATCATGTAGGGCTTAAACTTGAAAAGTTCTTGTTGGATGTCCATGATAGGATGAGAAAAAGGACAGTGGTGTGTGAGAGTGTCTAAGCAACTAAGCAAGAGTGGTTTAAGTAGTGTGGGAAATTGTGGAAAGACAAGAGAGAGAATGTAACTGATGTTGTGTAGAGATTCTTCTTACAGTTTTTTTGGCATTTTTTGGTTGGTTGGAATGACTAGAATGCCCTTGTTTGTTTGAAAATGTTTATGTTGAAATTGGGTAGAAACTAATACAACAGGGCATGAACTAGGACAAAGTAAGGGTATCGAGTTTATTTTTTCGAGGTAAAATGTATTTGATGTATGTGTGATACTAAATATGATTATCTTTTTAAGTTATGGTTTGAATATTGTATCGCCACGCTGTAGAAATTTTGGTTCTTCCAATTGATTAAATTCATCTTGGTTTCTGCTCTCTTTAGTTTGATCTTCGTTAAAATGTTATTTAGAAAAACACTTAAAAAGTAAAAACACCAAAATAATTAAATCTCCTTAAAAAAAAATATTAATAATTAGTTCTTTATAGGAAAATAAAAAAGTGTCAACAATACAACCAAGGGAACCATCACAAGGATGAAAAGAAAAATTACATAGTAAATAAGCCAATGCAAAGCAATGGATTAAACCACTATAAGCTAAAATCAACAAAAGAAATAAGATTATGAGTCTTCACCCATTGTCAAGAATGAATATTGATACAATCTAATAATTGTTTAACAAAAGCTATTTGTTAAAAAAAGTTTTGGCATTACACTCCTTTCAGTTAATCCATATACAAGACCGCCAAATTACTTGAAAACAGGAACAAATACGTTTCCTTAACACATGTGCACCACCAAATTGTTGAGCATGTTCCACAATATCAGTTGGGGTAACAAACAGGATGTCTAAAAAACAAAAAACATGACTTCATACGCTACTAAAATAATCACAATGAAGGAAATAGTGATTAATAGTTTCCTCCTTCCCACACCCTTTCGTATAACAGAGAACCAGAAGACACCACTCAATAACGAAAAAGAGTAGCCTTTGTTTGGATCCTTTTATTTAAAATTCAAAAAACAAATAACGACACTTCCATAGGCACTGCTTTATTCCAACCAGTTGTGAATGAATATTAATATTGGTCTACTCCATGCAAGTAAGAATTTGATATGCCTATTTGACAAAGCAGCCTTCACCAGAGGTATAAATCTAGACCCATTTATCAACAACATTATCCTACAAAAAAATATTATCCAACGAAGAAACGCATTGTTCTAATTGATCCTCTTTCCAGGCAAAAAGATGCCTTTCCCAACGTCACCCTTGACCATCTACCCCCACCAGGTGATGGAGAGGGTGGTTGTGTGGGGAGGGTGGGTGAGCGGTGGTGGTGTGTCCAATGAAGATCTTATCTTAGAATGTGAGGGGGTTGGCTGGTTTCAAGAAGAAGGCAGAGGTGAGGAAGTTGGTGAATGAACAGAAACTGTTTATTTTGTATCATCAAGAGACTAAATTGTCGGTTGTTTATGAGTATCTTTGTGTTCATTATGGGACGGCATGTCATGTGGTTTTTCTTTCTGTTGATCTGTTGGTGCTTCTGAAGGCTTACTTATTATTTGGAATAGTGATGAAGTGTAGGTGTGGTCTTCCTTTTCCGATGATCATGTGTTGTTAATTCATGGGAAATTTATTTTAACAAATGAGGAGTTTAATTTGATTAATTTTATGCTCCTTGCGATGTGGCTACACAACGGCTGTTGTGGGAAAGATTGATTGCTCCAATTGGTAATTATGTACGGAGAACTTTAGGTGTGTGTGGTAACTTCATTGTGGTGTGTTCTTTAGGGGAGCGAAAAGGTGCGGGACTTTTTAGAAATTGGCAGAGTGTGATGCTTTTAACATGTTGATTGATGATACTTTCTTGATTAACCTTTCGCTTGTTGGCCGCAAATTCACTTGGTTTAGGGGTGATAAGAAGTTTATGAGTCGGTTGGACAAATTTTTATTATCAGAGACGTGGTGTTTGACTTGGACGGATTGTGTTCAGGCGACGTAGTTAAGAATTTTTTCTGATCATTATTCCATTGTTTTATTTGTTAATGAGGAGAATTGGGGCCCGAAGCCATTTAGAATGTTGAAATGATGGGCAAATGTACTGGGTTATAAGACGTTTGTTAGTGAGAAGTGGTGGTCCTTCAAAGTGGATGGTTGGGGTGGTTATGTCCTTAAAGAGAAATTTAAATTGTTGAAAGCGGGGTTGAAAGAGTAGCATAAAAAACATACAAGTAATTTCCTGGGTAGAATCTCTTCTTTAAAAGAGAGTATCTCTCTGTTGGATTGTAAAGGGGAGGGCGATGAGCTTATTGACTTGGAGGTAGAGGAATTATGTGCTTTAACTGATGAGTTACGTTCTCTATCCCAAGTGCATACCAGTATTTTTTGGCAGCAATCTCACTTGAATTGGTTGCGGGAAGGTATTGTCGATTCCAAAAAAAGCATGGCTTAATGTCTCGTCGATGCAGAGGTAATAATATTTCTTCTTTCTTGGTGAATGGTGTGTGGGTGGAAGGGGTGTCTGAGATTCGACAGGCTGTGTTTTCTCATTTTGAGGCTCATTGTAAGGTTGTTGTTGTGGAGAGACCTAGTGTGGAAAATCACAGTTTTCGTACTTTGTCTTATAATGATGGTACGACTTTTTTAAAACTTTGCAACTTGGAAGAAGTGAAAGCAGCGGTCTGGGATTGTGATAGTAATAAGGCTCTTGGACCTGATGGGGTTACATTTGATTTTATCACAGTGTTTCAGGAAAAGTTGAAAGATGATCTTACGTGTTTTGTTACAGAATTTCATCGAAATGGGAAATTAACTAAAGGAATTAACTGCACCTTCATTCATCTAATTTCTAAGGTTGATAGTCCCCAAAGGCTGAATAATTTCTTGCCTATATCTTTGGTTGGATGTGTGTATAAATTGTTGGCGAAAGTGTTGGCAAATAGATTGTGGAGTGTGATTGGTGGTGTTATATCCCCTTCTCTGTCAGCTTTTGTAAAAGGAAGGCAGATCTTAGATGGTATTTTAATTGCTAATGAGGGTGTTGATAAGGCCAAGAAATACAAGAAGAGTTATTATTATTCAAGGTGGATTTCAAAAGGCGTACAATTCTGTTTGTTGGAATTATCTTGATGCGGTAATTGGAAAAATGATGTTTTCGACCCTGTGGAGGAAGTGGAATAATGAATGTATAGGTATGGCGACTGCTTCAGTGTTGGTGAATGTACCCCGACTGAGGAATTTCCTTTGGAGAGAGGGTTGAGGCAGGGCAGTTCTCTTTCATCTTTTTTGTTCTTGCTGGAAGCCGAAGGGTTGAATGTTCTGATGGAGTCTATGATTTCTAGTCATATGTTTGTCGGGTATAAAATTAGAGGGGTGGAACCGTTGTCAATATCTCACCATCAATTTGCTAACGACACTCTAATTTTGGGATTATGTTCTTGCTATGTGGGCTATCATTCATCTGTTTGCGGCTATGTCAGGTTTACCGATTAATTTTCATAAGAGTATGTTGGTGGGGGTTAATGTAGTTGATTTCTGGTTACAAGAGGTTGCTTTTGTGTTGAGATGTAAAGTTGATTGTTTACCTTTAATTTATTGTATTTGGGTCTCTTAATTGGGGGAGATGTTCGTTGATTCAATTTTTAGGAGCCATTGCTTGACCGTATTAGATTGTGTTTGTCGGGGTGAAAAAGCATATATTTGTCTTTTGGTGGGGGTCTGATTCTTCTTAGGTAGCTGGGGGATGAAGTGTTGAGTGTTAGGTTCTCGTCTGTTTGATTTATCAAATAAGAAATGGACGTTGGTGGCGGAGACGGATCGGTTAATGTGGGGGAAAGGGGGGCACTTGGTGTTGGAGGAGGAGTTTGAGGGCGTGGAAGGAGGAACTTTTAGTTGAGTGTCAGGTGTTGCTTTTTGATGTGTCTTTCCAGGATGTTTCTTCAGATTGCTTGATTTGGTATCCGAATCCTACTGCTTGGTATACTGCGTGAGGCGTATATAACATCCTTACCATGGAGAACCTTCACCAGGAGGTACCTATTCCGGATACTATTTGGCAGCGGCATATTTCTTTGAAGGTTTCTTTGTTCGTGTGGCGTCTACTGCATGACAAAGTTCCTACTAAAGTTCATTTATTCAAACGACATATAATATCCTTCGAAGATCAACTGTGTGTTTCAGGGTGTGACCAAATTGAATCGGCTGATCATCTTTTTTTGGATTGTACTTTATATGGATCTTTATGTTTGATGTGTATCGCTGGTTAGGCATTGTTACAATTTGTCCCCGTAACTTGACGGACCACGTACATCATTTTCGGGTTTTTTGTTAGTATTTCTAAAACACGTTGAATCTGGAAGGTCGTGATTTGGTGTGCTTGCATCTGGATTATTTGAAAGGACAGAAACAACATAATTTTTCAAGATAAACCAGCTTCCACGCTACAACTTATTGACAACGTTAAGCTTCTTTCTTTTTGGTGGTTAAAGGCAAAAACCGACAACTTTGCTTTTGATTATCATAGGCGGTGGCTTAGCCCTTTATTGTATATGGGTATAGGTTAATTTTGATTTTTTCTATGCTTGTTGTTTTGTTCACTGTTCCTGGTGTATCTTGACTTCGTGACCTTTTGGTTTTTCTTTAGCTAACCTTGTGCTTAGGAATCGTAATATAATCATTTTTCCTTTTTAAAAAAAAATAATCGACATTTTTTCTTTCCTTAATAAAATCGAGTAAATTAAAACCAACCCAATGGTTAGATTAGAAGTTAGAACTACCTTACTTGCAAAAGAATTTGAGAGAAGATATGTACTAGTATTATTTAATATTGAGTAGCATTTATATAGCCATTACAAAGGAAAATAAAAGCGCAGAAGTACACAAACTGTGATCATAAATTAACTATTGAATCCTCTACTATAAATCTATATAGTTGAGCATCATCTTCAGTCTGTTATCTGTGATCTATTTTCACTTATATATGGCCTATGCTAGCACGCTATCACCGTCTTCTCTTAACAATTAATTACCTGAAAAACAAAATCCAAAACAAGATACATTACAAAATTGACTATGGTCAATTGATTAAAAAAATCAAACCATAATCTAGGCTAGATGCATTGATATAATATATAAGAGCATATTTAAGCGTACACATGAAATTAACAATGAGGATGGCACATGGGAAACGACATACAAAATACTCTCTGATTTCATAAGAGAAAATTTAATCAACAAAATTCAATGTATTTAATTTAAATTTAGACTAAATACATTTGAACTAAATACTTTAACTTTTTATAAAAACGTAAAAGTCATAAGCTTTTGGGATTTTTGAAAAATAATATGTATTGAAATAAAAGTTTTTTCTTATACGTAAAAGTCATAAGCCAGACACAAGATTACACAGAATGTCACACAATAAACAGGTACCGTAGAAGGATGACTCTGCATTAACCTAGACAATATGAAAAAATGATAAATAAATACATTAATATTATAATAATAATTATTATTATTATTATTATATCGATACATTTTCATCGATTATTCTTTGGATTGCCAACTATCACAATTGCAACCTAAAAACATTTGTGAATGGGATTTAGAGCATAAGGCTCATATTTTAAAACAGTTTTATTTTTCTTAATATGAAAATATTGACCTTAAACTATTAACTGTCCGATTTTGATCGGACGAATAAGATCCTATTGACTGCATACACTCATAGATTGTGACAGCTCCAAATTCTGATCCCAAACATTCCCAATACACTTACATCAATTATCTTTAATAACAGGGACAACTTTGTCTTTCAAAACATCAAATCACAAACATCATTTATAATATGAATTTAATTTTTTACATATCATTTAAATAAAAATAAACTTATTAAGAAAAGGCATATTTGAAGTATAGTAATATTGACATTCAATTACAACTCTAAAGAAAGAAGAAAAAAAAATTGATAAAAAATGAAAATTAATTTAGTAAATATTTTTTTAGGAAGGGAAAACCAATGAATGGAAGCAAATTAAGATAGGGTAATATTCTTACGGTGATATATGGTTTGACTTCTAGTCATCCTTGTTGTCATCAACCTTGTCGGGAGGAGGCAGATCGAGCTGGTTGTTGTTGGCAGGGAGGTAGTAGTTTTCGGGATGGTGATGGTTGGCAGGATGGTTGTTGTAGTCGGGGTGGTGGAATTGGTGGTTTCCAGCGATGACAAAATACTCGAGGATTTCTTCAGCTAGTCTAGGGACATGAATAGGGTCATTGTTGGGTGGGACGATCTTTGTCAAAACGAAGATGACGACGGCAAACAGGGCAGTAGAGAATAAGAGTGGAAAGTAGAAGGTTATCATGCTGATGATGAAGGGGAGAAGATGGACGAAAATGAAAATGGCTATGAAAGAAATGAGGGCCCCAATGATGTAGGGTTTGAGCTTGAAAAGTTCTTGTTGAATATCCATCATTGAATGAGAAAAATGATAGTGAATGATGATTGTGTTTAGTTTGTGCGAGAGTGCGTGAGGAATAGTAGTTTAAGTAGTGTGGAAATTGAGGAAAGACAAAAGGAGGGGGGAGAGGGAGGGAGGGA
>Ga0315914_1003011_pt1 | contig 25754 bp, 15 predicted proteins | sample MpolenodulesMG_FD_203920 | JGI IMG/M metagenome (GOLD analysis project Ga0315914, IMG submission 203920) | Medicago polymorpha root nodule microbial communities from Los Angeles, California, United States - elongated nodules | ecosystem: Host-associated > Plants > Roots > Nodule | place: USA... | reverse complement strand
TTCGATTTGATTTCCTCTGTTACCAACGACATCGTTTTGGTGTTGTTTTGAATGAGAAACAAAGATTAGGCCACTAAACTAGTTTAAGATTCTTGATTTGTTTTGTTTTGTTGTGTGGTTACATTGGAAGCGGTGGGTTTGTTATATAGTTCTTCAATTTTGAAACTGACCCTTCATTGTCACGTTAATTTCAATAACTGCCACTGCCGTTAATTAATGCGACATTTAATTCTTTATCTTCCACGTCCACTCTCCAAACCAGGATTATTTTTTAGCTAAAATATTTATTATTCCACACGGCATGGACAAATTTTGTTTTTCTTTTGGGTCTTGAACCCAAAACTTGTCTATATTATGCATTGTTTATATCAATTAAATTTACGATGACGGACAAATCTTTATTATTAAAAAATATATTATTAATTAAAAGAAAAATACCTAAAACTTTGATGATTTATATTTTTGGATTGTTTTTTCGTCTAATTTCTTTTTTTCGATTGTTTTTTTCGTCTAGTAGTTTGGTTGAAAATTCACTTTTTTCGGGTGAATAGATGAGAAGTCTGGAGTTTGAATCTCAACCACAACATATCTTATATTCTTAGAAATTGTGGTTGACCCTAACACATCGTGATTGAGTCTAACACAATTCCACAAAATTGGATTGTGATGTGAAGATTTTCTCCACTTATATGAGACTTTTAACATATGTATAACGTACTTAATTCAAATTATGGGAATATAATTGTTTCTTTACTTTAATTAATAATTCTTTTTTATAGATATTGATTTTTTTAAAACAACAAAATTTATTAAAAATTATATCCCTATTCAAATAAACATAGATAAATAAGATCGAAACAACAAAGTAAAAGGCGTAGCCACATTTTTTGGAAGATAAAACCGATGCTAGTAAACAAGACATTCATAGATATAGAAAACACATAATTGTTGCATTTTACGAGAAATATTTGTAGAATTGCTAAAAAGTTTATACAAATTATATATATATATATATATACATACACATTCATTGGTAAAAAAAAATTACATATACATTCTTTTTATGCAAATTTATATACAGATCTATTCAGATCAAATTATTTTTGTAAAGAAAAGTATAAAATTAAATTCTTACTATCTAGATGTTCCTGAAATACTTTATACTTGTTTCCTCCTTATTTTTTCTTGTCATTTTTTTTAAAAAAAAAATGTTTACTTTTTTTTCAAATTTTTATAAAATATTAATAATTTATTTGTCTATTATACTTTTAAACGTTTATAGCAAAGAGATAAGATAAGTCGCAAATGGATAAAATAATCTATTAGGATAAAAGATATATAATATATTTGGATAAAATAATCTTTAAAATATAAAATAATTTATTTGGATAAAATATATAATTATTTGGATAAAATAATATATATAATTTATTTGGATAAATTAATTTTAAATTATATATATTTTAAAAGTCGCAAATGTATGCATTAAATTATTGTCCCTTTAAAATTAACGGACAGAAAATAAATAAAATGTCAATTTAATATGTATATAATTTTTTTCCCTTTGTAATACTCATTTCCATTTGCGACTAATCTATGAGTTGGATAAATCCGCAATTGATGTCATTTTGTCAAAAAACAATTAATCGTGTAATTTCTTCTTTTTCCTTAATTATAAGAATTAATCGTGTAATTTATGGTTCTGCAATAGCACGTCAGTTTTCATTTTCAACAATCAATCATCGTGTTTTTAACTGTAAGAAAAGACCATATTAATAATGTTGGCTATTTTTTTTGTTAAGAGATAGCATGAGATTTAATATAAACAGATAATTACACGCAACATGAAGATAGAGCAAGAGATGTTTTTTTGGAAGTATTGGTACCCAATATGCAGTGATGCTACCATAATAATTCAAGGTTTGATAGAACTTTTGGTTACCTTGTTTATGTGTTAGGTATGGACCTCAAATTAAATCAAAATACAAAAAAATTGTGCAGAAATAAAATTTGCTTTCTTTGTTGAGATTGACTTTGAAAACATGCTTGACTTTTGCAACCATTGCAACTGTCTTGGTCATCAAGTAAGATATTGCAAGAGAGTTAAACGTGCACTAGCTATGGAAGAACGTTTGTCTATGCAGAGGAAATCTTTTCTGAAAACCAAAGATGATATGTTGAAGTTATAAATGTGGAAGGTTCCAACTCCAAAGGTAAGAAACCAGTTGAAGCAACAGAACTGATGAAGCCTCAAAAAACTTCTATCTCCTTGATAGGACACAGGCTATTGGAACAAAGAACTTGGATCAAGACTTTGAAAATAATACAGCAGATGGTGTTAGAAATGAAGAAATGCAGCAATGCAATATTGAACATGATCAAAACTCCATTGCCTCATAATTTGTGGATGGAACTCAAATTGATAACGAAGAGGAAGCCAGTGAAGAAGATGTTGAAGTTGATCAAGAGGTTAATGCCGCAAAGGATGTGAATCATGATTCATGATGAAAATGTTAGGTTTAAATGCATTTTGGTACCTCTATTTTCAAAAAATTTAAATTTTGGTCCCTCTATATTAAAAGTCAATCCAATTTTTGGTTCTTCTATTTAACTTTTTTCAAAACTTTTGTCCTTCATCTCATTTTCAAGATCATTTTTTATGACGTGCCTATTCATTTATGACGTGACAACGCCTATCAAATCACACTAAATATTCATGTGTCAACAAAAATACACCTAATAAGCATTGTTGTCATGTCATAAAGGAATAGCTTAGATATTCAAAAAATGGTCTAAAAATGAGACGGGAGACCAAAAATCCAAAATAAACCAAATGAATCACTTGTTTTAAATCTCTCTCTCTCATGCAATTTTCACAAATACACCATCCAATCATTATTATAAGCAAAAATCAATATTTTAGCTTCATTCAATTAATGATGTATGTGGTATTTATTATAAGCACATACATCATTTATTAAATAAATTTAAAATATTAATTTTTGTTTATATTAGTGACCGGAGTGTGTAATTTGTATGAAACTGTCAAATGAATCACTTGTAATGAGGAAAGGAGTAACTTGAAAATTATGCATATAGTTTTAATTAGAGGATACGATTTGAATAACTAAATTAAAACTACATTGAAAATTAAAAGTAACACTCTTTTTAATACATTTTTTTTTTCCTAATGTGACCGTCATTACACAAGGCAATATACTTCTTTAATGTTTTCTTATAAATTTGAAATTGTTTCTTTGTAGGACATTTTTCAAGTTTTACATGTTTAGACTATTTATAGCATCCAGAGTGATGAACGATTAACTGAATTAACACCAAATCAAATGGACAACATGTTTATGAATGAATTTTCTGTGAGTTAGAAAGAAAAAAAAATAGACAACCTGTTGTAGATAATTTTTTTGAGTGTTTATAGAAAAGAGTCTCTTTGACAATATCGCTCTTTATTTATTTTAAAATAAGTAAGTGTTATTAAATATAATTGTATATAGTTATTGATTTACTAGTGTATTTATTTTTTTAACAAACCAAAATGAGATATATATTAACACCACGAAAGAGATCCCTCCTGCACAAAACGTGTTAAGAGAGACCACCAAAAGTTATTACAAAGACTGTAAAATCAAAACTAAGTAAGCTACCGCAATACAACAAAACAATTACAATAGATGCCCATACAAATAAATGGATGTCGCCACCACTCCTGATAGGTGTAGGCGCAGTTGATCATTTTAACTTTAAGCCAAGAATAAGAGAGTGACTTGACGAGATCAAGCATCTGCTGTAACGACAAGGCTTTGTTGTTAAAAATTCGATTATTTCTTAATTTTCATATTACCCAAGCGCAAAAGAGATAAATAAGTTTCAGAAACTTATGAGCTTGTCTCTAGGAAACCCTCCTAACCGACAAAACTGATGAAAATGGTCCTGAACACAATAAGTATCAACCAAAGAGAGACCATGTCAGCTCCGAATATGCATCCATAGTTGACCAAAGTGACTACAAGTAATGAGGAGGTGATCTGTTGTTTCCTGAACCCCACATCGGCCAACACAGGTCGTTGATTCCTCATGAAGGATACCCCGCATGATAAGATTGTCCTTTGTTGGAAGACAGTTGCTGAATAAGCGCACACAAATAAATTAACTTTTAAAAGAGCATGTTTATGCCAAATAGTAGCCATATTAACCCTCTTAGTATTGTGGTCCTATGCTGTAAAAACGTGATAAACATCACTAAGTGAGAACATCATTAGTATTATTCATTTAATAAATAAATGTTAGGTTGGAGGAGTTAGGTGATTTTCAGATATTGTTATAAAAAAAATTAATGTATAAAATTTCAATAAACATCTCCTTCCTTCGATCACATTTATAAGTAACTTTTACTTTTTCAGATTCATTAAATAAGTGATGTATCTGAAACATAATATAGTCTAGATACGTCATTTATTTAATAAATCTGAAAAAGCAAATATTGCTTGTAAATATTACCCTGAGGTAGTAAATAGGAAAGTCATTGTGGACTGAATTGAGACCGCTCTTCCCAGGTACTCTACTTAATAACTTTTAAAAAAAAAAAAAAGTAAGAGTTTTACTTTTTCCACCCTATGGCTTTCCTCACGCTCCCTATTTTTACCAAAAATGTCTTTGAAGTTTCCGGATTTTATAATCCGGAATGGTGTTTTCCTTTGTTAAAAGGTGAAAAAATGAGTTACGGATTTTTCCGCATTTTGTAATCCTGAAATCTCAAAAAATAGGGCGCGTTACATGGTTTTTTCGGATTACATAATCCGAACACCCCATAAACACCCTTTTTTCATGGTGCTGATGCAATCCGGATTACAGCACCAATTCTGAACATGTTTGTAACATGGATAGTCATTTTAAGGACAATATTAATTTTCCTAGCTTTCGTTCTTGTGTTTTTATGATCAAAACCCTCTTAGAAAGGACTTCTTACGTGACTCCACCCTCAAAATCTAAAATTTTATCATTTAGACCCTTTTTTTCATGGTGCTAATGCAATCCGGATTACGTAATCCGGACAGCACCAACACCAATTATGAACATGTTTGTAATATTGATAGTCATTTTAAGGACAATATTAATCTTCCTAACTTTCACCCTTGTGTTTTTATGATCAAGACTCCCTTAGAAGAGACTTCTTATGGGAGTCCGCCCTCAAAATCCAAAATTCCATCATTTAGACCCTTTTTTTCATGGTGCTAATGCAATTCGAATAACGTAATCTAGACTGCAAATGGACATTTTTGAAAATTTTACAGGACGTGCGAGAAAGCAATAGAGTGAAAAAAATAATACTCATAAAGTAATCCAGAAACTTCATGGACTATTTATTGTTTGTTCTGTTCATGTAGGTAGTTGGGTACAGTTGAAATTAGTTGAATTGTCCACTTTGACCTTTCCTCTTATAACCCATGGTTGGAAATTTATGACGCCCATGAAGGGGATAGCGTTGAACTGGAGACAGATATCAATGAGAAGAAAATGTAGCTGGCAACATCACCAAAGGTCTGACAAAACGAATTTAAAAGAGCGAATGTGGTCAAATAATTTCTGTCTCAATTTCATGTAAAGAAAAACTAGGGGCAAACAATTTCATAGTATCTGAATTAATCAAAATTGTCTTTTAGTTAGTTATTTTGATCTTTAAATTGATCTTATGTTATTTGGATCCTCAAATAAGTTTGTTGATCACTTTAGTTTATAGAATTAAAAGAAAATAGATATTTAAAAATGTGTTTGCAATTTTAATATATTTAAGGTGTACAATAATGCCACTTCAAACATTAGAAATTAAAGTAGTTTTTTTTTTGAAAGAAGAAATTAAAGTAGTTGTTTATTCAATAAATTAGTCATTAAAATTATTATCACTTTAATCAATGTTGTTGCAAAATAGAGATAAAAAATTGCAAAAATTTGGGAAACATGATGAATCCTATTTTTTATTTTTTTTTATCAATACATGATGAATGCTCTGGCCTCTGAGCAAGACGTACGTTAACTCTTTTTTTTTTTTTTTAAGAACGTCAATTCAACATTTATGATCTGGTTAGATGATAGATTGATTGAATTTATTGATGACCCGAACCATCAAAACTAATTTATGATAACACGAGTTATAATCTTCTTTATTTATAATTCTCTCTATTTCTTCCATTTAAAGTGATAAAGATACAAATAAGTTTGAAAAAAGTATAAAATAATTAAGGGTCATATTAACAGGTGTCTCCGAGGCACCAGTTAAGAAAACCAAAAAAAAATAATTAAAATTAAAAAATACACTTTGTTGACTTTTAAAGAATTGACAAAACAATTTCCAACATATTATATACTATATTTGCTTCTTAATCAATGCTCGGGGCAACATGTTAACATTTTTCAATAATTAATGATAGTAGGATTCATTTAGTGATGGAACCTACTATCTATATTTTATGTTTATTTCTCTTCAAATTGTATACTTTATTTACTTTGATAAATGAAGATGATCTTTACTCGCTAACAAGTTGTCCAAGAATACCCATAACTGAAAAAGCTATTTTAATCATTCAAAAAAAAAACTCCAATGATGGAACCTAATAGATACCTATGCTTATGGATATAGGTAACACGATTGTGGATTGTGTAAGTGTATGTTTTGTTCCACTTTTAGAGGGATCATAATTGATTATGGATGTGCATAATTGGTTCTGACATGTTTGATTGTTGTCGAGTATAATTGATTATGCCTCTAGAATTTATTCAACTTAAAGCTGTGATTTGTAATTTTTGATTATAGAATTGATTTTTACAACACAAATTTATAATTCAACTCTTTTTTTGCATGAATGTATTCAAACACAAATATTTTTTTTAGTCAGAATTACTTTTAACCATAATCAATTCTATATAAATCAATCATCACCACTGCACAACCAAACATACTCTAAGAACATCTACAACGAAGCTACTTATTTTGGATGCTTATAAATCTCATGTGCACACATAACTTGTTTTTATAAAATTTTAATTTTAGTGCTTAATAAATATTTTTAATTTTAATGGTTAATAAACATTTGATTTGTTCAACGGAACACTTCTACATAATTCAAAAAGCGGATGCAATAATTAATTTTTTTAACAAGCGGAAATGAGATATATTACTAACAAAGAAGTGTCCTTAATAGCACAAGATGTGCCAAAAAGAAGCTCAAGAGCATACACTCCAGCAAGTCAAAAGAGAGGCAAAATTAGAACAAATTTGCCGATGCACAAACAAACAAACGGGCTCAACGACCACATATGAAAATTATGACGAATATTAATATTAGTTATCTTCATTCACCAATAGAAAAATAATTTCATTTTATCTAGCAACTGATGGATAGGAGTGTCGATGTTCTTGAAAATACGATGAATTCCTTTGATTCCACAAAGCCCAAATGCAGCAAAGCCAAACTAGCTGCAAAAAAGACCGACTTGCTCGCAAACCACCTGATAAATTAGCAAACTGACAAACCAGGACCTAACAAGACCCCTTAGAGAAGCAAAACAAAAACAAATGTTGAGCAGTCTCTAGACCACCACACTCGGTCACACATAACTAATTGTCAAGAGAAAGAATACCGCTTGCCAACAAACTATCTTTTATCGATAACCTATAAATAATTAAATATCACTGCATTTCAATCAAAATCAAATTCAGTTATTTTAATATAATTTTATTTTGTGTTGGTTCATATCTTATAACAATGTTTAAAATTATATGTTAATGAAATCGTGAATCAAAAATAGAGAAAAATATGTGTTCGAATTTTGACTATATTAAAATGAACTCGAAATACTAACTTTCTTCTGAGTGAGTTAGATTTTTTTAGCTAGATCTACAAATAAATAAAAAAATTATTAAGGGAGAAAAATGTAGATTTTAACATACAAGTGAAAGGAAATGTAATTCAAGCTGATCTCAGGAGAGACAAGTGAATTGTTTTGAATATGTTTTAAATAAAAGGAGAATGGAGCACGATTTACTCAAAATATATTTTAAATAAATTACACTCCCCTTTCCTAATAGAAGTTTGAACTACACTCTACTCTTCACAGTATGTTAAAATATACACTCTCATCCCATTAGCAAACCATTGCTCTCTCTCATTTACAGGGAAGCCAACAATTTTAAGAACTTTCTTGCCAACTCCGGTCATGGTGATAATATTTTTATAATTTGTGGAAAATAATTAATATTTAAAATTCAAATTATAATATTTTTATGATTTGTTATATGAGTTTAATTGTGGTGGGTTGACGGTCCAAAACAACTTTGCACACACAACCAATCAAAACATCTTAAATCACCTCAATTAATGTTTTTAATTAACGTGGGTCAAATATGACATTCAACAATTTTTTTTTTTTTGTCAGGTAGCCTAGTGGCTAGAATTCACCTTATAAGGTGAATAAGTGGGGTGTCTAGGGTTCAAAATGTTTTAATTGATTGTTTGTGCAAAACAGTTTTGGAATGACGACCCGCCATAATTAAACTCTTGTTATATATTTATATACAGAGAGAGAACGACGAATACAAATTGAAGATATATTTCTTCACGCATCATGTCTCTCATATATTTCAACAAATACAAAAATACACAACACAACACCGAATACAAATTGAAGATATACTTCTTCACGTATCACATCTCTCATATATTTCCACAAATACAAAAATACCCAACACAAAAAATCCAATCACTCCTATTGAATATTATTATTATTATGTATAATTTATATAAACGAATATGAAAGATATATATACTAATGAATAGAGTTAAATAATTTTTTGGTTCATAAAAATATATCAATTTTTTTTGAAAGAATAAATATATTAAATTTTGTTTTAAGCTCTCGTAAAAGAAATGGCATGTTTAGATACCAAAAATATTTTGTGAAGTTCAACATGACATATATAATCTTGTTTCGTAAAGAAAAAGTACAATCTTTATTTTTTGGGGTGAAACTATAAACTTGTTGCATATTCTTGGATCTTTACATGATACATTGACAAAGATTAGTTTTATTTTCCTTAAGCAAGTTCCTAATGAATATATATGACTTGATTCAAATAGTCCAAGTTTAGAAGTGACGTTGGTATATCATCATCGATTAGTACCAAAAAAAAAACTATATAAAAATATATATATATATATATATATATATATATATATATATATATATATATATGTATGTATGTATATTCTTGTTTATGTAATACATTTAAATGCAGGAAAAATTATTGTAGAGTAATGCGTTTAAATTGAATAAAAAGCTAAAAAAAATTATAATCTTATTTAAAATATAAAATTTTAATACAATGGCAATTAAAAAAATCTTTATATTTCCTTAGTTAAACCGGTCAGTGGGTAAAAAGTCAATAAAATATAGTAATAACCAAATGTTCTACCTAACACGAGATGTGTCAAAGTACAACAAAAGAGTTTAACAATTGTTAGAGAACCTAACAAAAGCAAAAAACAACCGGGATAGAAGAGCTGCATGATAAATTCCATACACAACAAGGGATTAAGCCTTCTTTAATTTAAATCATGTTTTACATGTACCAGATATATAATAAAAGGTTTCTTTTTAGACCTCCCAATATTTATAAAATCGCTTAGATACATATCGGCATGTATCTACCAGATGTACGTTTTTCAAAAAATATGCATTTGATATATAATTACCAAATATGCGTTTAGGAGGCTATAGATATATAAAGGGGCCTAAAATAGGTTAAAACCCCACTTGGTTTGATATATTCCTCCCGGTAATTGTTTTTAGTGCCTTACTAACAAGTGTTTTTTATAAAAACTAAAATGGAAACAATTTATTCTAGATTAAAGTGAGTTGAATGAAAAGTTATTTATGTTTGTATCTATTTAAGTAAAAGTAGATTTACCAATGAATTTAAAGCTAAAATCAATTGTAGAAGTCAAAACTATAGATTGTAGCTTCATGTAGAATCAATTCTACAAGCAAAATCAATTCTACTTTAAATCATCCAAACATCATAAAATCAATTCTACAACCTCTAAAATCACTTTTTACATTCTAAAATTGAAACCAAACATATGCGAATAAAGGCAGAACAAACGACAAAATGGCTAAAATAAGCGATATAAAATCACTATTTTGTTGTAGTGATCTTTCAATAACAAAGTAGAATATATGGCCCAACAATAACAACATGTCTAATACTATAATGATTCCTTCATATAAAAATAAAAATACCTAAAGGCATAGTTCATATTATAGTTCATAAATAAAGTAAATTATACAAAGTTTTTGCGGATGGATTTATTACTACTACTACTAGTAATAGTAAAAACTCATTATAAATAGATAAATTAACACTACAAAATTATAAGCTGACATTGTTCATTTACTTCATCTTTAAGCATCTCGTGAATAACATTTTTTCCAACCCAACAACCACCACCACAGGGTTTAATCCATTTACCAACATCTATATGGTATTTCTCAATATCACTAGAATCTTTACTCCATCTACCAACTCCAGTATAGAATTTGTCACGAGAAGTGAAGTTATTTTCTTAAGTGAATTTGCACTCCTCAATAGATGACTAGCTAACTCTATAACATTTATAGAGCAAACACAGCCACGAAGCTCCACATATTTCAAATCATTGTGAAAAAATCCCGCATATTCTCTTTTTTGCCTCTTAAATCCAGCCATATGTGAATGTTTCGGATTTAGATTTCTAATCTGAAAATTATGAAAATAAGGTCATAATATTACATATATGAAAATTTTAAAATTCCATTAAGCATAGAAAACTAGCTTATAAGTTATAAGATACGGGTCACAATTTGCTAGTGTGTACTATATTTTTTTTACGTTAATAATATGTATTATTTGCATGACTTACTTTAACTAGGATTGACAATAAACCGAACCAACTCGAATATAGTTCAGAATTCAATTCGACAGTTAGCTCGTTGAACTTGGTTCATGAACGAAACAAACTGAACTTGAACTTCAAATTAAGTTTGTTAAATAAATGAGATGAACTTGAGCTACATGTAGTTCAACTTAGTTGATTTACAAGTTGACCATAATATATATATAGGATGTATCAAATTCAAATGAGAACACTATTTATAATGAGATGAGAGGGTTAAATCATAACGTTTGGAAATGTGTATCTTAAATTCATTGTAGTAGGGAATCAACAATTCCTCGTTAGCGTGCTTCTTTACTTTAGAGTGCCGGGTCATATGAATTCATCTAGTACCCAAGTTTCTATTTTGTTCTTTTTGCAGCACGAATTAATTTGGTTAGGGATTCTTCATGATAGATTTTAATTTAATATGTGCCTTATAAAAAAAATATGAGCTGACATTTAAAAATATCTAAAAAAATATTTATCTTTTAAAAATAATTGACATTTTAATCATGTGATATGAGCTGACAAGCAGAACCTAACGAGTCGAATCGAGTTGTTCGTAAGTTTTAAGGAGCTAAACTCGAGTTAAATATAAAGTTCATATCAAATTCGAGTCAAGTTTCGAGCCGAACAATATCTTATCAAGTTGAGTCGAGCTCATACGAGTTCAGCTCGACTCGACTCATTTCCAGCCTTAACTTTAACGATATTTTTTAACTAATAATATATAAATATAAATAAAGTATCAAAGATTTTGTTTGATTTGTCTCCATGAATATTTGAAAAATATCCAATTTTTATAATTTTTTAACATGGATAACTAAAGATATTAATAATCAAATTTGTGTATTGGCTTACGTGAAGTGGTTGATTGCGACATATATTTAAAACCAAAGGGAGTAGCTTGTAGCATATAAACACACAAATAGGGTTGGAAATAGGTCAGGCCGGCCTACAGGGACCTACGACCTATTCTGTTTATGAAAAAGGCTACGCTTAGGCTTTTGAAAAAGTCTATTTAGGTAAATAGTTCAGGCTTAGGCTATAAAAGAAGCCTACGAAGTCTGATAGGGCGACTTATTTATGCATATTATTAAAACTTATTTTTTATTTATATTAAAGTATAATTTATATTAAACATAAAAATAAAGTAAAAACTCAAATAATGAACTTTTTAAATAGGCTTTAAGGCCTTATTGAAATAGGTTTTTTAAGTCTTATAGTGATAAACAAGCCTTCCACTGAAATAGGCTTTAGGGGTGATTTTGCCTATTTAAAAGTAAACAAAATGGACTATTTAACGACTTAAATATGAAATAGGTATATAAATAGGCTTTCAGGTCAAACCAGACCCAAAAAATAGGCCTACGAAAGGCCATACACCAGGCTCAAGTTTGCGAAAAATTTTGTAGGCCAGACTCATGCCTATCAAAGTCTAGCCTGACCTATTCCCAACCCCTACTCACAAGACTAAAATAGAGTTGTTTGGTCCCTATTTTAAAATGCAACTTTTTAGTCTTCCAATTACAATTTTTATGAGTTTTGGTCCCACATCCATTTTGAGGTCAATTTTGGTGACATGGCCTTATCGATGATGATGTGGCAACGCTTATGTGGACACTTTTAATATCTATGTTATCACTGATTTGTTTAATTCAATAATACAGTTTTATACAATATCTGATTTGTTTAATTCAATAATACTTTTTTATACAATATTTTAATTATTGAACTAAACAAATTAGAAATGACAATAAAATTAAATGACCACCTGTGCTTCCACATTATTAATAACAAGGCCACATCACCAAAATTGAGGTGGGAACCAAAACTACAAAAGAAAAAATGGAATCAATTTTTTTTCATGTGATCAGTGTTTTTTCATATGCTACTTCAACTAACGTCTAAAGCTAGAGCATATAATTCAAGTAGTGTTTACAATTTTTCTCTAACTTTTACCCTCATTATTTTAACTAAAAATATATTTTTACTGATTTTATATTTATCGTCCTTGCAATTAACCATACAGGAGTTACTAATTGAGTTAAATTCTAGATTCCTATTTTTATTATACACATAAAAATTTAACAAGTAATTCCAAAAGTTAATTAAAGAAAGTCAATAAAATGATTACAATAATCATTTATGAAGTTACCAATCAAGATCGTTATAAATCATCAGATGTGAATCTATCTGCAAAATTTTCTATTTATTTTCTAACATAAAATAAGTTTTTAGTATAAAAATTTCTTGATACATGCAGAATTGCAGATAATATAAAATAAGTTTTTAATTTATAAATTTCTTGATACATGTAGACATACACATTGCAAATATTAAATAAGGAAAATAAAATTCTAGTTCCAATTAAGTTAAAAAAAAAAAGGTGAACAGCCAAAAAATAAAGAGTTTGAATAACTTACGGTTAGAGAAAGTTTTTGAAGACGCTGAGAAGCTATTACAATATCTAAAATCCAAAAGTAATCCCATCTAGTATCATATGCTCCCTCGACGAATAACTCGAATTGTCTAAGATTTTGAAATCGAACCAAGACCTTCGTTAATTCCTTTATCTGTTTATAACAGCAATATTTAAAGTGGATTAAAAGCAACTAGTGGTCAAATTAAAAAGAAACATAGACAGTGGTGCAATGCACTATATCGTAGTCTCAATTTTGGAACCAAACGCTGTCCGAAATTGGCAACCTATATACAAACAATAAACATACGGTAGCAAACATGGATTTAGACAAACTCACCTGTGAAGGGCTGATGATCATAGATAAATTCTCAATATGTGGTAATCTTGTAATTGGACCAAAGAGGTGTGGTGTTTTCTCTCTCTGAGCTGTATTCCAGAAAACCTTCAATAACTTGGGAGCGGTAAAAGAAATTATCCTCGTGGTGTGAGCACTATATTCAAAGGATGAGAGATTCAATGCATCAATAGCTATCTCAGAAGGAGAGTCATTCGCCCAGCCACAAGAAATTATGTTCAAATGACGTAACTTAAGACTGGTAATTTTTATTGAACTTATGAACACACAGTCATAAAAGGTGACGTCTTCAAGTAGGAGACATTCCGAAACAAATGAGGCAAGATGTGCGTAGATAGATTTTCAATTAGTCCATCCAATCTGATTGTTGTTACGTTTTTCAATCCAGAAAACCCAACAAATCTAGAAAAGTGTTCACCTCTAAATATAAACTTGGATAACATAGGAGCCTGAATGTTCATTGGGTGTACATCAAAACCTCTATTACAAGAATATTCAAAGGATGGGAGATTTGATGCAATGATAGTTATATAATATGTAAACCTAACCCTACAGTTAACAATGTTTAAATGAAGCAATGTTGGACTGTTTATTATCAAGCTAGAAGTGAACTGACAATTGTCAAGGGTGAAGTCTACGAGATGGGTGCAATGGGAACACAGACACCGAAGCAGTTCCTGCTTCACAAAAACTAGATGCAATACAAGAGTTCTCAAATTTTTTTAATCCAGAAAAGTCCATAGGTTCCACTAGGAGACAGTTTTGTAGGTGCAGATACGTCAAAGAATCATTGCCGGATAAGAGGATAAGGGAAAATTTGTATGGCAAAATAGAATTAGCAGTGCCATTTGTTTCAGATGAGAAGAGAAGTTCAATACGTTTGGAGAAGAGAAGTTCAATACGTTTGGCACCCTTAGCAATTCCTTTGGAGATCAATCTATCTATGGCATCCCTATGTTCATTCCCTAATGGAAATTTTACTCGGATTGAACGAATGATGGCACCTTCATAATGGAGCATAAATTGATCCAATCTTGTGGCAAATTCAGATTGAAATAGTGGAAGGATTTTTGGTAAGTCTTGAATTGTATTATAGTCAAACATGGTATGGAGATCAAAGTTGAGGTCAGTCCTTAATCCCCATTCATGAATCCATCGTTTGGACAATGCACTAGTTTTAACCAAATCCTTCAAAGCTAACTTGGAAAATATATAAGATGTAACACAATCAGGGAACTCACTCTCAAGCTTCTTACATCTCTTCATTGCTACTGCAAGCAATAACGAACACAGTTATTAAAAGCAACAACAAGGTCCACAAAGAAACTAACTTCTTTTTTTAATGACAAATATACATATGGGATAAGATCAATTGACATCGATAGCAAAATCGACCATTGGATTGAAACATATTATAATATATATAAAAAAATTTAAATTATTCGGAGATCATTTGATATTTAATTGATTTGATATATTAAAATTAACCCAGAAAAAAGAACAAAGGCATGATGAACCAAGCCAACTCTAGCAAAACAAAAAATATAAGACACAAAATCAGGAAAACTACACCCAGACAAAAAACATACAGCCTCCAGCCGAGAATTGGTTCAGAAACTATAATTCATTTTAATAATGAATTTTATAATGATGTTACAACAGATACACACCTAATTAAGTGCCGGCCACTTGGAGAGAGAAGAGACATACTAGAGAAAAGCTTATCGTACCTGTGATATATGTGATGACGACGGCTTGGATGGAGATTTTGGATTGCTAGATTTCTTTATATTTATAGTACCAGAATTTGCCTAGGTTCAATTCTAACCGGGCCTCCTTTTCTGTTTGCTTTTTACCACGCCTTTTGTGATATATAACCCTCCTAGGTTTATCTTCATATTTTCTTTCTTCATTTTCAACACTATTAAACAATTATTTGAAAATTTATCTCTTACACGCCTTATTACATTTGATTTTTTGTAAATAAAATAAAATTATTATTAAACTTTTAATAGGAAAATATTGAACTTTTAATGTGTGCAAAATAAACTGTTTCAATAACTAATATAAACTCCCTAAGTTAGTGGAGGCAAATGTCTCCGATATTTCCTTTGTCTTTGTTTTTTGTTTTATCCATGATGCATCAGAGCCATTAATCCATCTCCCAAAACTTATGTAGAATTATCACAAGTGTTGAATGTAATTTTCTTAAGCAAATTCATATTAATATGTGACTAGCCAACTCAATTACATTTATGAAACAAACATGACCACCGTTACTACAAATATTTCAACTAATTATGAAAAAACTCACATAATAGCACCTGTATTTTTTTTATATTAACTATTCGGTTTTTAGGGAAGGAGACCTTAGTAACTCAGAGTTCGGACAAGAGATAACTAAAGTCTGATAAAAACTTGTTCTTATCAGAAATCGAACTCGAGTTCTTTCATACTTTGAAGGAGTTCATTAATGACTTGAGCACAATTTCTTGGTTATTAACAAATGTTATCTATTATTATGACACACGTTGGTAATAAGAAATCAAAATTAAGGATTTTCGTTGAAAATGAATTTTGAAAACCAAATAAACAGAGTGATGGATCCATCAAGCCAATCTGGGTAAAGAGAAACATCATAGAACCACCCTCTCCTTGTGGTTTAGCCACTCTTTCCGACCCTCTGGCAACAACAACAACGTTGGTGATGATAACAACAATGACGACGTCGGCATCAAAACAATAATTAAATCTATGGGTTTTGGTTCAAATAAAACGAAAAATCCAGTTAGATTTGGTTTTGGTATATTTGAAGGTCAATCGGGAGGGACGCCAACTGAAGAGCAGCAACGGTGGATGGCGGAGGTATGCATGAGTTAAAGGTGATGAACCAAGAAAATTGGAGCTTGGCTATGCTACAATAAAAATAATTAAAAACTAAATTTTTATTTAATTTATTTTAATTTTAAATTTTGTTTTGTAGCGTGCCAAGTGGCATGAAATGATTGGGCCACATGGCACTCTGGTAGTTTTACCTTTTATTATTAACAATTGACTAACAGAGAGACTAATAACAAATATTTTTCAAAATACAAGGACCTAAACCAAACAAAACAAAATGCAGAGATCAATGCTAAAATTTGATGGGAAAGCTCCCATTTCTAGGATACCTGTCGATTGAAAACTTGTTGCAGAAAAAAAATAAAAAACTGAAAATTGTTTTTTAATTTTATTTGTTTTTTTTTAGTGTACATCCTCTCCTCTGTTTGCTATTGCTTCACTTCACCTCACTTCTATTCATTCATTTCCTTCGATCCTCTTCTCCAACCTTCTCTCCAACAGTTAAAACCAAAATTCAAGATATCCATGGATGAACACCATCTTCATTGTTGAACGATCAATCTTCAAACATCAACCAATATTCTCCCTCGACAATATCCATGGATAAACGCCACCAGATCTTACACTGATTGTTGTGAGTTTCTGGTTCATCGGTTTCGTTACCGCGCTTCATGTGTTCGGGAAGCTTTATTGTTACAAAGCTGGTGCTGATGGATAATTGAAGGATCTGAATACGAATCCAGATATGAAAGTTTGTTTACTTTTCGGATCTTGATCGATCTATTTCAGAAGTGTTTTGTTTCCCTTTCTTTGTTCTTTAATTAGAAACTGTTTAATTTCACTATTTTTTTTTATCAAGTTCAATTGAAATTGCTTCCTTGGTATTGTTTCTTTGTTTTCTGATTATGTTGTCGAATGATTTATGTGAATTTATTTACATAAATCTGGTGGCGTTGCAAAGATGCATGAGGATCTGAGTTTCCAATAAAATCTATGAATTAAATTGATGGAATTGTTTTTCTAGGGAAGGAAAATTTGGGGTGAAAATACTCTCTATTTCCTAGATAAATGAAGATTGTCAATTACTATAGTTTTGAAGTAAACATGTGATATTAATGCACATATTTCAAGAATAGAAAACATTAATATCACATATTTACTTCAAAACTATAGTAATTGACAATCTCCATTTATTTAGGAAATGGAGAGGATCTTCACCCATTGTGACTGCTCATTACATATTCAGAGATTAAAATAACTATTACCCCAAAGTTATTTTACACCGTTGATGCATTTTTTACTTTCTCTTTATTTAATAAATTTAATGGAAGTGCACTGACGGTGTAAAATAGTTTTTCGATAAATATTGATGATCTTGCTATGTAAGCTTTGTAAAAATAATAGTTATCCAATTCTCAATTGAACGTTGGTGTAAAACTAGTTTACACTTGCAGCGTTTATTCCATTTTCTCTTAATATTTAATTATTACAGTACACTGATAATTTACACTATATTTACGCTAAATCGCAATACCCGCCATATTTACTTTCTCTTCACTGTCTTGGACTATGCTTCTCTAACTCTTTCTTCATCTGGTAAATGCAAATGCGAATCAATGTTTGTTAACAATGCGTGATTTAGGGTTTCACGAACAACGACGCTCGTGGAGGCGTAACACCGGTTCAAGAACACGCAACACCACCGGCAACACCGTCACCGGCGGCGGCGATACAAGTCCTGACTCCGTTATCTTCACTCTCGAATCTAACTTAAGTCTCTTCTCCTCCGCTTCCGCCAGCGTCGATCGCTGTTCCTTCGCTTCCGATGCTCACGACCGTGACTCCTTAAACTCCGAAATCTCACTGGTACTTCACATTGCATTGCACTGAATCTCTCATTTTCGTAACAATATTAACGGAATTCGTGTAATGAAGTTCAAATTCGAGTTTCGAAGTTCTAACAAGAAGATGAACTTGCAGCATTTGGCAGGTCACGGTGGTGATTTTGCTCCGAGTGAAAGCTGGAGTGGTCCAGATCCGGATCCGGATCCGAATCAAAATTCTAACAGAAAACAACATGCAGATTCAGATTCAGTTCAGAAAAAGAAACTTCGCGAAACTCTTTTCTCTGGAAAAGCAGAAAAAACAAAAGGTTCGTTACATTCACATTCACATGCATTTTCCACTTTCTTTTTTCATTTTTTAATTATTTATTTTGTTTTTCATTTTTTATATAAATCTTGCATTGAACTATCAACATCACAGTTCAAAAGGAAGATAGTGACATTGATTCTGAAGACGGAAATCAACTTTCGGAATTTGATTCTGCGAGAAACTCTTTCTCTCTAGCACTCAAAGGTAGTTTACTAATTTTTATCACTTCAAGTCTTCAATTACGAATTTAGATTTTGAGTATAGTTTATTTTTTATTTGATTGAGTTTGTGTTTTTGTATTTGGATTAAGAATGTCAAGATCGGAGATCGAGATGTGAAGCTTTATTTAATAAGCAAGATCGGCGAAGACCTGCTTCGTTAGATCTGAACAATGCTAATGCAACTGGAATTGGAACTGGTTCTTCGCCTCGATTAGTTGGAGCTATGAAGAAGAGTATGGTTCAGTCTAGGAGATCGGGAACGGGTACAGCGACAGGGACTGGTACATTTCCGAGTCCTGGGACTCCGAATTATCGTCATTGTCAAGGTGGTGTTGCAATGCAAAAAGGTTGGAGTTCTGAGAGAGTTGCAAGTGGGGGCCGCAAGCAAGTTGGTAATGGTGTGACTGCGTTGTGTTTAAGCAATGGGAGGACGTTGCCGTCGAAATGGGAAGATGCTGAGAGGTGGATTTTGAGTCCTGTTTCGGGGGGTGATGGAACTGGAAGGGTTTCAGTTCCACAGCCACTGAGAAGGCCTAAGTCGAAGAGTGGTCCGCTTGGTCCACCTGGTGTTGCGTATTATTCGTTGTATTCGCCTGCAGGTCACTTTTTTGATGGAGGGAATTTTATGACAGCTGCTTCACCTTTTTCTGCTGCTGTTAATGCCTCAGCTGATGGGTTTACAAATAGTTCTGGTGGCAATGGTGGTGGAGGGCTTCCCACACGAACGGATCCTTGCATGGCTCGCTCAGTTAGTGTACATGGATGCTCTCAGATGCAGGGTCAATCGTCGATTCCTTCCCGAGGTTGTTATGCTAATCTTAATATAATATTCGTTGAAGAAATTTTACCTTATCTAGTTTTGAGTTGTGATTTTGATGTAATTTGTATGTTAAGTTATGCTTGAGTTCTGAACACTTCATACTTTTTCATTCTGTTTTAACTATTGTGATGTGGATTGAACTCTTGGTTTCTTAAGACATTACAAATGATGATACTTGATTGTTTAGAATTTTAATATGCTCTGGTCAAGAAAATGACACTGTTACTGCATTCAGTAAATCAGAGTCTTTGGATGAAAATTGGACAGCTCACATTCTGAGCTTCTGTTTGGAATCTGATTTGCTGATTGTGTTATTTCTTGACTGTAGCAAATCCACGTCATGAAAAATATTATGCTTAATGATGTAATAATTTAAGTTTAGATGCCATATCATGTTAGTATTATGTGATTATTATACCATACTTCTGTGTACATGATATAACTTTTCTTTTCTTTTTCACGTTGGCTCCAATTCACAGAGGAGAAGTTTGATGCTTTCAAGGATGCGGGCACCAATGTATCTCCTGCTGTTTCAAGAAGGGACATGGCAACCCAGATGAGCCCAGAGGGTAGCTCGTGCTCCTCTCCCAATATGAGAACTTCTTTTTCTGCTTCCACTCCACCTACCCTGCCCGTCACAGATTTGCAGAGTATCTCTTTCTCTAAAATGGATATCAGGGATGTGCAGGTGGATGAACGTGTAACCATGACAAGGTGGTCCAAGAAACACAAGGCCCTATTCACTGGTAGAGGTTCAGAAAATGTTGACAGCTGGAAAAAGAAAGAAACCAGCACTAGATCTTCATCTTGGGAAATTTCTGAACAACGCTCAAAGACTGTTTCAAAGTATGTCTACTTTTGCATTGCAGCAATTTTTTTCATCTGTTAAATAAAGGAAAATGATTTTGAACAACATTAAACTGAAATCAGTGTCATATAGAGAATCTGCCAATAAGAAGTGAAGTTTTCCCTTTGAAGTCAACTCCCCCTTTCCCGCGTTACTCTTAACCAAAGGCCATGAACTACCTTGAAATTATATGGTTGGAGTTTTTAGAATTTATAGCGATGTATTCACTAAATTTGCTATGTTATTGGCAATGAAATGATTAAATTGAAATGCTAAGTATGCAATTACCGATGACCGTCCTATTCAATTCAAACTAGAAAATATAAAATTCTTGAAGTATTTGATCTGACAATTGTATTCATGCTGAGAAAACTCACATTACTGACTTGGGAATATCATCACATACTTTACATTGTTTTTAAATTGCCAGTAAATTTTGTTTGTCCAGGGCTAAAAGGGAGGAAGCCAAAATCACCGCATGGGAAAATTTGCAAAAGGCAAAAGCTGAAGCAGCAATACAGAAACTAGAGGTAAATAAAGAACCACTTGAAGAGATTTTTATGTACAACAACCTACTAGCTCAAGTGATCATCCAAGCAATTATTGCTCCTACATACACATATATTATCTTAAGTTTCATTTTGGGATTCTCCCTTGTTTTCTTCATTTCAGGGTGCTGAATTATTTCCCTCTTTCCCTAAGTTCAATTTTGGTTATCTATGTATTTCTGTCTATTGACTTGCCTTTACTATTGGGATAGTAGAAGTTAGTTTTCTGATCAGTGATCTCTCATCCATTATCTTAAACCGACCAGACTAGTTATGGACTAATGTCATTACTGTGGGCTGTCTAATAGGATTGTAAATGTCTTAAAGAGCACTTTTTTTACTTCATCATAAACTAATCTAACATGATGCATGAATCGTATTTTTTGTTAATTCATTTCACAACCGCATGCATTAAGAATCCCTTTCTCCCTAAAAATAAAGGAATGTAATTAGAGAAGATTGAGTGCGATCTCATTATTTTGCTATTCCAGATGAAGTTGGAAAAGAAGCGAGCATCTTCCATGGATAAGATTATGAACAAACTGAAGTTCGCTCAGAAGAAGGCTCAGGAAATGAGGAGTTCAGTTTCAGTCGACCAGGCTCATCAAGTTGCCAGAACTTCTCACAAGGTTATGTCATTTCGGAGAGCCGGCCAGATGGGTTCTTTGAGTGGTTGTTTCACCTGTCATGCCTTTTAAGCTTCTACAGCATTCCTTTCTGTTCAAGTGAAGCTAGGTAATTTTTTCTGTAATCCTTGTCCTAGTAAGATGAATTGTATGGTAATATATTTTTGGTTTTGAAGTCTTCAAAACAACACATTCTTCAATGTCAATTGTCTACATAATTTAGAATTTGAAGGGTTGTGGTTTTTGTCAATTGTACCATAGTTTTAGGTAATGTGTAAAGGTTTCTCATGCAGTTATGCTAGAAACAGTATTAATTTGACATCTTTTAAAATTGACCCCATTTCCTGCTTCATATTCCTTCTCTTACATCCGATTCTTATCCATGGGTTTTGATAGCCTCAAGTTTACTAAATCACTATCCCCATACTTACTTGCCATTAAATTTGCACAACTTACATCCTTGTTCATTTTTATGCTTTTTGATTAAGGCTGTTGCATGCTTGACCAGGTTTCAGAAATCAGAAGGATTTAAATCTGCAACGTGCTAATGAATGAAAGATGTAGAGAGAGCAGCTTACTATGTTGACACTAAATTGGTGTCTTTGCAGTTTTGCAATGCATGAAGTACGAGCACTATAGCCGGTAGAATCTAAGTGCCTTGTAGCCTCATCCTTGGGAGTTCGTATTCAAAGATAAATAATCTATGTATGTACTTAGGCCAAACTTTAGAAATAAGCCTCTTTTTGTACTTTTTTTTTCCTACTTGATAGTTTCCGTTCAAATGTAATCTATTAACATGAATATCATCTATAGTAGAACGATGAATTAATCACAATCTCTGCAATTTAGCCTTTCCATCTCAAAATTACGCATGCTTAAATTTGTTTTTAGTTTGATTTATGTCTATTTCTTGTTCCTTATCACATACTGATTTTGCTTCAATGATACAACTTTTGGCATGAGATACACACGTGAATATATATAAGGATCACTGGCACTGGGAAATGGTTGCATGCCATTGATTAATTTATTAATGAAATCATTTATTCTGTCTATATCATCATATTTTTACAATAATTGATCAATGAACACTGTAAGATCATAATGTAAAAAAATGGAACTGAAATGTGTCAATTCGGTTGAAGGTCAGAAAAGCATAGACATTAGTCATCCTTGGAAATTAGAAGCTCTAGGTGTTTGTCTAAGAATCCCAATCGGGCAGCATTGACATAATCTGCAGGGGAATGAGCTGGTAGTCCTGGAATTATCAATCCAAGAAGCCTGAAGAATGCCATGAACCAATTTTGTTTATACTCTTTACCTAGAACAAATGGTAGAAAGAAGCCTCTAATCACCTCCCAAACTGCATTTAAGATCTTTGGTATCACCCAGAACAAAGAGAAATAATTCTTGTTTGGCTCCTCCTCTAGAATCTGGATTTCAATACATAAAAAAATCACTCAATTATATCCTTTCTAGGCAAGCAAAGCAAAGCAAAACACATAACAGAATATATTCACTAATTAAGTATTCAAACTTCATACCTGCCCTTGGTACAAGCTGTTGAAAAAGAGACAAGGACTGAAGTGCTTGAAGAAAAGGGATTTGTCATCATAAGGGATCCTAGGAACCACATCATTTGAGTACACATATCTAAAATACTTCACATCATACTTTTTCAACTTGCTTATCATGAACTCCCCAAACTTCTCGTCTCCTACTCTTGGTTGCCCAAATGTATAAACACCTTGTAACTTATCCAACAAGTCTTCTTCCTCATGGAATATGAGCATTGCGACAAACAGAATCGCCAATGCTCCACCCAAACTATGCCCTGTTAATATGAATTTTGCATCCTTATTTTCCTTCAACATTTCTCTCAGTTGCTCTCTAATTGCGTAGTAAGCATATTGATGCTGGCTTCTTTCATCAATTTTTTTAGGCCATCCACCGTTCTCTAATAATCCCAAAGCTTTCATGAACCCACCATGCATCTTACCCACGTTTGGTAGGTCATACCAGGAGATATCCACGTCTGTTTTCCATTGCACAGCGTCAAATGGAGTTGTGCCTCTAAATGCAACCACAATCAAGTTTGGTTCAGACTTGGTATCTTTCACTATTATAGCTTTTGTAGACTCCATCTTTTGGTAATCTGCATGGCATCATTTTGATGGTCAAATAGTCTATCGATTTCATTGACACACACACACAAGTTGCTAGCCAGTTTATCCCAATTTTATTATTTGAAATCGGGGAAGGGATAAGTTATTAATAACTGAAGTGTTACTGATGATTATTTTTTAACTATCTTCTAAAGAGATTTGAACTCCCTTCATTTAAATTATAAGGTCAAACTCTAGACTTCATGAACAGTAGTGTTTATCCAATGAGGGGTAAAATAAAATAAAAATATATCGTATAAACTAAACATGTCACACGGATATATATTTTTTAAAGAGGAATGTCATATGTATAGAGATATGGATATTATTATACATATGAAAAAGTCAAATATGAGTAGGACTAGGTAACCTGTCAATAATATTCTAAGGGTTGCCATATTCTAAACACTTAATTAATAGTTTTATGTTATGGATATCTTAAGTTTAATGTTATATCTTGTCTTATTAACTTAAACAAATTATGAATTATAATATTTTAAGTTATCATATCGCATTGATATAAAAAAAAAAAAAAACTAATCTCATCTTATGTTTACTACTCTTTCTCACGATAAGTGTTATACTTTGATTCCAGTAAAAAAAATGACAAATTTGTTTTTTTTTTCTTTGACATAAAAACAATTATAAATGAAAAAAAGAAGAATAATAACTTTATCATTTTAATAAAAATATTCCAACTTTTAATTACCATCAAATTTAAAGGAAAAATCAATTTTATTTTAAAAAAGAAAATCAAACATATCAAATTCAATTCGTCATTTTCCACATCGATCAATTTTGGTTTAAATTAGCCATAAACGTGAATATGATGATGGCAAATTATATGGAAAAAAATCTAAAATTATGAGCTATCTTTGTAAATATGATGATGATTTGACTTATAATTTTGAGTGTGAGAAAATTAATTATGAAGCATTTCCATCAAAGTAAATGTTAGGTGGGAAACCAATTGTTAGGGCAGATTCCACGAAACAATGCTGGTATAAACTTTCTCGTTGTAGCATTGCATTATTTTCTCTTATTTACTGTATTTGAGTACATTATCTTATCATTAATCATGCATTGTCCTATATAATCATTTTTTCCCCTTCAAAATGCAATATATATTTAATCAGCATCCCCAAATACACGCGCTTACGTTGTGCACATGAATTCAAATGTTCTCAAAAGTCAACTTAGGAAAAAAAATTGCCTCAAAAAAATTAAACTTATTAGGAAAAAAGTATTTCTTTTGCATAATGATGATTCACCAAATTTCTACGTTCGTATATCTTACAAATTATATGAAGGATGGCTTCTTAACATTACTTACCGTTCCAAAAGCTGTATAGCCCCAAAAATTCCATCTGCAAACAATAAGATAAAACCAAGTTGATTGGTAAATAATCACCAAAAAAAATGTTGCGTATTTACTCTAAGTAAAATTATTGTTCTTAGCATGTTCACTTCACTATAGAAAAATGCATATATATAAAATTATAACTAGAACTTACACCCCAATGATTTCTAACTGCATTGCTAATGACTTGTTCATTCTCGTACGAAAATTTAGAAGCCATGATTGATAGTAACCCTTTGTACTTTACATCCTTATGATGAATATTTTTGTCTAAATCAATTCTTGTGTCAAGGTGGCCAATCACCGATAAGAACTCCGCCGATGATTTTTCCGGTGTTATCACCTCTCCTGCACCACCAAAATTTATATTCATGTAAGATTTATTTGGTCTATTCTATTCACTCATG